>Ga0310695_10005971_pt1 | contig 20621 bp, 12 predicted proteins | sample RumenRJG_04DNA_FD_203882 | JGI IMG/M metagenome (GOLD analysis project Ga0310695, IMG submission 203882) | Bovine rumen microbial communities from Lethbridge, Alberta, Canada - RJG_04 (v2) (version 2) | ecosystem: Host-associated > Mammals > Digestive system > Stomach > Rumen | place: Canada...
ACACCGGGCTTTACGGTCCTTTCTGTTTCAGTTTCCAAAGATGGTACTCAGGTGCTTGCGGATTCCGCGGACCAGATCCGAACGGTTATTTATGACGGGAAGAATGGTTCCGTAGTTCATGACCTGACCGGTTTTGAAACCGCCGCGCCGGTTTACGATTCATCCCTTTCCGCAGATGGCACCATGTTGCTTTGGCATTCCCGCGGTACATTTGCCCTGCAGAACATAGCGGATAGCTCCTTCGGTAAAACCATTTCTCTGTGGGATTTTGCCTCTTCCTTTGAACTTTCTCCGGATAACCGGACGCTTGCTGTCGGGATCATCAATGAAGATTATGAAAATGGCACCGTTCTCTTCTTTGATCCGTCCAGCGGAACGGAAAAAGGCCGTGCGATCCTTGGAAAGACTTCCCCTTATGAGCTTTCCTTCAATAATGACAGTTCCGCACTCTGGGCAGCTGACGCTGAAACCCTTTACTGCATTGACCCGAATACTTTTGAAGTCACATCCCAACTGACAATTGCTGAAAGTGGCGGGGAAGACAGGATCAGCCGTATCGCCGCCGCCCCTGACGGGAAAACCGCTGCCGTACTGATGAACAATGGCGATTTGTTCATTGTCAAGTCAGAAAACTAAGCATAAAATCGATTACTGTATTTTCGGTGTACGGGTTTTCAGATAAATGATCGAAGTAAACGAATCCATCCGCAGCACGCTTGCCACGCTTCCGAAAAAACCCGGCTGCTACCTGATGAAGGATGCCAACGATAAAATCATTTACGTCGGCAAAGCCATCAATCTGCGCAACCGGGTCAAATCCTATTTTGTCAATGACGCCGGTCATACGGAAAAGACCAGGCAGCTGGTTAAACATATTGACCACATCGAATGGGTAGTCGTGGAATCGGAGCTTGAAGCTTTCATTCTGGAAATGAACCTCATCAAGCGCTACCGCCCGCATTACAACATCCAGCTTAAAGACGACAAACGCTATCCTTTCATCAAGATCAGCTTTCAGGATCCTTACCCGAAAATTTCCGTGACCCGGCGCATGGTGCAGGATGGTTCCCGTTATTTCGGGCCCTATACCAGTGTCTGGGCTGTGAACCAGACGCTGGACATGCTGCGCAAAATATTCCCTTATCTGAGCTGTGACCGGGAGATCACCGGCAATGATCAGCGTGCCTGCCTTTACTACGACATCAAGCTTTGTTCCGGGCCCTGCATCGGCGCCATTACGCAGTCAGAATACCACAGGATGATGGAAAGTCTCGGTGATTTTCTCGAGGGACGCTCCGACGAGATCATCAAACGGCTGCAGCAGGAAATGAAAGAGGCTGCGGACAAGATGCTCTATGAACGTGCAGCACTGCTGCGGGACCAGATCCAGGCAGCCGCACGTGTGGTCGAAAAACAAAAGATCGTCACATCGGAAGATATCAATTCCGATGTGATCGCCCTTGCCCGTTCCGAGGACCAATCCTGTGTTCAGATGTTTTTCGTCCGTTCCGGCAAATTGATCGGACAGGAATATTTTGTTTTGGAAGGGACTGCCGGGGAGAACGATTCTGAGGTACTGGAGGCTTTTATCCGCCAGTATTATGACCAGGCTGCCAACGTTCCGGAACAGATGCTGCTGCCGACGGACCTGGAAGAAGTGAAGATCATCCATCAATGGCTGCGGCAAAAGCGGGGCGGAAAGAAGATCGAGATCAAGGTGCCGCGCGTCGGTCCGTCAAAAGATCTCGTCAATATGGCTGCGGAAAATGCCATTGAGACACTGCGTGCGCTCAAAACCCAGTGGACAAATGACACCAACAAGCAAAATGAAGCGCTCGCTGAACTGCAAAACGCGCTGGGGCTCCCCCAGGCTCCGAACCGCATGGAGTGCTACGACATCTCCAACACCCAGGGGACGAATTCGGTCGGCTCCATGGTGGTTTTCCTGCAGGGCGTGCCGGCAAAAAAGCATTACCGCCGGTTCAACATCAAAACGGTCGAAGGACCGAACGATTTTGACAGCATGACGGAAGTCCTGACACGCCGAATCAAACGCTGGGAGGCCTCTAAAGAGAAAAACGAGGAAACCGGCGGAAAGGCGGATGAATCCTTTGCGATGCTGCCGGACCTCATCATTATGGACGGCGGAAAAGGTCAGCTGGGGCGTGCGGTGGAAGTGCTGGATGAATTCGGTCTGAGTCAAAAGGTGCACGTGGTGGGTCTTGCCAAACGGGAAGAAGAATTGTTCCTCCCTCATCAATCCGAATCGATCCTGCTGCCCAGACATTCCCAGGGGCTGTATATGGTCCAGCGGATCCGTGACGAGGCGCACCGCTTTGCTATTACCGCGCACCGCAACCGGCGCACCAAAGCCGGACTGGCTTCCCAGCTGGAAAAGATCCCCGGCATCGGCCCGGTCAAACGCAAAGCGCTGCTGAAAAAGTTCGGCGATCTTGAAAGCATTGCGAATGCTTCCGTTGAGGAGCTGGCGCTGGTGAAAGGGATCGATCCGGAGCTTGCCCAAACCGTTCATGATTATCTCGAAACCCGCTGAAATCTGATATAATCAAACTTGAGGTGACCGATGCGCAAATAATCTTTCTGTTGAAATACCCATTTTCAAAACGACAGGAGGATTTTATCTATGGCGCAGATCGCTGTTTCCCATTTGACTTTTGCCTATGAAGGCAGCTATGACAATATATTTGAAGATGTCAGTTTTCGGATCGATACGGACTGGAAGCTTGGCTTTATCGGCCGCAACGGACGCGGAAAGACGACCTTTTTAAACCTGCTGCAGGGGAAGTATCCGTATAAGGGAGTGATCACCTCTCCTGCTGACTTTTCATACTTTCCTTTCCCGGTTTCGGACAAAACAAGGCTGACTTCCGAAATCGCGGAGGAGTTTTGTCCTGACCTTGAGCTGTGGAAGCTGCTCCGGGAAATGGACCGGCTGGAAGTGCCGGAGGATGTTTTGTACCGTCCCTTCGGGACGCTTTCCAACGGAGAACAGACCAAGATGCTCCTCTGTTTGCTGTTCCTGATGGAAGACCGGTTCTTACTGATCGATGAACCGACGAATCACCTGGACCTGCACGGAAGGGAAATCGTCAGCCGCTACCTGAACAGCAAGCGCGGATTCATCCTGGTTTCCCATGACCGGGCATTTCTTGACGGCTGCATTGACCATGTGCTTTCCATCAACAAGGCGGATATCGAAATTCAGCAGGGGAATTACTCCACCTGGGCTGAAAACCGTGCCCGTCAGGACGCTTTTGAGGCCGGAGAGAATGAAAAGCTGATGAAGGAGATCACCCGTCTGCGCCGCTCCGCCGCGGAAAAATCGCAATGGGCGGACAAATCCGAACGGGAAAAGATCGGTGCCGACCCCAACAATGTGGATACAAAGACGGGACGCCGTCCCTGGCTTGGAGAGAAATCCAGGAAAGCCAACAAACGCGCCAAGGCCATCGAAGTCCGTCAGGAGGCGGCAATTGAAGAGAAAACCGGCCTATTGAAAAACCTGGAACGCTCGGACCCGGTCAAGATCATTCAGCCGGCATTTTCCGGAAAAACACTCCTCGAACTGCGGGATGTAGCCCTCTTTTACGGAGAGCGGGAAATCTGTTCCGGGATCACCTTCCGGATGGAACCGGGCAGCCGCATCGCGCTGACCGGTAAAAACGGCTGCGGCAAGTCATCCCTGCTCAAACTGCTGTGCGGAGAGAATATCCGGTATACCGGATCCGTCATCAAGCCGGATCGTCTGAGGATCTCTTATGTTCCGCAGGACACTTCCGGGATGCACGGGACATTGGCCGAGTATGCGCTGCAGTACGGGGTGGATGAGGAACGTTTCCGCGCCATGCTGGGCAAACTCGATTTTTCCGCACCGCAATACCGGAACCGGATCGAAGATTACAGCGACGGACAGAAAAAGAAAGTACTGCTCGCCCGCAGCCTGTGCGAAGACGCCCATCTGTATATCTGGGACGAACCCCTGAACTTTGTCGATATTCTTTCCCGCATCCAGATCGAGAACGCCATCCTCACATACCGCCCCGCGATCCTCTTCGTGGAGCACGACAAAGTCTTCTGTGACCGGACCGCCACCGAGATCGTGCATTTCTGAAAAACTCCGGGACGGTTTTCGTTGACTCGATATTGAGTCAACAGAACCATCCCGTCCCCTGCACGGTCGCCGTTTTCCAAAAAGTGACAGTTTTCTCCGGCTCACGCCTGAGCCTCCAGAAGCACAACGGGGACGTTCACGCTGTGCGGCGCAGCCCGCACCGCGGGAATGTCACCGGTGTGCGGCTCTGTCGGGAAACGTCCCTGAACGGATGAGCGTGGAGTTCCTTCTTCCCCGACGGACATCCCAAAGTAGGACAGAAAACACCGCAGCAGCGGGGACGGTTATCCACGCAGTGGGAACCGTCAACCGCGGGAGGACTGTCAGCTGTCGGAAAACACCGCATAGAAAAGGGGACTGATCCCCGAAGGGGGTCTGTCCTCTTTTCAATAAGCGATGGGAGGGATGAGAATGCCGGTTTTGATGAGCACTGTGGTTGTTTCCCGTTGGCCATTGAGCCGAGGACAGACCCGCTTTGCAGGTCAGTCCCCTGTGCGCGTCGTTGTTTACCACATTTGAAAGGGTTTGTCAACCGCACTTTTTTGCACTTTTTTTATTTTTGGATCTGTGTATACTGGTTAGCAGATATAAGAAATCAGTTCTCATTGAACAAATGAGAGCAGGGAAGGGAGGTAAGACGATGAACAGTATCTTTGATAATCCGGCAACACGCATGATGTATCAAAATGCTTTGGCGGATCTGGCGAACGGCGTGATCAGTCCACTGACGCAAGACGTTTTGTCTTACGCTCCGCTGCCCAATGATGTTGTCGATCCGTATGTATCCCGGACCATGGAAGCCAGGTCTACGATGGATCTCGCGTACAGTTCCCTTTCGGTTTGGACGGAAGAAGCGAAAAAGGCAAATTATTTCACCAAACATTTTGTCACGCTGAGCCGCATGATCAACACCGGCGTTGCCACCATGGCACGCGGGCTGGCTACACTGCACGCGTTCGGAGAGGATCTGAGCGATGCACCGATGTCCATTCAGGATCTGATCAAGCTTGCCTCTTACCATATACGCAAGAGCTATCTCGGCGTACTGCAGACCTCCCGTTCCCATCCGGAAATCGGGGAGCAGCTGCTGATGAACCAGCTGAGCTGGACAGATACGCTGATGCGCTTGTTTAAAACAAAAGATAAATTGAGCAAAAAAGCAGCCTTGATCAAACAGGATGCGGAAATCACTGTCAGCGGTGAAGCTTCCCCGTCGGAACTAAAGGCTCCCGACAGGAAATCTTTGCCGGATGGAGACATTCAGCCGTTGGCCGGTTTTTCCGCGGTTACTGCGCCCGGAGCCTATGGGGCTGCCCGTCCCTATGCTCCGATCAGCTCAAATCAAAAGTCTGCTGAAAAGAATGAACAGGCTGTTGAACCGGAAGAGGAGCTGCCTGAGGAACCCGATGCTGAAGTTCCCTCAGAGGAAGCGGCATCCACTGCTGTTTCCGATGAAGCTGAAGAAGGAGCTGCGGACAGCAATGTCTCTGCTCCGGAAACGGCTCAGGAAATGCATGGCCCCGTGATGGACAACATTCCTGTGACCACAGAAGATGCCGTGATGCCCTGCGCGGAGGATCCACCGGCGTATTACCGGATATTGTATGAGGCGGCCAGCCGGAGTATGGCGTCGGGAGATGAAGGTTTGACCTTCACCGAAGAGGAAGTCAGAGAACTCCTCGCGGATCCGGAATTCTGCCTCCATGAAAAGGAAACGGCTTCTCATTTGCGGAAGCTCCTGTCAGGGCTGGATACCTGAACAGCATAAACGAAAAAGATAAGGATTTGAGCCGAAATCGGATGGTTTCGGCTGTCTTTGGTTGGAAAAGCGGGACGGGGACTGATCCCCGAAGGGGGTCTGTCCTCTTTTCAATAAGCGCTGGGAGGGATGAGAACGTTGTTTCTGATGAGCGCTGTGGTTGTTTCCCGATACTCATTGACCCGAGGACAGACCCGCTTCGCAGGTCAGTCCCCGTCGTGCGGGGCCTTTTTCCCAGGCGGTCGTCCCCATGTGCTTCAAGGACGTTTTGAACTGATACGGTCAAACAATGATAGAATATAACTCATGAAAAAAGTCTTTGCTGCGATTTTTCTTTCGGCGTTTTGTTTCCTGGCCGCTTTTGTGATCTGCGGGCAGGTGATCCCTTCGGATGCCTGGCCGGCTGTCCTTTCCTCGTTTACCGGCGGAAGGGAATCGTTCCGGATCATCACGTCGGAGGAAAATACACAGCTGCAGCTTGTCTGGGCGTATGAGGCGGAAGTGCCGCAGTCCGGACGGCAGAAACTCGAAAATTACCGCCGCGGGCAGGACCTGAGCTTCAAGAGATTTCAAACGGATGAAAGCTGGACAGTGTCCGAAGAAGGCTATCTGCAGTCCGGAAAGACCGGGGCGGAGATCAGCTTTCCCTACCCGAAATTCGGGAACAAGGTGTTTGTGTTCTGCCTGCGAACCACGGGCGGCGATGCGATCGTCCGGCATGATTACCCGGGCGGCCGCAGCTTTTACCGGATCGAAGGAAAAAATACTGATGCCCTTCCGGTCAGCAGCGCGATGCACAGTGACCGTGCCTGGAAGCTCACGCAATGGATCTGCACCGGACTGCTCGGGGGTATGCTTTCTGCGGCCGCGGTCTTTGTGTTCCTGAAATTCGCAAAAAAACGTCCGCTGACCGAAGCAGGCCCGATGCCCCTGCCTGCCGGCAAATCTCCGTTCGGGGTGTATGCAATTGCTTTTCTGCTGCCGATCCTGCTGGGGATTCTTGTTTGTCTTTGGAACGGATTTGCTCCTTTCGGGAACAAAACCTTTCTTTACAACGACATGCTGAACCAGAATTATAAATTTGTCCTGTACCTCAAAAACATGCCGAAAGAAGGCAATGACCTGTTTTATTCGTTCAGCAAGGTGTTGGGCGGGAACATGCTCAGCCTGTTCTCCTTTTATTTCAATGACCCTTTGTATTTCCTGATCTATCTGTTTTCCGAGTCACAGATCCCGCTGTTCTGCACGGTCGTTATCCTGCTTCACCTGGGATTTGCGGGGCTGACTGGGTGTGTGTATCTGCAGAAAAACGGCAGGTCTGCGGGTGCTTCGGTGCTGTTTTCCTGTGCCTATGCGCTGATGTCTTTCAACATCGTGTGTGCGGAAAATGTGCATTTCCTGACCTGCATGGTGCTGCTCCCGATGGTGATGCTGGGCCTGGAACGGGAGATCCGGCAGCAGCGGCCGCTTCTTTATGTTGGCTTTCTTGCGCTTTGCCTGGTCTGCAATGTTTATTTCGGGTATATGATATGCCTGTTTTCCCTGATCTGGTTCCTCCGCACGGAGATTTCCGACAAGCGGGAGACCTTTGTCAGCGATCTCATCAATTTTCTGACGCATTCTCTGCTCGCGGCGGGGCTGGCGATGGCCGTGATCCTTCCCTTTGCTTTTTCGCTGGGAAACGGTCCGAAGACCTTTTCGCTTGACAGCCTGAAACCGGAGATCATCAATTCCGGAACGGCGCTTCTGTCGAAGCTGATCACGGGTGCGTTCAACCATGAGCAGATGGAGTACGGGGCACCCTCCCTGTTCTGCGGAACGGTGACAGCGGTCTTTTTTGTCCTTTATTTCTTCCGGAGGAACTGCACGATGCGGGAGCGGTTTGCCACACTCGGCACTGCGGTCGTCTTCCTGCTCAGTTTTATGGTCAGCAGCTTTTATCTGATCTGGCACGGCTTCAATTATCCGATCTGGTGGCCGGCACGCTTCGCGTTTACCTTTGGCTTTTTCGTCATAACGGCCGCGGCAGATGCGTTTGACAGCCGCAATAATGTTTCATGGAAGGAACTTGAGGCGCTCTGCCTGATCTTTGCGCTCATCTTTTTTGCTGTATGGCGGGGAAAATTCGCCTATATATCGAACCGCCTGCTTCTGATGGATGCGGGCATTGTCCTTACTTGTGTTCTCCTGATTTCACCGCTTTTGCGGGGACGCGCGGGGGCCGGAAGGGCAGCGCTGCTCCTTTTCGCGGTCCTTCTCTGCGGAGACCTGGCAGTGAATATGTCGGGCATCTGGAAGACAAATTTTGAAGAGACTTACCCGAAAACCGCACTCACCGCGGAAGAATATGCCCGTCAATATGAACAGGTATATGTGCCTGTGACGGAACTGAAGGCCGGTGACCGGGATTTTTACCGGACCGAATATGCCCTGCAGACGGGCGAAAATCCGGGGCTGCTGAACAGCACGAACGGTCTTTCTCATTTTTCGTCCACCACGGGCAATGACATCCGTCTGTTCCTGGACCGGATGGGATTCACCGCCCGTTACCGGCTTTCCGCAAATTACCGCTATGGTTCCACAATGGCTGCCGATTCATTTTTCGGGATCAGATATCTGGTTTCCGAACCGGAATTGGATGTAAAGCCTTATCCGGAGCTGTTCCGCAATGACACGGCTGTGATCCGGCGAAACCCGTATGCGCTCTCTCTGGGCCTTGCCGCTTCTCCCTGGATCCTCGCGGAAGAGTTATATGAGAATGAAATATTCGAAAATCAGGAAAAGGTCTTTTCGGCTGCGGCCGGAGAACCTATCGAGCTTTTTGAGCCTGTACAGGATGCTGCCCTCTCCACAGAGAACCTGACAGCGAAAGCGGATGGTAACCGGACGATCTGGACAAAACAGGATGCGGAAAAACCCGGGAGCCTGACCTGGACCCTCCGGGTGGAGCGGGAAGACATGCTTTACGCGTATTTTCCGGTGCTTTCCCAGCGGACAGGATATGTTTCCGTGAACGGGAGGACCATCGGGAAGACGATCGACCCGGACAATTACGGCATGATCCCGCTGGGAAGCTTCACACCCGGCAGCGAGATCTCCGTTTCCCTGCAGTTCAATGCGGAGAGCATTTCCCTCCTTGAGCCTTATTTTGTCTATGAGGACGAGGCGGCGGCAGCTGCCCTGTTTGAAGATAAACTGGAGACATTCAGCACCCTTGAAAAAATCAGCAGTTCCCATCTGAAAGGTGAGATCACTGTAGATAAGGCGGACCGCTGGCTGCTCCTGACGATCCCTTATTCAAATGAATGGAGAATCTCCGTAAACGGGAAAACCGTACCGGCAGAGAAGGTGTTCGATGCTCTTATGGCTGTCCCGCTGGAACAGGGAAAGAACCATATCGAAATGCGGTATATCCCGTCAGGCTTTTGGGCGGGAGCCGGTATTTCAATGATCAGCCTCGTGATGGTGTGTGTTTGGGGTTTCCTTTCCGGACGGAAACAGGCGAAAGAAAGGCTTTTGTGACATATGTGCTGTCACCGGTTTTGCTGAATTGTACAGAAAGTTAATAAAAATCTAATTTGACCGGCGTATTATTACATTGGATAGATTCGGAATAGTTCTGGTAAAATGTTTTTGAGGAAAGAAAAGAAATAATTATGGCAGGAATAGATCAATTTACACAAAGAGCGCGGCGGGTTTTGAGCTTTGCCCATAAAGAAGCCGCGATGAACCATTCATTACAAATCGGAACAGAACATTTGCTGCTCGGTTTGATCCAGGTACAGGGATCGACTGCGGGAAAGGTGTTGGACAACCTCGAAATCACAGCGGACCGTGTGCGTGAGATCAATGCCTCGATCGAACCGGATGAGGTCCCTTATGATCTGGGCAATACGCAGCAGACATTGTCACCGGACGTGCAGGAGATCCTGCGGAAGTCAGTCCAGCGGGCAATGGATTCCAATGAGAACTACATCAGCACCGAGCATTTGCTGCTCAGCCTGATCGAGATGAAAAATTCACGTGCCATGCGCATTTTGGAACGGATGGGATTGAACGAAGACAGCATCCGCAATCAGCTGCGCAGCATGATGGAAAACGGTACGAATACGAGCGTGCAGCAGGAGCAGCAGGCTCCGCCTCCGCCGGAATTTGCCGAGGTCGGAGCAAACCGCCGTCAGCAGGGCCTGAAGAAAAAGGAATCTCCGCTGATGGATCAGCTGGCGACCGATTTGACAGCCAAAGCTGCCTCCGGGAAGCTGGACCCTGTGGTCGGGCGGAAAAATGAGATCGAACGTGTGATCCAGATCCTTGCCCGGCGGACCAAAAACAATCCGGCCCTGATCGGTGAACCGGGCGTCGGGAAAACTGCCATCGTAGAAGGCCTGGCACAGGCTGTAGTGGAAGGCAATGTTCCGGCCCAGCTGCTGAACAAACGCGTCCTGCAGCTGGATGTCGGTTCTCTGGTTGCGGGTACGATGTACCGCGGTCAGTTTGAGGAACGGCTCAAACGGGTCATTGACGAACTGAAGAACACCCAGGCTATCCTCTTCATTGACGAGATCCATATGCTGGTCGGTGCCGGTTCCGGCGGTTCGGCTGTGGATGCGGCCAACATCCTGAAGCCTGCCCTTTCCCGGGGTGAAATTCAGGTGATCGGCGCCACGACCACGGAAGAATACCGCAAGAACATCGAAAAGGATCCGGCTCTGGAGCGCCGGTTCCAGTCGGTTTCCGTCGGTGAGCCGAGCGTGGAAGAAACGGTTGAGATCCTGCGCGGGATCCGTCCGAAATATGAGGATCATCACCAACTGGTGATCACAGATGACGCGCTGGAAGCAGCGGCGGAACTTTCCAAACGCTATATTTCCGAGCGCTTCCTGCCGGATAAGGCTATCGACCTGATCGATGAAGCCGCGTCCCGTGTGCGTATGTACAAGAGTCCGCGGGCTGCCCAGTCCAATGAGATGATCAAGCAGCTGCGCGGTGTCTGGAAAGACCAGATGCTGGCGACCGAACAGAATGACAAGAACATGCTGGCCCGTTTGCAGAACCAGGAGAACTCCCTCCGCCAACAGATCGAAAACCTGAACAAGAACTGGGACCGCATGAACAGTCCGAAGGTCACGGTGGAAGATGTGGCCGAAGTGGTTTCCATGTGGACCGGGATCCCTGCCGGACAGATGAACACATCCGAAACGGAGCGCCTGCTCCGGATGGAGGAAGAACTGCGCAAGAGTATCATCGGGCAGGATGAGGCGATCGTTTCCATTTCACAGGCGATCCGCCGCTCACGGTCCGGTCTGAAGGATCCGCGCCGTCCGATCGGTTCCTTCCTTTTCCTCGGGCCTACCGGGGTTGGGAAAACGGAGCTGACGAAGTCGCTGGCGAAATTCCTTTTCGGCTCGGAAGATTCCCTGCTGCAGTTCGATATGTCGGAATTTATGGAGCGGCATACCGCTTCCCGCCTTACCGGGGCGCCTCCGGGATATATCGGTTATGATGACGCTGGACAGCTGACCGAAGCGATCCGCCGTAAGCCTTACTCCATCGTGGTTTTTGATGAGATCGACAAGGCAAATCCGGAGATCCATAACATGCTGCTGCAGATCATGGAAGAAGGGCACCTGACCGATTCACGAGGGAAAAAGGTCGATTTCCGCAATACGATCATCGTGATGACCTCCAACATCGGGGCTGAGGTGATCCGCAAGCAGGGCAATTTCGGTTTTGACCTGATCGGCACTGATGAGAATGCTGAAAAAGCCGGCTATGATGATATGCGCAAGAAGCTGATGGACCGCCTGAAGAAGGCCTTCCGTCCGGAATTCCTGAACCGTCTGGACAATGTTGTTGTCTTCCGTGCCCTGAACATGGATGACATGCAGCGCATCACTGAGCTGGAATTCAATAAGGTCGGTGCACTGCTGACGGACAAGAATATCAAGCTGCAGATCTCGGAAACAGCATTGGAGAAGCTCACCCGCGAGGGATTTGATCCGGAGATGGGCGCCAGGCCCCTCCGCCGTGTTATCCAGGAGAAGGTGGAAAATCCGCTTTCGGAAGCACTGCTCTCACATCGTTTCCATGACGGGGATACGATTCTCTTCAGCCTTGATAAAAACGGCGAACTGAAGATGACCAAAAAGCGCACTCGTTCCGGAAAATCCGAACCGGTTGAGCCTTTGAATCTGCCCTCTGCTTATTAAAACCAGACAGCGCACAGGCATGAGCGTTTGTGCGCTGTTTTTATTTAATACAGGCTGCTGTGGATCGTTATAACCGCCAGAAGCGATAATCTTCCGAGGCGTAGTCTTCCCGGTTCAGGATGGATTTGATATCGATGACCACCTTTTGTTCTCCGGGGACAGTCTTGAAGAGCCGGTCCAGCTGTTCTTTCGAGATGGATTTGAAGATGTCATGCGCCACGGCAAAGACCACACAATCCGCATCGGTGACCTGTGTCCAATCCGTCAGTTCAACGCCGTATTCCCGTCTGGCGTCCGCGGGGTCTGCCCAGGGGTCGGAAACGAGGGGCTTTATGCCGAATTCGTTCAGGTGCAGGATGATGTCATTCACCTTGGAATTGCGCGTGTCGGGACAGTTCTCCTTGAAGGTGAGGCCGAGGATCAGCACTTTTGCCTGTTTGACCTTTTTGTTGGCCAGCACCATCTGTTTGATGATGACGTCCGCCACGTACCCCGCCATGTCGTCATTGATCTTCCGTCCCGCGAGGATGATCTGGCTGTGATAGCCCAGCTTTTCAGCTTCGTAGACGAAATAATAGGGATCGACGCCGATGCAGTGTCCGCCGACCAGTCCGGGATAAAAGCCCAGCGCGTTCCACTTGGTGTTCATGGCTTCGATGACTTCGCGGGTATCGATGTCCATGCGGTCAAAGACCATCGCCAGTTCATTCATGAACGCGATGTTGATGTCCCGCTGGCTGTTTTCCACCACCTTGGCGGCTTCCGCGACTTTGATGGAAGAGGCACGGTGGACACCGGCTTTGATGACCAGTTCATAGACTTTGGCGATCTCTTCCATAGTCTCTGGGTTCATCCCGGAGACGATCTTTTTGATGTTTTCCAGCCGGTGTGCCTTGTCGCCGGGGTTAATGCGCTCCGGGGAGTAGCCGATAAAGAAATCGGTGCCGCATTTCAGTCCGGATTCTTTTTCCAGGATCGGGATGCAGATATCTTCGGTGACGCCCGGGTAGACGGTCGATTCATAAACGACGATGGCACCTTTGGACAGGTTGCGTCCAACGGTCACACTGGCGCCTTCCACCGGTGCAAGATCGGGGGTTTTATCGGAATTGATGGGGGTTGGCACCGCGACGATGATGAAAGACGCTTCTTTCAAGCGGGTCTCGTCGGAGGTGAATTCCACCGTTGTTTGGCGGATGGCTTCATCCCCTGCTTCCCCGGTGGGGTCATGTCCCTCCCGATAGCGTTCGATTTTTTCTCGGTTCAGGTCAAACCCGATCACCGGGACTTTTTTCGCAAATGCCACCGCGATGGGCATGCCGACATATCCCAGGCCGACCAGTGCCAGTTTTGTTTTTCCATTGAGAAGATCCTGATAAATGTTCATTTTCATTCCTCAATTGTCATTTTATTCACTATTCTAAGTATACGAAGAAAATAAGAAATAAGAAACAAGAAACAAGAAATTATGTGATGTGTTTGGTACAATGAGTATAGAATGCAGAAGACAACCGAGGAAACCTGCAGCAGGAGAGCCGATGAAAAAGATTCTTAGCCAAATTTCTCACGAAAAAAGCAGTAAACGATTTCAAACCGTTTATCTGATTCTGCTGTTGGCACTCATTCTGGTCGGCTGGGGATATTTTCTGAACTGGGGGAATATCCCGATGGATTTCCATGACTGGGCAGAGGTCAACGGACCGCGCCTGGCCTTTCTGAAGGACGCTCTCACCAAAGGCAGACTGCCGCTGCATATGCCGGACCCTTCCGCGCTGCGCGGCGTCACGGATCGTTACCTTTCCCTGCCGGATATGATCCTCAGTCCGCAGGTGCTGCTGCTCCGCTGGATGAGTGTCGGTATCTTTGTCCTTGTCCATACCTGGCTGCTGATTGGTTTGGGGTATTGGGGGCTGATCCGGCTGAAGCAGCGGTTTTCGCTCTCCTTGCTTTCTTTTACCTGGATCGCGCTGCTGTTTTTCTTCAACGGGCATATCATTTCGCATTACGCGGTCGGGCATGTCACCTGGGGCGGTGTTTTTCTCTTCAGCTGGTTCGCAGAGTTGGTTTTTGCGCTCATCGATGGGGATCGGGGGATCGTTTGGGAAGCACGGATGGCTTTTCTGCTGTTCGCGGTCTTCCTGCAGGGTTCGTTTCACCAGTTCGTCTGGTGTGTGATTTTTCTGGGCTTTCTCGCCATCTCCAATTGGAAACTGCTGTTCACCATCCTGCGTTCGGGGATTTACGCGGCTCTGCTTTCCATGTTCCGCATCATCCCGCCGGCATTGGAGATGGGCGCCTTTGATGATGATTTCCTCGGCGGCTATCAGCTCCTGATCCAGGTGTTCAATGCCTTCGTGAAGATCATTTCTCCGGCTAATTCGCTCGACCAGCGCAGGACCGGAGCGGTACAGGGCTGGTGGGAATTCGATATCTTCATCGGCCTCAGCGGCGTTCTCGTGGTCTTCCTGGGACTGCTTGCGTGGCTGCTGCTGCGGCAGCGGAAGCTTGGTTTTCCGGCGCTGCTCTGCCCGCTCATTCTGCTGACGGTTTTTTCGTATAAAGATTATTATCAGCTCATGCGCTTTTTCCGTATCCCTTTGTTTTCCGGAGAGCGGGTCAGTTCCCGTTTCCTGATCCTCCCGCTGTTCTTCCTGCTGGTCGCCGGGATGGCTGCGCTTCAGCAATGGATGAGGAAGAAAAGAATTTCAGGGCTTGGGAATGTGCTGCTGTGCGCGGGACTGGTCCCGGCTGTGATGGTGCTGTGGATGCATCTGGACCAATGGAAAGTCACGGAAGCCGCGGAAGCCTTCCCGGAAATTCCGGTGGACCTGAGCCTGAAAACCGTAGCAAACCATCCGGACCGGCCTTACACAACTGCCCTTTTGATCGGCTGCGCCGTCAGTCTTATCACTGCTGTGGTGCTGCTGATTTGTGTCCGAAGACATGAGCGGAATCAGGCGGCGGGTCAGCTGTAATATTTATTCGGCTGGAATCCTTCCCCGAGAACTTCATTTGCCTGCCCGACGATCATAAAGGCGTTCCGGTCCGCCTCCGCGACAAGCTTTTTGAGGGTATTCACTTCACCGCGATAGATCACGCAGTAAAGAATCTCCTTTTCCCTGCCGGAATATCCGCCGGCACCGTGCAGGACGGTAACGCCGTGATCCATCTGTGTCATGATCTGTTTGGCAATTTCGGCATGGGCATCGCTGATGATATAAGCCTGCCGGAAGGAGCTGTTCCCTTCCGAAATAACCTCTGCCGCTTTCCCGTTGATATAAACCGCGATCAGGGCGTAAAGGGCCAGCTCCCAGCCGAATACGATTGTCCCGAGAATGATCGGGAGGGAATCGCAGACAAGATAGGATGTGGAGATGGAAAGTCCCAGCCGCTGGTTCAGGATCCGGCCGATAATGTCGGAGCCTCCGCTGGTTCCTCCTCCCAGATAGACCAGACCGAACCCGATCCCCATGATCACGGCTCCGAAGATAGTGTTCAGGAACAGATCGCCGGTGATCGTCGGATCGGTGAAGAAATAATAGATGATGTCGGTGAATACGGAAAACAAAAACACTGCTGTGATGGTCCGCACAGCGAACTGCAGCCGCCCGAGATACCGCCAGCCGATGATGAGCACGGGAATGTTTCCGATGAGCGTCATCACACCGATCGGCCATCCGGTGAGGTGATTGATGACCTGCGCCAATCCGGAAATTCCCCCGCTGACCAGTTTCGCGGGAACCATAAATACGGCCATCCCCACTGCCTGGACGATACAGCCAAAAATGATGTAAAGGAAGTCTTTGATGTTTTCCTTGTGAAAAATCTCTTTGAAAATCTTTTGTATCATGTCTTCTCCCATACCTTTTCAGACTGACCGGAGATGATGTTCCGGCAAAAAATTCAGGAATAAGGAAAGCTGAAAAGGGTTCCCCGGCATCTGAACAGGGTTCCGCAGCGATTCAAACCGCATTGCCTTCTGCTCAGTATTTCTTTGTCAATGTTCACTCTTATGATTATAACGGATAATTCCACAAATTTTCCCCAACAACAACGACGTCTCACGACCCACCTTCCCCTACCGCCTAAACTGTGATACACTCTTATTTATGGAAGAAAGAACTGCAAATTCCAACACCTTTGGACGGGTGATCTTTATTTTCTTCGGCAGTCTTGTCATGGGGCTGCTGTTGTTCTGCGCGGCGGTTTTCGCTTACCGGAACAGCTTTCATGACAGGATCTACCGTGGTGTTTCAATCGATAATGTCGTTGTTGGCGGGCTGACGCGTCAGGAAGCCGCTGAAAAACTGGAACGGGAGATCCGTTATCCCTTTGACAGCTCCTTCCGCTTTATGTATGAAGGGCAGAGCTGGTCTGCCACTGCGCAGGAACTGGGGTTCCATCCGCAGACCGATGTGATGACGAAAAGTGCATACGACATCGGCAGGACCGGTGGACTGCTGGACCAGATCTCATCCCAAATCAACGCTGTTCTGCATGGCGTTACGATCCGGCCGGTGTTTCTTTTCGATGAGCGGGTCGCCTTCAACCACATTACAAAAATTGCCGAACAAATCGACACGCCGATGGATGATCCCTCGATCGTTCTGCAGGGCTCCGAGGTCGTGATCCAACCCGGGAAAAGCGGACGGCAGCTGGATCGGGAAATGACCATGACCCTGCTGCAAATCTATGCTCAAAACCTGCAGTCGGCTGAAATCGAACTGCCGGTCATCGTCCTGGAACCCACGGAAGCCAACCTGGGCGAACAGAAGCAGCTGCTGGATAATCTGCTGAGCCGGGATTTTGTGCTCTATACAGACGACGAACGCGGGGTCCTTTCCGCCGGCTCGATCCCGAAGGATGTCCTCGCCGGGATGATCGATTTTGAACCGGTAGTGACGGACGGGAACGTGAGCATTGCGATGGAGCCGAAGCTGGAGCCGTTTTATTCCAGGATCCTCGAAATCGGATCCGGAGTCTACCGGCAGGCACAGGATCCGAAATTTCTGTTTGACTCTTCGACCCGTTCGCTGCGGATGCTGCAGCAGGGCGTGAGCGGCAAGGAACTGAATATCGACAAGTCACTGGAGAACATCGCCGAAGCTATCCGTGCCGGTTTGAACCAGGCAGAGGTTGCACTGGACATTATTCCGCCGAAGGTCAGCGACAATGTGACAGCGGAGGAACTGGGGATCCGGGAACTCGTCCACACCGAGAACACCTACTTCTTTTATTCAGACGATGCCCGCATCCAGAATATTCAGGTCGGTGCTGCCAAGCTGAACGGTGTACTGATCGCTCCGGGAGAAACGTTTTCCATGGCTGACGCGGTCGGTGAGGTCTCCAAAGAAACCGGCTATGCGGAATCCTCTGTGATTTTCGGCGACCAGACAGTTCAGGATGTCGGCGGCGGACTCTGCCAGGTTTCCACTACGCTTTTCCGTGCGGCGTTTAATTACGGGCTGGAGATCAATGAACGCCATGCGCACGGTTACCGGGTGTATTACTATGAACGGCTCGCCAATCGTCAGCTCGATCCCGGTCTGGCGGGGCTGGACGCGTCAGTTTATCTGCCGACGCTGGACCTGAAATTTACCAACGATACGCCTTACTGGATCCTGATGGAGACTCAGCCGGACTTGAACCTGTTCCAGCTGCAATGGCGATTTTACAGTACGGATGTCAACCGTTATGTCGAATATACCAGTACCGGGCTGACCAATGTTGTCCCGGAAGGTGAGCCGGTTTACAACGAGAATCCAAACCTGCCCGCGGGTTATGTGGAACAGGTCGACTGGGGCATTGACGGGGCGGATGTGACGATCTACCGCACGGTATACGAGAACGGTCTGGTCCACATTCAGGACCGCTTTGACACCCATTATGAGGCATGGTCTGACATTTGGGAGTACGGACCGGGCACTCCGGGAATGCCGCCGAACGGCTCCGGAAATTAGAAGGATCGGAGAGAGCGATGGCATTGATTCAAATTGATCCGGACCTCGCCATTGACGACCGTCTGCTGAGTTTTTCCATGGTTCAGTCGGGCGGTCCCGGTGGGCAAAACGTAAATAAAGTCGCGACCGCGGTATTACTGCGGTTCCGCTATGCTGAATGTGAATTGTTGAGCGAAGGTGCCAAAGATCGTCTGCGGCAAAATTTCGGGAGCCGGATCAACAGCAATAACGAGCTGATGATCGTTTCCCGTGAGTTCCGTACGCAGGAACAGAACCGGACAGCCGTGCTGCGCCATCTGGGTGAGATCCTGAATGCGGTGATCACGGAACCCGCGGTACGGATCCCGACCAAAGCACCGAAAACACCGAAGGGCGGCGGCGGTCCCTCCACCCGCCGGGATGAGCCCAAAAGGCAGCGCTTTTATGATCCTTCGGAGTGGGAGTGATCCTGTGGACAGCCGTATGAGGACAGCGTTCAGAAGATATTTGTCAGGAGCGGGTTTTTGCCTGATCCTCCTGATTTCCGTGATGCTTCTCAGCGGGTGTTCGGGAAGGGTCGTATCCCATATACAGCCTTCCGCTGTCCCGCAGAAATGGGTGACGAAGACTGCGGTCCTACCGGCGGCACAGCCAACAGTATCGCTGCCCGAGGCGGAATCGGATCCCTGGCAGGAATGCGCTGCGGTTATAGTCTCCGGCACATTGCCCCACAGGGTTTCGGGAATTGAAAATGAGGAATTCCGCCGGCGTGTTCAGATCACTTTTATGATCCAGGATCAGGAAGCGGAAAACGCCTTTGTCGCCGAGCGCTGCATGAACGGAAAGCTTTATGTCTGCCGGATCGACGACCTGCATAACTGCGCGGAAAAGCTTGACTTCACGATGGAACCGAATGAGGCAATGCGGCTCTACTGCGCGGATGAGGCAAAAGACGGCGCGATCCTGAACCCGGTGATCACCGGTATCAACAGCGCTTTCGAATGGCGCTGTCATGACGGAACCGCGGTTATCACGGCCCAAATCGCCGAGCCTGACGCGGATGGATACGATCGATCGATCTGGTACGAAATCCCTGGTCCTCTGTAAACTTTTCCCCCTTAATGATAAAACGTGCGTTATAAAACTATCGGGCATTTATTGCAGAAGCAGAATTCTCAAAGTAAACGGAGGAAAGCAAAAAAATGTATTCAACCAATCAATTCGCAGCAAAGTTTGAAGAATTAATGCTCGAATCTACTCATGTGCAGGGTCAGCGGGCATATGTCGCAGGGACAGGTGAGATTCTGAATTTTCAAAATATTCTTCGCGTAATTATCACGGGACAAAGCAGGTATCCGCTGGAATTGATCAAACTTCAAATCGATATAAGCAATGAAAAATACGCCGATTTGTTTTTCTCTGCAGTTTTTAATGTTGTGTGTTTGATCTACAAAATGTTTGATCTGGAACAAGAATTCTCATTCGATGATATGAAAAACCTGATCGATCAGGTCAATGCTTCCGATAAAGAGTATATTGGTTCCTGTTTTTCATTGTCAAGGATGCTGCAGGGAGATACAGGAATTACGGTCATAAAACCGATCGATCCCAAAGATATTCTGCAATTATATCCGGAGAAAAACAAGGAACCTGTACAGACCCTTTCAAAGAAAAAATTCATTGAATCAATAAAAGCAAAGCTTGAACTGTTGAAGATTTCAATACCTGAAACGTCATCAATTCCAAGACAGGACGGACAAACAGTCGACAACTGGCGTTTTGGCATGGGACCGATGCTCACGGTTATTCCGGTACCGGACGGATCTCTCGGAATGGTATCAGCAGGGATGAAAATCGATGCCGGCAAAGAGAGTACGGAGATCTATACAGATATTTTATATGCGATCGCTAATATTTTATTAGGCTGGGATTATGAAAAATGGCGAGCTGCGCTCAGAGAAATTCAAATGCATCAAAAAAGATTTGAGGTAAATGGCTATACCATATACGGAGGAGTAAGCAACGGTATTGATACCATGTTCTTTGAAAGAAAAGAGCAGCCAGCCGTAAATGATATATCCGGCAGGATATTGATCGGACAGGAGAAATACAAAGATACATTGTGGGAGATTCTCCGGCAAAATAATTTTTGCCCATCAGACATTATGGTTAAATTCGTTGATAAAAAAACTCATCGGAATGCATACACTTATAAATACCCCGGCGGAATCATGATTGTTATAATTCCTGATGAACAGAATAATTTGCGTCAGGTGGGAGTGGGAATTCCGGATCCGCCTGATGAAAATCAATTTGAGCTTTATATGGGACTGTGTTTTTGCGCAATCAATGCCATTCACCGCTATTCCAACGAAAAATTTGAAGCTTTTGTTCAGGAAGTCAATAAGCATCACACACCTGTTTATCAGACAGAATATTTCCGTTATGAAAAATCGTTTGAAAACAATATGATGTGGTCTTCTTTCATACCGGGAAATCCGGATGATTTCCATAGTGGTAATTCTCCTTTGAGAGGACGATTCCCTGGCAGATGGATTTAATTTTGTCAGAGAAAAGTTCGA
>Ga0310695_10005972_pt1 | contig 20615 bp, 4 predicted proteins | sample RumenRJG_04DNA_FD_203882 | JGI IMG/M metagenome (GOLD analysis project Ga0310695, IMG submission 203882) | Bovine rumen microbial communities from Lethbridge, Alberta, Canada - RJG_04 (v2) (version 2) | ecosystem: Host-associated > Mammals > Digestive system > Stomach > Rumen | place: Canada...
ATCGCATATTGCAATAAAATTTGCGCATGTCAATTTTTTGTTGTATCTTTGCATCGTCTTTCAAATGGTAAACCTTTTTCGCACTCCGGTCAACATTTTTAGGTATCGAGTCAATAGTTTACGATTTTTAAGATTCTATCTCAGTTATCGAGTCAACCTTTTTCAGTTTTAGTCATAGAGAATGCTCTCGTAAATGACTCGTTAAAGTCTCGTTCATCCCTCGTTGAAGTGTCCTTCCTTTGTCGGTTGAGTCGCGGGAAACATTCAGTCGTTTCGCGGGAATTGTTATACTGTATAAATATCAGGAATATGCAGGAAAAATGCAAAATAGATGTTACAAAACATACTTTTTGAGTATAAATATTTGCATATATGCAGGAAAAGTTGTACTTTTGCAGCCACGATTATTTTTATACGCGTATAATTCGCGTGAAGTAAGGTACAAAAAATGAAACTAATCGAGAAATTAAATCAACTTAATTATTAACCAAAAACAACAAGCTTATGAGAAGAACTATTCTCTGTTTGCTGGCAGCCGTGATGGCTGTGACAGTAAGTCTCAAGGCTCAGGTTATCGTTATTGATGACGGCTTTGAGAATGGCATTCAGGACACTGTCTGGACGCAGGAGTTTGTCTATGGCGAACACCCGTGGGCGGTGGAGAGCATTGAGGACACACCTCAATGGCCGGCTTCCATTTGGCAAGGTTCGAAGCGTGCGTATTTGCGCAACACTTCGGGCGAGACCCAAGGTTATGTTACCCGCTTGGTAAGTAAGGTAATGGACCTTCGTCCTGAGATTGTGTACCAGCCGGAATTGACATTCTGGTACGCCAATCCCAAATGGACGGCAGACCGCGACACTCTTCGTGTGCTGTATCGCACGAACCAGAAAGCCGACTGGAAAACATTGGCTGAGTTCAGTGATGCAATGGCCAACTGGCAGAAGGTAAAATTGGAACTGCCTGAGGTTAACGCCACGTATCAGATTGCGTTCGAGGGAACGGATAATCTGGGTCGTGGTATTGTTCTGGACAGCGTTAAGTTGCGTTCGGCACCTATTTGTACCGTACCGCATGACATCGTAATTACCAACAAGGGTGCAGGTATTGTTAACATTGCCTGGATCGCCAGCTGGGATGCCAACGAGTACGAGTTAATCGTGACGAAGAGCATCATCAACCCTGACACGGTGAACTTAGTGCCCGATTCGACGGGTATGGTCGTTTACCATAATCTGGTTGACGGTTTGCAGCAGAACGTAGACGTAGAACTCGTTTCGGGTGAATATTACTACGCTTATCTGCGTTCGCTCTGTGAGGCCGAGACCAGTATGTGGAACAGCGAAGACCCCGGGCAGGGTGGTCAGTTCCGCTTCCGTGTAAAGGCTACGAAGAACATTCCGTACTACTATGCAGTGGATATGCCTTACGAGGCCGGTACGGTTCGTCGTGATCCGGAGTGGACGTGGGGCAACAATACGGGTCATTTCAATCCGTTTATCAATGTCCAAACTGCTGCGGAAGACCGCGCCAAGTATTCGCATGACGGTACCACCTGTATCGTATTTACGGGGGCCAACAACATGACTGAGCCCGTTCCTGCCGACAAGTATGCATATGTAGCTACTCCCGCATTGGCAGATGCAGCAAATGCGAACTTTGCATTGAATCAATGTGTAGTACGTTTCTGGAGCACAGTTTATCAATCGACAGGTCGCAGCTATGCGCATAGCCTGATCGTAGGTGTAATGACTGATCCTGAGGATGTTACCACCTTCGTGCCCGTTGATACGGTTAGCGTATGGGGTACCTCGACATTTGTAGAGAATGTAGTAGATTTGAGTTCGTATAAGGGTGAAGGCAACTTTGTAGCTTTTGCCAGCGCTTTTGATAAGAAGAACATCTTCTATCTGGACGACATTAGTGTTGAGTACAAAAACGCAACCGTTGTTCCGAGTGATATTTATGTCAATCCTCGTGCTACTTCGGCTGAGATTAGTTGGAAGGGTTTTGCTTCGAGTTACAACGTGATGATTACCAACGAGGAAGTTGATCCGGATAAGGCTGAGGCTGCGCAGATTGTTGATCAGATCAATGGTCTGACGACCAATAGCTATAAGACCGAGGCTCTGGAGGCTGATCATAGTTGGAATCGTCCGTACTATGTATATGTACAGGCTGTGAACGGCGCAGAGAAGTCGGCTTGGAGTTATCGTTATCCGTTTGTAACGATTGCTGAGCAGAGAGCTGTACCTTACACATTCGACTTCGAAGAGAAGTCCGGTGCCTATACAATCGGCGAAGCAACGGTGAAGTATCCGACGGGTATCGGTATTTTCTCGAACGATCCGGAATATCCGCATCTGTACACCGGTAATGCTCACGGCGGTTCGTCGTGTATGACATTGACCAAAGACTGGGGTAATGATTCGTGGATCACGTTGCCGATGGTGGATTCGTTGGGAGGTAAGCAAGTGACGTTCTATTTGCGTTGCTCGTCCAATCCTGCAGAAGCCAACGCGACGATAGGTGTGATGACTAACCCGATGGATATCAAGACGTTCATCCCTGTGGGTGAGTGCAAGGTGGCTTCGACCGGTTATACAACCGCTTATGCCAACTTTGAGAACTACACCGGTCCGCAAGGCGTGATTGCTATCGTTTGGAGTGATGTAGAAGCCGGAAAGCAAACGTATAACTATATTGATGATCTCACTGTAGATTCTATCGCGAAGTGCTTGCCGCCAGTAAATGTGCAGATGGATGCTACTTCGGATTCCGTAACGGTAAGCTGGGGTAAGTCGGATGCTACCACTTGGGAGTTTATTCTGAGTAAAGGCGGTTTGTCGACTACTGAATTGGAAGACAGTCTGTACATCATTGCACAGCTGGAGAAGGTTCTGGTAGCTGATACCTTGACATGGACCGACGCTACTACAAATCCGACCTTCGGTTTTGACAGCTTGACGTACAATAATACGTATTTCGTTTACGTACGTACGCTCTGTGGCGAAGAGAAGACCTGGTGGGTAGAGGCTACGTTTAAGACTACGTGTCCGGATAACTTCCCGATTCCGTTCTACGAGAACTTCGAGAGTTATGAGACCGGCGCGTATGAAGATGGTTTCAACTGCTGGCTAGTAGCTGACTATATCTCCGGTGCAACCGGCTATCCGAAGATTCTGAAGCCGTCTTCCGGCGCACAGGATGGTAACATGCTGGAGTTGTGGTCCACATCGACTACGCACCGTAACTTGGCTATGCTGCCGGGTCTGGATGCGGATATGACGAAAGTGGTTCTGTCGTTCGACGCACGTTCTTATGGTACGACTACCAAGTCTGTGCTCTACGTAGGTTCGATGGGCGATATCAATGATTGGACTTCTTTCGTAGCATTCGATACCATCTATATGGACGGTGGTAATGTGTTCACCACCCGTCGTTATGATCTGGCTAATTATACGCTGGCTTACAACAATATCGTCTTCACTTCCGGTTTGGGTGACAATCTGGAGATGAATAGTGATATCTATATCAATAATGTTTCCATTAAGCCGAATAGTTGTATCGAGGCTTGGAACATCGAGGCTACGGATATCCAGACCAACTCGATTGCTATCAAGTGGGATGGTAAGTCCACAAACGACGAATGGTATGTTAATGTAGTGCAAGGCACGGATACCATCGTAGCTGACTCGACCGTTATCGGTAAGGCATTTACTGCTACCGGATTGAATCCGATGACCAAGTATACTATCTCGATTCGTCCGAATTGCGACAGCATATGGACAAGCGCAGAGTATACCACCGGTTGTGTTAAGTTGGATCCGACCAAGCCGAACAAAGAGGACTTTGAGAGCATTACGGATGCTACTACCAGCTATAAGGCTACCAGCCAGATTCTTTGTTGGACCATCGGTAATGCCAAATCTACTTCGACAAGTTATTTGCCGTACGTATATAAGAGCACTACATACTCCAGCTCGGGTAACAATTGCTATCGCGCTTACGGTTACCATACCACATCCGCTGACTATAACCCGGCATATATAGTGGCACCGGAAATAGATTGTGAGAGCATGAAAGATCTGGCTGTGACATTTAATATGTATGCAAGCACATCATATTGGTGGATTTGCGGTGTCATGACTGATCCGGAAGATCTTAGCACTTTCGTCGTTCTTGACTCTGTGAAAGGTGTGGCTACAAGTGTGCAATATACCTATGACCTCAGTGAAGAACAGTATGCGAGCAAGATTCCTGCAAATGCAAAATACTTCGCTTGGCGTACACGCTATGATGCAACGGACTACTTCTATCTGGACGATGTATCGATTATTAAGATTACTTGCCCGCTGCCGAAACCGAGTTATTCCGGTTTGACGGCCAGCCAGGTACGTGTTAGCAGCGGTTTGCGCACGGATAATGAATGGTTGTTGTTAGCCGTTGATACCGCAGCCTTTAGTGCAGACCAGTTAGCATTACTGGATGTGGATTCGTTGGTTAAGAACGACAGTCTGTGGCAGGCTCATGTGGTCTTCTACGACACAATTGATGTACGCTCGAAGTTGATAACCGGTTTGAAGGAGCAGACCGACTACTATGTAGCAGTTGCTACTGTATGTGAGGATGGTATATCGCAGTGGTCTACCTTGTCGTTCAAGACACCGTGTCTTGCAGTCACCCCCGAGGCTATGGGTACTATCACGTTCTCCAAGGCAGAAGGCTATGAGACCGGTTCGGGTAAAAAACTTCCGTGTTGGACTACCGGCAATAAGACAAATAGTAGTTCTACATCCTATATCCCGTATATAGGCACGTCTTCGTCTTATATGCACAATGGTCTCAACTACCTATACGTCTATTCGTATGTTTCGTCAAGTACGTCGTATGATGGTGCTTATGCTATTATGCCGGAGTTGAATGTAGATGATATCAGCAAGTATCAGGTTAACTTCTGGGCGCGTACTACCACGAGCACGGCTGCCACTTATCATGACAACTTGATTGTCGGTGTAGTAACCGACCCGTCAGACCTGAACACCTTTGTGGTAGTGGATACCTTGAAGTTGAGTCATACGGCATACGAACCGTTTACGGTTTCTCTCGAAGATTATCAGGGCGACTACATGGGCAATAAGGGACGTTATATCATGTTCATGACTGAGACTGGTGTTAGTGGCGCTGCCGCATATGGCTATGCGTATATGTCTGAGATTTCCGTAACGAAAATTCCTACTTGCCGTCCTGTAACCGAATTCAAGGTTGACAGCGTTTCCGAAGACGCTGCAGTCATCAGCTGGAAACAATACAGTGACAGCTATCGCATGATGATGTCGGACGAGGAGGTGGCTGATGCCGACAAGGCTAACTATACATGGTTGAAGGATACAGTTGTTGCCAAGACGGATTCCGTACTGATCACCGGTCTGGAGGCATCTACGCAGTACTATGTATATGCCCAGGCTCTCTGTGAGGGTGGTGATAGCAGCGCCATCTCGATGGCATATGCTACCTTTACTACGCTCTGTCCGGCTGCCGGTTTCGCCGTTCCGTACAAACAAGATTTTGAGCGTTACGCAACCAACGCGAAAGTGGTGGATTGCTGGCAGTTCGAAGACTATGCTACGGCAACTAAGACCTATCCGCAGGTGATGAACCCGACTTCCGGTGCAGTATCCGGCAAGCAACTCGAGTTGTGGTCTTCTTCGACAACGCACCGTAGTGTGGCTATCATGCCGAAGATCCAGGGTAACCTGGCAGACTACATGCTGAGCTTCGACGCTCGTTCGTATAGTACAACCGGCAAGTCAATACTCTACATCGGTACGATGGATGATGTACTTGATTCGGTTGCAGGCTTTGTGCCGTTTGATTCGGTATATATGGAAACCGGTAATGAGTTCTATCATAAAGACCTCATTTTGGCAGACTATGCAGCGAAACTGACTCACAGCCGCATTGCCTTCACGTCCGGTCTTGCCGAGACGCTTGTGATGGCAAGTGATATGTATCTGGATAATGTGAAGATCGGTATGCCGCCGAGTTGCTATGCTCCGACGCTTGAGCCGGGTAACACCTCGCTCTATACAGCCGACGTGAAGATCACTCCTGCTAAGGAGTGGAACAACAAGTGGCAGATTGCAGTTGTTCCTGATTCCGTTTATTCGAAAGCAGGTTATGACGCAGCAGAATATCTGGCAAGCGATACCGTTCGTATTGTAGATGCGGATTCGGCTAATTTCGTTGTTTCCGGTTTGACTCCGGGTACGTTGTACTGGCTCTATGCTCGCACTATTTGCGGCGGCGAGGATGGCAATAGTGCATGGACCGACCTCGCTGTTTCGACGCGTACAAAGTACTATTTCAAAGATAGTTATTACTTCGGATTCCAAAAGAGCGAAGGCTGGGACTACTGTCAGGGTTCGACTTCTACTACCTATTGGGTTAATCCTGCAATAGAGGTTGGTTACGAAGGTGGTTCGGCTACTACTTCTTACACTTCTTACTACCCGTATTGTATGGCTAATACCACAAGCTCTGTTTACGCTTATGGTCCAAGAGAAGCGTCAGATCCGGTAAATGCTGCACTTCGTTGGCAAGCAAGTTCCTCGTATTGGGGTGGTTATGCTGTATTCCCGGGTGTAGATGAGGCTCACGACCGTTCGTTCGAGTTTAAGGTACGTTGTGGATATGGTAGCTACAATTCCACAAAAGATACTATCGGCATCAGTACTAACTATGCATGCGACATAGAAGTCGGTATGATTGATAAGAACAAAGGCTTTGAGACGTATCAGGTACTGTCTACCGTTAACCTTCCTGTTATACCGAAGGTGAAAGGTGGTTTGACCGCTGCAAATGATTGGTTCTGGACTCAAATCACATTGGATCTTGACTCCGCTACGGTAGCGAACAAGCAGATGGTTCTCCGTATGCCGAAACCGGCTGATACTAGCACTCGTTATATACACTTCGATGATGTCACTTTGGGTGCGCCGAAGGGCTTCGGTATGGTATCGCTTGGTAAGATTCAAGCTGAGTCTCAAAAAGCAATCGTGAACTGGGATAATATCGGTGGTCCGTGGAACTTGTATATCACGAAGGTGAATGGCAAGAAGACCGATACGATTGCTTCTTACCTGAACCTCACCGATGTTACTTCTCAAGAGGTAACAGGTTTGAGCCCACAAACTGCGTATACGGCTATATTGGTAGCTACTAATGCTCCTGCTAATACGAAGTTCAAAGTTTCGGATACAAAAGCGTTCAGTACTCCGTGTCTGCCGATGGAACCGAATGCCAACGGTGAGTTCGTTTGGGACTTCAACGACCCGAGTGATTGGGAGCGTTCGGATGTGCTCGTAGGTGGCAATACCGTTACTGACTCGGCTTATTGGAAACCGGGTTGCTTCACTACCGGTACTACCTATGCAAGTGCACAAACGACGAGCACGGTTTATTACAACTGGCTCATCCAACGTAAGGGTTACACCTATACCGGTGCTCCGACCACGAAGGGTACTACCGCTACGTCAACGGCTCGCTATGAGTACGGACGTGACGATAGTCCTGCACTGCGTGTATACACCAGCTCGACCTACATGACTCCGTATATCGTATTGCCGGAACTGAATTGCTCGTTCGACACGATGATGGTTGAGTTCTGGGGTCGTTGCTTAGCGAACTACGCTGCTGATTACGGTACAGCTGCTTCGCAGAACAAGATGGTATCTGCATCTTATTGCGGTGGCAGCTACAGCCAGAAGATGGTAGTAGGTACGCTGACCGATCCGCACGACTTCTCGACGTTGGAGGTACTTGATACGTTGACTTACACGGCTTACACCAGCACTACTGCAGGCTACGTAACCGATGACCCGTCAGGATATCGTTACTGGCAGCAGATGAAGTTGCCGTTGGCCGGTGCAAAGGGTAAATATATTGTTCTCTTCCAGCCTGCTTACGGTCTGTTCTTCGTAGATGACCTGGCCGTTAAGCCTGTAGGTGACAACTTGTTTGCTCCGAGTGGTGCCAAGACCAGCAATGTGACCACAAATTCAGCCACGTTCAGTTGGATTGTTAAGCATCCGACGATTCAGAGTGTTGTGGTGGTAACCGATCAAGACGGTGAGAACGAAATCTTGCGTGATACTGTTCCCGGTACACAGACTACCTACACGGTTGATACACTCAAGCCGGGTACCGTATACAAGTGGTATATGTATCAGACCAATGGTACGATTAATACTACTTCTACCGCCACGTTGCCGGTTTACACCGAATGTGTAGCGGTCGGCCCCGACTATGAAACCAGCTTCGAGTTAGCTGAAGGTTGGAGAGTGCTGCCTGCACAAACTTCGGAGACATACAAACAGACGATGTGCTGGACGTATGAGAATGCCGGAACGAGTGCCGTAAGTACATACACGTATAACTACGCCAAGACAGCTACCCTTCAATACAGTCACAATGGAGACTATGCCGTTCGTCTGTATGCAACTGGTACAACCTATCAGACCTATGCAGCAATGCCGGCTATTGAGGATATCGCTGCATACGACACGCTGCAAGTGAACTTCTGGATGCGTCCCGGTTATCATAACCCGAGCACTGGCAAGATTTCGACGCAGTACACATTAGGAAGCACGGCAGCGACGAAGGAGTACTACTACTCGAAGTCGGTTATCGTTGGTACGATGACTGACCCGATGGATGCTTCGACCTTCGTGCCTATTGATACCGTTACCTACAAAGGTACGTTGGCTACGACCGATGTTGTGAACGAGGGTAACGAATACCTCTTCCAACAGAAGAAAGTGGCTCTGACGGGTGCACAAGGTAAGTATGTGGCCTTTATGGCAACACTTTGGGCAAAGGGTGCAGAGAACAAGTCGACCTACGATTATGTATGGATTGATGATGTATCGTTCTCGGCTATCCAGCATTGTGAGGCTCCTGAAGAGATGGAGGCAAGCGATATCAGCGCTACCAATGCAACGTTGACTTGGAAGGCTCCGGAAGGTGCAGACAAGTACATCGTTCAGATATCTACCGATTATACGTTCACAGAGGATACGGCATTCGTATTCAACGATACCGTATATCAGAACTCGTTCGTTGTAGACAGTCTGAGCGCATATACTCAATATGTATGGCGTGTACGTACCATCTGTGCTGAAGACCTCGGCGAAAGTGAGTTCTCGCAGAACGCTGCGTTCACAACAGCTCGTCAGCCGTTCTTCATTGAGAACTTCGGTGCAACGAACCTCGATGCAGATTGGACGTTTGCTACCAATCCGGCTGCGAAGGTAATCGACAGCACGAATGTTGAGTTCAGCGGAACTAACAGTACCTCGTACGGCTATCGCCGCGTTACGAGTGCTCAGGGTCTGGCTGCCGGACACTATGCAGTATTGTTCTATTCCAGCTCGTCGGCAACGACCTTGGATTACGACTACTACTGGATGATGTCGCCGGTAATCAGCTTGGATACGACAACTGCAGCTCACCTGTCGCTCGATTTGGCGTTGACAGGATGCTCGGGTACGTCCACGATATCTAACATTCCTGCTGTAGAGGGAAGTATGGCTGATGATTACACCTTCATGATCGTTATCTCCGATGACGGCGGTAAGACCTATAAGAAGGAGAATATCATCGGTATATGGAACAATACCTTGGCTGCAGGTCACCAGTTGCGCGATATTCCGTTCGCCGGAATGAATCTGCGTTACGACTTGAGCAAGTTTGCAGGTAAGAACATCCGTATAGCGTTCTACCGTGAAGCTGATACTTATAAGAGCGCCACACCGTACTCTTGCGCCGTTCACTTCGACAACATCCGTGTTAACTACTACGACAATGTCGAGGGTGATGCTCAAGCTTGCCAATACCAAGATATTGACGAACTCGGATTCTATATCGATGGCGATAAGGCTGAGGCCGGAGCTAAGGTATACAAACGTATTGAGAAAGCAGATAACTACTATGCAGCCAATAATGGCTATCACGATAGTATCTACACGCTCAACGTTGAGTATATTGAGGTAGCGGAGACTATCGTAACGGATACTATCTGCGAAGGCGAGAGCTATTCTGACGTGAACTTCACGGCTAAGACTCGCGCCGGTGTATACCGTCGTAAACTGCAATCGGTAGAGAGTTGCGATAGTTTGATTACGCTGTACCTGAATGTAGCCCCGATTATCCGTACGGATGCTCAGGAGCAGACTATCTGCCCGGGTGAGGCCTACACATGGAACGGTAAACAATACAACCGCGCCGGTATCTACCGCGATACATTGATATCGATGTACAGTTGCGATAGTATCGAGACCTTGGTATTGTCGTACTACAGCGATGAGGATACCTTGTTAGTTAATACGACTATCGAGACCAACGATCTGCCTTACACCTATATGGATATCAACCATCCGTATATAGCAGGTCAAGATCCGATTTCGTATGCCGCAGGTACCGCTGCCGGTACGTACATGGACACCGTTTATGTACAAGGTACTAACTGCGCCGCCGTGCTCGTTCATACTTTGGTTATCAACCAGAGTTCGGGCAGCAGCTTGGAGGAAATCTTAGATGAGGCTTCCAAGAACGGTACGCAGAAGATTATCTACCGCGACAATCTGTACATCATCCGTGAGGGTGTTTGGACCGATGCAACCGGTCGTCGAGTACGTATGAAGAAGTAAAATTAGTCGTACGATTATAGTTCCTTGAAAGGCTGCCTTCGGGCGGCCTTTCTTGGTTTTTATACCGAATATACAAAAAAAAGTAACAAAAATTTGTGTATATCAAATATTTTTAGTATCTTTGCACGCTAAATTTGGATTATAGTACATTCATGTGTATACATATGCGTAGACGCGCGACCATCATATTATGTGTTTTGATGACGGCTATAGGGTCGTTATCGGCCTCGAAATTGTTCCCCGATGAGTATCACTTCATCAGCTTATGGGGAAGCGCGGGGTATAGTACATTGCTGCACAATAGCAGCGAGATAAAAGCCGGTCCGGGTTTTGCACCGTCGATAGGTGTTGGTTATCGTTACTATCACACCGGTTTTATTATGCAGTTAGGCGTAGAGGGACAGTATGCGCTGTGGACCAACAAACTGAATACCTCGTCGCTGACGATGAATATGCGCGATACTGAGGGAGACGTATTCTCGATGAAGGCATCGGTAAACGAGAGTAAGGACCGGATGCATGCGATAAATGTCAATATACCGATACTGTTCGGCTATGAGTACCATCGAATCTATTTCCTGGCCGGTGTGGGCGCAGGATTGAATGTATGGGCGCAGACATCATCGCATTCGTCGGTAACGACTATGGGCGATTACGAGCGCTTTATCGATCCGTTTGTAGATATGCCCAATCACGGCTTTACGCGCGGTAAGAGTGTGGATAGCAAGAAATACGATGTGCAGATGAATCTGAACCTGATGCTGCATGCCGAGATTGGTGCCCGTGTGGATCGATTCTATAAGGAAAAAGGCGCAGATGTGCCAAAGCATAAATACCGTATGTATGTAGCGGCTTTTGCCGACTATGGTATACTGAATGTACATAAGAACAAAGACTACGGCCAGGCTCTGAGTTATAATGAGACTTCAGAGGGATTGCAGTTTTATGTAGTACCTGCGATGGTTAGTTCGCAACTGTATAACAAGCGTGTTACTCCGCTGACTATAGGTGTAAAGTTTACGGTGCTGTTTGAGTTGCCGAAGCCGAAGGTATGCCTGATGTGCCGCGAGAATTAAGTATAACGAAAAACGAGAAAGGAAAAAGATATGAAAACGACGATGCGTAACCTATTGTGGATAGTAGTCATCAGTTTTAGCTTAAATATATTGTCAGGCGGTGCCATGATGCAGCGCGCTGAGGCTGCGCCGGCTACGCAGACCGACAAGGCAAAAGCCGCTAAGGCCAAAGAGCAGGCTAAGAAGGCTAAAGAACGCGAGAAAGCGAAGGCTGCAAGGGCTAAAGAGGCAGAGAAGCGCGCTAAGGAGAGAGAGAAAGCTGCGGCTGAACGTCAGAAGGCAGCAGAGAAAGCGGAAGCGCAGCGTCAGAAAGAAGCGCAGAAGGCAGAGGCACAACGTCAGAAAGAGGCTGCGCAAGCCGAACAGGCGGAGAAAGCAGAGAAGGCTGCTCCGGCTGCTGTAGTGGCTAAAGAAGCTACGAAGGCCGAACCGAAGAGGGCGGAGGCTAAGAAGGCAGATAATAAGAAAGCTGCTGCCAAGAAAGCCCAAGCTAAGAAAGCAGCCGCTAAAAAGGCTCAGGCCAAGAAGGCTGCAGCCAAGAAGACTCCGGCTAAACCCTCGCAAGAAGAGGTTTATGCACAGCGATTGAAAGAGGTAACCAAATACAACGAACATGTAGCCCGTTATATGACGCGCGACATCAGTCATCGCATCGGCGTATGGGGCCAGTTCGGCTACTCGGCTATCTTCCCCTCGGGCTTCAGTTATAAAGCCGGTGACAAAGCTAACGGTATCAATGCCTTAGGCTTCCAGTCGGCAGCCAAAGGATGGGTAGGCGGCGGAGCCGGATTGGGTTATCAGTTGCGTTATCGCCGTATGTTGTTCACCACGGGTGTGGAGATAGAGATTTACAACTCGCTGAACAGTATCTACGACGGCAATAAGAGCAATCCGCTATTGGAGCGCGCTTATGATGCCACCTATCCGACATTAGGCTATCCGATGCGTTATGAATACCGATTTGAGAAGATGCAGGATATGTACCGAGCCGGCTTTGTACAGATACCGGTATTGTTCGGTATGGAGTTTGCGGATAAGCAGGGCTATTTCTTAGCCGGTCCCAAGGTGGGATTGGGCGTAATCGGCAGTTCGCAGCTGAGCAGCACCATTCATACCCGCGGTATCGATAAAGAGTTGATAGATCCGCTGGAGGGTATGACCAACCACGGCTTCGATTCGCGCAAGGCAGAGAGTCCCAAGACAAAGGTGGACTTCGGATTGAACTTGGCTTTGGCCGCTGAGATAGGTATGAGTCTGGACAAGTATATGCAGCCGAAGGTGGCCGCCGGTAAGAAGCCGACAGCCGGTCAGCGTTTTGCCCGGAACCTGAGAACGCGTATCGCATTGTTTGCCGAATATGGTGTACTGAATGTGCAGAAGTCGAGCAATGCGAATACGACACACGAGATACCCGCTGATATGAGAGCGTTGCCGACCGTGCCGAGCGATGTTAAGTTGGTGTCGTCGTTGAATACCGCCAGCGCTAAGGATGCGCAGTTGCATCCGTTCTTAGTAGGTGTTAAGTTGAGTTTCTGGTACGAGTTGCCTCGTAAGAACCTGAAGCCGAAGGCCTTGCCCACCGAGCCGACTCCGCGTATGATGGCCCGCGTAACGAATGCGGATACCCGAGGCGCATTGGCCGGAGCGATGGTGGCTATCAAGGATATGCAGAGCGGCAAGATAGCTAATAAGACGACGAACAGTCAGGGTTACATAACCGGTCGTTTCCGCAAGGGACAGTATCAGGTACGTGCTGACAAGATGGGCTTCTTCTCCGACAGCGTGATGTACGCTATGGAAGGCGATTTGAAGGATACGCTGCAGATAGCATTGCTTCCGGAGCCCAAGCCGATAGTATATACCTATTGTGCCCGCGTTTATGCCGGCGATACGGGAATGCCTGTTGAGGCCAATGTACGTATCGATACACCGAGCGACACGACGACTCTGTATGTAGGTATGACGGCTGATGACGGATTGTTTGTAACGGAGTTGACGGCAGGTCAGTACTTCACGCACCTGCGTTATCCGGGTTATATGCCGCTGGATGATACTACTGAATTTGTACAAGATACTTTAGCCTTCTACCTGACTAAGATTAAGGAGGGTATCAAGGTGAAGATCAATAACTTGTTCTTTGCAACGAACAAGACCTATATCCTGCCGCAGTCAGAGGCTGCGATGGAGGACTTAGCGCAGTTTATGTTGGATAACCCGACGGTAGAGATTCGCATTGTCGGTCATACCGATTCGATAGGTAGCGACAGAGCTAACCAGATATTGTCGGAAGGTCGTGCCAACAGTGTACGTCGCGATTTGATTAAGCGTGGCGTAGATGCAGCCCGTATCGAGGCTATCGGTAAGGGCGAGAGTGAGCCGGTTGATACCAACTCGACCGAGGAAGGTCGTCAGAACAACCGTCGTGTAGAATTTACGATTACCGCTACTGGCGGCGAGGACATTGAACAAGTGTTCTAAGGTTAATCGCAAGGAAGAAAGAACTATGAAAAAGTTAGTATATATCATAGCATTCATCGTCATCGGCGTGCTGTCCGGTCCGAGACTTGCTGCTCAAGCTGTTCCCTTTGCGTGCAGTTTTGAGGAGGATGAGGACTTGTCGCAGTGGGTGATGAACTACAATACACCTCGGGCGACCGATAAATGGATGATAGGTACGGCTGTTCACAGTGAGGGACAGCGCAGTATGTATATCTCGACCAATCGTAGAGATCCGCAATACGGCAGCAAACCGAATGTTGTAGCAACGTACCTGCGATTCAAATTCCCGGAGGCAACCAAGCAGCAAAACTACGATATCAGTTTTGACTGGAAGGGTATAGGTGACACCGCTTCATCGCGTCTGTATGTGATGGTTTGTCCGGAGGTAATGCTGACCAATACGGCGAATAATAATCCCTATAATTTAGATAGAATTATTTCGGAGACCAGCGGCTTAATCTCGACCAATGTGGTGAATACGGCTTGTCAGCAATTGGGCGCTAACGGCGACCGTTTCCTATGCGGTAAAGAGCAATGGGAGAATGTGGCATTGACGAATGAGGTAAAAGTAAGTTCCAATAACTCAAAAGTGCCGTTTGCGATCGTATTTATATGGGTAAACAATAACACCGACGAGAGCATTCGTCAAACGAGTATTTGTATTGATAACCTGCAGATTGGTACGGCGCAAATCAAAAAACCGCAGAAGGTGCAGGTAGAAGCCCATTGCGAGGACTCGACCCTGCTTGTTAGTTGGGAGAGCGGATTGAGCGAGTTTGAAGTGCAATACCGTAAGATTGGTACCGGTACATGGCGTCGTCAAGACGGTATAACAGACGACGTAGACGGATTTACCCGCGACGGATTGCAATGCTCGTATCGTTTACAGCGTATATCCGAGGGTACCTATGACGTGCGTGTACTCGGTAAAGCAGGTGATATCCAGTCGAACTATTCATATAAGAATCAAACGTTGGTTTATTGTCCAGATAACCACTGCGTTAATTATATTGATTTGTATAATCCCAATTTGGTATGTACATACGGTTCTATCCGACCTAATGAAACTCCTTACGACCATATAGGTGTAATCGATTATGGTCCGGATGCCGCCGAGAGTCGTCATACTATCCATGTAGATCCTACAGAGACTGACCCCAGAACGGAAGACGGTTTACGTACCGTACCTAAGGGCGCTTTGGCATCGGTACGCTTGGGTAACTGGAAAACCAGTTACGAGGCAGAGAGTATGACTTATAGTTTTGTGGTGGATTCTGCCAATCAGGGTGTATTGATTATTCGCTATGCTGTTGTTTTGAACAAACCGAATGAGAGTTGTGGTGACCCGGGATTCAAGATGGTAGTGCTGGATGAGCAGGGTAACGAAATAGATGAGACCTGCGGTAAAGCCGAGTATACCTACACTTCTGCCGTAGCAGCTGACTGGAATGAGACGAAGGATGGAAGTGTAGTATGGAAAGACTGGACTACGGTAGGTGTTAACCTGCAGCCCTACAACGGTCAAACGGTTCGCGTAAGGTTAACTACCGAAGACTGCGGTGGTGGCGGACACTTTGGTTACGCATACTTTACCTTAGATTGTGCTTCGGCTCACTTAGAGACGGAGAACTGCGGTAATGACTCAAAGATTGTGTGTTTCGCCCCCGAAGGGTTTGCTTATGAATGGTATAATGAGGCCGGAGAGATTGTGGGTAGAGAGCGTGAATTGTCGGTTGATCCGGGACGTCAGACCTATACCTGCCGTGTAAGCTTTATTGAAGACCCTGAATGCTATTTTGAGGTCAGCACGTTATCGGCACCTCGTTTCCCGGTACCGGAATACACAATAGAGCCGATTTATGACCAATGCTTGAGTAAACTGAGATTCCACAATACTTCGCATATTATGAATATGTACGAGGGGTATGAGAATCATACGCACGAAGCAACCGAAGAGTGCCATTGGTCTTTCACCCGTCTATCGGATGGATTGACGACGGAGTCGTACAACTGGAATCCGGTTTATACTTGTCCGTCTGAAGGCGATACGATAGTAGTAACACTGACGACCTATATCGGTATTAACAACGCATGTGATAGTGTGCGTACCGATACTATTGTAGCGGTGAATATTCTTCCTGAGCATTCGGTATTCAATATGACCACCTGCCCGGAAATGCCGATTAACTTCGGCGGCGAATGGTTCAATGAGGATACAACGTACATAGGCGTATATCCCAACTTTGCCGGTTGCGACTCTACGTCTACTCTGTACCTGAAAGTATGGCCGGAGATACCCGATACCTATCGCCACGATTCGATATGCTCGGATAGCAGCATTGTAGTGAACGGATTGAGGTACAATACTCCGTTTGAGAATAAATTAATCGTGATGAAATCGGAACATGGCTGCGATAGCGCCCTGTATCTGACTTTGACGGTTAATCAGCGTATTCGCACCGATGTAGACGAGTTGCCGTACCAATGTGCAGATGGTAATGTATTCTACCTTACTTATGATGTGCACGAAGGTCAGTACGATAGTTTGTGTATCCATTTCTCAACTCCGGAATTGAGGGATACAACGATTTATAACCCGAGTGAGACCTCTGTGGCTATACCTTATCCGGCTACTATCCTACCGGGACACTATACGGCTACGCTGGAGTTCTATCAATTCTGCTGTGGTATTTACCGCATAGAACGCGCTGTAGATATCCGATATCGCAGCAGTATAGTGGAGCAGAAGTGGAACGATGTATTGGCGGTAACGAATAGTAAGTACAACGGCGGATACACCTTCACCAGATACCAATGGTATAAGGATAACGTACAAATCCCGGGTGAGACAGGTTCGTACCTGTATCAACCTTTGGACCCGAATTCTACGTACTATGTAGAGTTGACCCGTTCGGACGGAGTAATGATAGCTACTTGTCCGATACAACCAGAAGCAAGGAGTGTAGCGGATGGTTATCCGACGATAGTCAAGATAGGTCAACGTATTGCTGCGCGTGCGGAGAAGAAGATGACAGTACGATTCTATACGATGACGGGTACGGTATATTCGACCTATACGTTTAGCGAGGGAGATATATCGCTGCCGGTACCAGAAACCAGCGGTATCTATGTAGTTAAGACTACCTATGAAGACGGCGCGTCAAGAACGCAATATATGATTGTAGGACAATAAACAGACAACACTATGAATACGATGAATATGAAGAAGTTGAATTACATAGCTCTGTGGGCGGCTCTGCTATTAGCTGCTCCGTTGCAGGCAGTCAATAACTACTCCTGCGATTTTGAGTCGGTGACCGATAGGGAACGCTGGATACTGAATCCTGTAGCCAACCCGAAACAATACGAGTTATTGACCAACAAATGGTATATCGGTGCTCCGGGTAATAACGGTAAAGGTGGCAGTTACGGTTTGTTTATTTCGGACGATAACGGTCAGAATGCCCATTATTCCAGTAACGGATGTCTGGTTTTTGCCTACGATACGATAGCTTTGGATTCTTTGGCAACTAACGATGATTATACGTTATGTTTCGACTACTGCGGTATGGGTAATGTAGCCAGTGAATTTGACGGTATATATGTATTCTGGATTCCGATGATTGATCCGGAAACCGGTGACTCTACCAAAGTAATGTCGAATGCTACCTCCAGCGGAACTATTCCTGTGGTGTATGAAAACTATCTTCTTCCCTTGCAACCGAAAGCCCAAATTGATTATGTAGGTGGAACACAGACGTGGAAGCAGTGTATTGTCAAGATTCCCAATAAGAATTGTGACGGTACGCCTCACTATCTTGCTTTCCTATGGGCGAATGGAAGTCAGCAGGTACAAGAGCCCGGCGGAATGATTGATAATATTGTCATTATGGACACCCGTCCGTGCGATGAGCCGACCGATTTGAAACTGACTATCCAAGGCACGACGTCTATTTTGACATGGACCGGCACAACGGCAGAGTACGAGGTGAGTGCCTATTCGTACGAAGAGAAGACCTGGTATGGTCCGAAGATTGTACAGGGAACTACTACCTCGTTTGCCAATCTACCTATCGGACAGACGGACTTTGTGGTTCGCTCCAAATGTGCGGAAGATTTGTATAGCCTGAAGACCAGTATATCGAAGTTGGTATACTATCCCGATCAGATGTGTGTGGATTACCTCAACTTAGAGAATGCTAAGTGTTATGTAGCTAGAACTCAACCGACTAATACAGGTACATTCAAAGATTTTATGAAGGTACCTGCTGTGGATAATGGACCTACGAAGTCCAGTAGTCGACATACTATTCACTTCGACCGAAGAGAACGGGATCCGCGAACGGGTGGTGTGGCAACAACGATTCCGGATGGTGAGTTGGCATCCGTTCGTTTGGGCAACTGGGAACATGAAGGCGGCGAAGGAGCAGAGCAGATTGAGTTCTCCTTTGAGGTAGATACCATCAACTATCCGGTGCTGCTGCTTAAGTATCTACCAATCATTGAAGCACCGAGGCATGAGCCTTATGAAAACTCGCGCTTCACGCTGGATATCCTTATTGGAAACTCTTCTATCGGCGAGTGTGGAAAGGCCGACTTCAACGCCAATGATGCCTATGATAAGAATGCCGGTGTGTTGCTACCCGGTGCCGCCGAACAAGGATGGCATCTCGTGCCGCCTGGATCAGTAGCCGGAGGTGGTAATACGCCTGTAGTATGGAAAGACTGGACTACGGTAGGTGTGAACCTTAAGAACCCGGCCTATCAAGGAAAGAAACTGACGGTGCGTTTGGCTACATATGACTGTATTTATAACGCCCACTACGGTTATGCTTACTTTACACTCGGTTGCTCGGATGGTAATTTGAAAGGAATGAAGTGCGGCGAGATAAATCCGATATTTGAGGCTCCGGACGGATTCGTCTATCGTTGGGCATATAAGTACAATGAGCGGTATCGTTTGCCTGATGGCTCGCTGCCGGAACAATATGTATTGGGCCACGAGCAAACCTATGAGGCCGGATTGAGAGACGACAGCGTATATGTGGTGGATTGTATGTTCGTACAAGACAGCAGTTGCTTCTTCTCGCTATACGCTTCTACCTTAGCAACCAACCCGATAGCTAAGATGAAGATGAATATCCAAAAGAACTGTACGAAAGGAAAATATACCGTACATTTGGATGCCTCGGATTCCTGGGTACAGGAGATAGACCACGTAACGGGCGACACGATGCCTAGCCGCGTTTATAGCATTGACCGCTATGAATGGAATGTAGACGGTTTGGCTGGCGGATGGTCCGATGAGGTGGCTCCAACGTTCGATTTCCCCAGTAAAGGTGGAACATGGACTATCAGCTTGACGACATCGTGCGGTATATGCGATTCGACCATCTATTATACCCTACATCTGGATAGCCTGTCAGAGGTGCGTGATACGATACAGATGGCTTTGTGCGACGATGTTAAGAAGCAAGGCTATGTATGGCCGGAGAAACCGGATACGACATATTATGATTACGGATTGGATTCGGTAGTGCTATTCAACGAGGCAACGTCATGCGATAGTATTATCTACTTGCTCCTGACGGAGCCGGTACGTATAACGCATGATACCTTAGTGCTACCGGATTATCTGCCCTTTGAGTACCATGGTCGTTCGTACAATGCAACGGGTGTAGATACGATACCTATTTCGGCTACTAATTGCGATACAACGTGGATACTGAATCTGGAGGTATATGAATCCGTGCGTGCGCACATGCCCGATACCAATTATATATTATGCGACGGCGACTCTATCCTGCAATTAGTATATAACATTACTCGCGGACGCAGTCTGCGCTATTCGTATGGTTTTGATGATCCCTCATTACCGTCGGTACTGCGGTATCCGGAGGTGCAGAAGAAAGGACAATATACTTTAGACGTGCCCCTTAATCCAACACCTTATCCCAATGTATATCGAGGATCGCTGACATTGGATGATTCGATACCCAAGTGGAATTTGACTATTCCGTTCACGCTGACGGTACGCTATGCCAATACGGTAATGGCACAACGCTGGAACGATGTGTTGGCAGTACGTAACAGTGCGTATAACGGCGGTTATGAGTTCTCGGAATTCCAGTGGTTCAAGAATGGCGTGAAGTTGGAAGGCGAGACTGGTTCGTATTTGTATCAACCGCTGGATGTAACGGCCGAATATCAGGTATTGCTGACGCGTGCTTCGGATGGTGTAGCCCTACTGTCATGCAGTCTTGTGCCTGTGCTGTTGACCAAAGACGAAGACCTGCCGACCCTGGCACCGAAGAATGCGCCGATGCGTAT
>Ga0310695_10005974_pt1 | contig 20611 bp, 22 predicted proteins | sample RumenRJG_04DNA_FD_203882 | JGI IMG/M metagenome (GOLD analysis project Ga0310695, IMG submission 203882) | Bovine rumen microbial communities from Lethbridge, Alberta, Canada - RJG_04 (v2) (version 2) | ecosystem: Host-associated > Mammals > Digestive system > Stomach > Rumen | place: Canada...
TGGTGTGCTTTTCTTATTATTCAACTTCACTCAACACCCGCTTTCAGTCTTGTATTAGCTAATGGAAAGACAAAGGCGCTTGTATGGTTTACATGTGTAGCATGTGTGGTGTCAATGATAGTTAATGCTTCGCTAAGTAAAGTTATTCCAGTAGGTTCAGCGGTTATAGGCTATTCTACATACATGGTAATTCTTATATTTGTCTATTATCTGTATTTTTACAAAAAGTATCTGAATTTGAATCGGTGGCTATTGATAAAGGCATTCCTGATGCCAATTATTCCAGCAGTCATCGCAGCAATTGTTCCATTAGTAGTAAAGCTTGATATTTCGATTTTTGACTCTTTTTCTACCTCAGAAAGATTAAAATATATTCTGCTTTTTTCTATTAATGCAGTTCTTTGGCTAGTAATATATACTATCTTGCTGAAAATGTTCAAGCTTTTGCCATCCCTAAAAACATTGAAAAAATGAGCATAGTAAGAAAAATTAAAGGCGTTGCAAGGGCCTTAAAAATGGCGAAACAATTCTATAGAGTGGGAGGAGCTACATTTGTCAATATAGCCTGCCCTATGCCAGAAAATGTGTTGAATGGGAAGAAAATTTTGGTAACCGGTGGTAGCTCAGGGATAGGCTTTGCTATTGCAAAAAAGTGTGCAGCATGTGGTGCAGATGTCCTTATTACGGGGAGAAATAGCTCAAAGCTTCAACAGGCAGTTTCAGAAATAGGCAATGCTCGGTGCAAATCAACTGTATGGGATCATTCTGTTGTTGAAGATGTTGAATCGAAATTGGATGAATGCAGTAAGATGCTAGGCGGTGATATCTCCGTTTTAGTAAATAATGCAGGAATACCGCCTACAAAGTTTTGGGGTAATGTTGATGAAGAAGAGTGGGATAAGATCTATAATACTAATCTGAAAGGTCTTTTCTTCCTTACACAGGAATTGGTTAAACGCTGGAAATTATCTTCACAAGCGCATTATAAGAAAATAATAAATATATCTTCCCAAGGTGGTTTCGTTGGCGCAACTTACCCTTATCGTATGGTAAAATGGGATATAAGAGGCTTGACTGAGGGGTTAGGTAGATTGCTTATCAAAGATAGGATTATTGTGAATGGCATAGCACCAGGAGTCGTGAAGACTTCAATGCAGTCTTTCTCACTTCTCCAGGGTGACAATCTATATACCAATCAGAATCCAATAGAACGTGTTATCCTTCCAGAAGAAATTGCAGAGCTTGCTCAGTTTCTGATAAGTGATGCAAGCAACGCCATTGTTGGGCAGACAATAATCTGTGATGGAGGATACACTTTAAAATAATATTAGAATTATGTATACTATAGCAAAAAATGTTCAAATAGTAATTGCATTACTGAAGGAGCACGGAATTAACCAGTTAGTTCTGAGCCCCGGAGGAACAAATGCAGCATTTGTAAGAGGGGTTCAGGATGATCCGTTCTTTCAATGCTATTCTGTTGTTGATGAAAGAAGTGCTTTGTATTTTGCAATCGGAATATACTTGTCAACTGGCAAGATCGTAGCCGTATGCTGCACTAGTGCTCAGGCAACAAGAAACTATATACCTGGATTAACTGAGGCTTTTTACAAGCACGCACCTATATTGGCAATAACTTTTTCAAAACATCCAAGGTTTACATACCAGGACTATATGCAAGCTCCAGACCAAACATCATTGCCTCATGATGCTGTAAGAGCTACATATGCCCTACCATATATTTCAAATGAACAAGACATCCTTTATTGTCAAAGGTTGGTCAATGAAGCTATATTGGAATTGACCCATCAGGAATCAGCCCCTGTACAATTAAATGTACCTATGCTCGATACTGAATTGACTCAAGATATAGACATTTCCTTACCGAATGTAAAAGTAATCCGACGACACTATATAAATGAGTTAACAAGCTCTAATCTAAAAGAGAAGAGGATTCTTATAGTAGTTGGAGAAAATTTAGGATTAGATGACGGTCATATTATTAATTTTGCTAAAAAATCTAATACCGTTATATATGTTAATCACTTGTCCAATATGCGTAATGATTATACAGTATTTGGTAATCGTTTGTTGAGTTCTATTAGTCAGAATGATTTTGATGAGATGCTGTGTCCAGACATTCTTATTACAATTGGAGGACAAACTGGAGATTACCCTCTATTTCATAAATTGTCAGGAAGTAAAAAGAACTACGAACATTGGAGGATATCACCAAAAGGTAATATTGTCGATACATACGACCACCTAACACATGTATTTGAATGTAAGTATGATGATTTTTTTATGAGTTTCAAAGATGGTGAGGTGAATCGAGAATATTTAACAACATGGCAGATGGCAATCAATGATTTGAATACCCCTACTGACTTGCCTTTGTCGGCAGCGTATGTTGCACAGCAACTTAATGACAAGATACCAGAAGGATCATTCGTTAATTTTTCCATTTTAAATTCTTTAAGAACATGGGACTTGTTCCCGATTAAGCATAAAGTACATTGTTTCTGTAATGTCGGTGCTTTTGGAATTGATGGATGTCTTTCGACATTTTTAGGACAAAGTGTTAGTGTTGATAATTTATGCTTTATGTTTATAGGTGATTTGTCATTCTTTTATGATATGAATTCACTTGGAATAAGACATATTAGGAATAATGTGCGCATAATTCTGATTAATAATAATGGAGGCATAGAGTTTAAGTTAGGTGGTGATGCAGGAAAAAATAGATTAATTGATAAATATATAGCAGCAGCTAATCATTTCAAGAATTCAGAAGGATGGGCTGTTGTCAATGGATTTGATTATATTAGTATTAATACAAAAGAAGACTTTATTAAGATTAGTAATATGCTTGTATCTGAGTCTAACAAGCCTATCTTATGTGAAGTCTTTACAACAGATATAGATGAAGCAAATGCTTATAAAGCAATGACTAGATTAAAAGATTCTAGGAATTTTCAGAAAAAAGCTAAAGATGCACTTGTAAATAGAATTAAGAAAATCTTTTAAATCAATATTTGTTTATATGAATTACTTTATAATAGGAGATTTTGGAATACGTTCAAATAATAGAGGCACAGCAGCATTAGGATATGGTGCTGTAGAATTTTTGCTTCAAAAGGGCTACATCAAAGAAGGGGACGAAATGGTAAAGTTTAGTTTCTATTTAAATCCTTTCAAAAAAAGAATTAAAGTTACTGAGGAGAACCTTGATATTTTTGGTGTAAACTGGAAACAAAAAACGATTAAAGTATTTCTCCTTGAAAAGATTCTTCTTAAATATAATCTTCATTTTTTTAGAAGTATTTTTAAGAGCATAATAAAAAAAATTAAAGTTGTTGCTGCAATTAACGGCGGCGATGGTTTAACCGATATATATGGGGACTATATGCTATATGCCCGATTAAGAGAAACCATTTTAGCAGCTGATTTCCACATACCTTATATAATACTCCCACAAACCATAGGTCCCTTTCAAAAAAAAGAAAATATGGAAAATATCATCAAAGTATTAAGAGGGGCAGAAAAGGTCTTTGTAAGAGATCATAACTTTGATAGCGAGTTGAATAAAAACAAAATTCCATATGAGAACACAAACGATTTGTCTTTTTATATGAAGCCAATACCGTTCTCAATTGAGATTAAGCATCCAGCAGTAGGTGTCAACTTAAGTGGGCTGGCATACTCAAATAAATTTGGAAATCTTGATGGACAATTTAATAGTTACCCTTTATTAATTGAAAGCCTAATCAAGAATTTCCGACAAAAAGGTATTAATGTTTATTTAATACCCCATTCATACAACATTCATAATCCAGAGGAAAACAATGACGACATGCTTTCAACAAGAGAATTTTATGATAAACTTAATGATAAAACAGGTGTTTATTTCATTGATATGGATTTAATCTCCCCACAGATAAAATATGTTATTTCTCAAATGGATTATTTCGTGGGTACTCGAATGCATGCAAACTTTGCGGCAATATTTACTAACACTCCAGTCTTTGGGTTGGCATATAGTTATAAGTTTGAAGGAGCTTTCACTGTGAATGGTCTCAAGGATTCTACCTACATGATAAATAATATGGAGGAAGAACAGATTTCAGTTTTGATAGATAAAATTAATAAAAAATTCAATATTGCATAGCTTTATGACATCACCGATAGTAATTGCATATTATCTACCCCAGTTTCACCCAACTCCGAACAATGATAAATGGTGGGGGAAAGGTTTTACCGAGTGGACGAATGTGGCTAAGGCACAGAAATTGTACAAGGGTCATTACCAACCGCATATACCTGCAGATTTGGGGTTCTATGATTTGCGCGTCCCTGAAGTAAGAGAACAACAAGCGGAAATGGCGCGATATGCAGGTGTAAGTGCATTCTGCTACTATCATTATTGGTTTGAGAATGGTAATGAAGAACTTGATTTGCCATTTAAAGAAGTTTTGAGGTTAGGAAAGCCTGATTTCCCTTTTTGTTTATGTTGGGCAAATGAATCATGGTATTCAAAAATGTGGAATAAGGAAGGATCTGTTATCAGTAAAAAACTTTTGGCAGAGCAAAAATATCTTGGAGAAGATGATAATAGAAAGCATTTTGAGTCGCTATTATCGGCGTTTAAAGATAATAGATATTTGAGATATGAAGGGAAAATACTATTTGTTATATATAAACCTCTGTTATTCGAAGGAATGAGAGAGTTTATCATGCAGTGGAGAGATTTGGCCCACCTCAATGGGTTAAATGATTTTTATTTCATTGGCTATTCATATGAGATTGAGAAGGAATATGAACAGATTATGGAACTTGGTTTTGATGCAGTGAATTCTTGCGGGATAATAAATTATCAAAAAATAGGTAACAAAGGATTTCTCTCAAGGGTTTGCAGACGTCTCAATTATTTAAAACGGGTGATATTAAAGAGGCCTGAAGTCCTTGAATATAAAGAAGTTGCACCTCTTTTTGTTAATTCTGAATATGATATTAAGGAGGATGTTATACCTACATTGATACCAAACTGGGACCATACCCCCAGGAGTGGTAGAAATGGTTATTTATTTGCAAATTCATCGCCAGATTTGTTTGAAAAGCATACAAATGATGTTAAAGTGATCCTTAATAAGAAACATAATCAGATTTGCTTTCTTAAATCATGGAATGAGTGGGGCGAAGGTAATTATGTGGAACCAGATTTAAAATTTGGTTGGGGGTATTTGGATGTTTTAAGTGGATTCTCAAAGTGAAGGACTTTGAAGCTTAGAAAATATTAGATTAGAAGAAATGTAAGCTGTCAATTTTGACGTCTTGTGTATGAAGTGGGAAAATGATACCTTTCTTGAGACCTTCGGAACAAGCGGCATAGCCGAGCGCTGCACAAAGCACGGAGTCGACTATCCTACTTTCGACAAATGGTACAGGAAGACGCATAAGAAGGTTTATCCTGTTACAGTAAAAGGAATACCCTCTGTTGAAGAAACGGAGATTCAGACTGAAGCAGAAAAGGTGAGTGAGGAGAGATGGAAAAAGACCAGTTGATATCAATGATACACTTCCTTGTTAAACGCGAGGATGAACGGGCCCTGGAAAATCAGGAACTGAAGGATATGGTGAAGGAGCTGAGGGATACCCACAAGCAGGATGTGAAGACGCAGACAAACCTGCTGAAGTCTATCGATAACCTGACCAGTCAGGTGGCAGACCTCACCACTCAAAATAAGAATCTTCAGCAAAAGGTGAACGACCTGCTCTCTCAGATATCTGTAGGTAATAAAGTGTAATGATAAAACTTTGCTACCGATGACCATCGGTATTAAAAAACAATAAATTTTAATTTGATTTAGACGCTTCAGGTGGCGAAAGCTGCCCTAAACGGCTGTTTTTAAGCTTGGACGTCAAAATTGACAACTTACTTATTAATGTTGATAATTACAAAATGGTATATTCACTGTTGTTTTTTTTGTTTTTGCTGGCTTTTCTGAATAAATTTGCAAGTGAGAAGGAAAACAAGCAGATTGCGGCCATTATGGCTTTTGTTTTGTTTGCCCTTGTAGCATTAAGGAGTGATCGCGTAGGGCCTGATACGTGGGGGTATGTGCAAGTTTTTTTAAATCCAAATTCGAATATTTTTGGCAATCGTGAATTTGAGGGCTTTTTTGTCGGATGGATGGAGTTCTGGAGAAACTTTAATTTATCAGGACAATTGTATAAAATAGTTTGTGCAATAGCGTCAATAGGTCTTGTTCTTGTAGTAATGTGGAAGTCTTCAAAACAACGTATTTGGACTTATACGTTGTTTTTAGTTTTGTTCTCTTGGTCTTTTTATTTGAGCGGTATACGACAGGCTTTGGCCATGGGCAGTTTTACGTTTGGCACCTACCTGTTGAGCAGAAATCTGAGTGATCTCTCGGTTAGTACTATGAAGTATCTGTTTAAACGAGAGAATTTTATTGCAGTATTGTTTCTTGTTTTGTCACCTATGTTTCATACAACGGCTATTTTTGCAGATGTTATGCTTGTTGTTGCTTTGTTCTCCCCTAAGAATAAAAAGTCGTTTTATATAGCAGCTATTATTCTTTCCTTTTTTGTGTGTGTGACAGCCGTCTTTAAGAATGCCGAACAATTGTTACAAGATGCTTTTGATGTGGTAAGCTCTGAAATAGACGAGGCATCTCGATATTCTGGGTATACTGACCAAGACTATACATATAATACAGACTTTTATATTGTATTAAAAGAAGCACTGCCTATTAATTTTATAGCAATATTCTCTTTATTATTATGTAAACGAGATTATGACATTTATGAAAGGCTATTTTTTTGGTTAGTAATTATGAGTGATCTTTTCTTCTATTTCCCATATATGTTTCGTATGAAGATGTATTTCTATCCCATGGGGTGTATAGCTGTAACCAATATGATATGGCCTGCGTTATATAAAAAGAAATTTGATGTTAATCATGCGGTGATGATCGTTTTTGTTATTCTTTTGACCTATGTAAGTTATGTGAATCTCTCAAAGCAAGACACCTTTAAATATGAATTTTTCTTTTTTGCAAATTAAGAGTTTAATAAAATGAAAGGTATAGTATTAGCAGGTGGTAGTGGAACTAGATTATACCCTATCACAAAGGGAGTGAGCAAACAACTCCTTCCCATATATGATAAACCAATGGTATATTATCCGATCTCTGCATTGATGCTGGCAGGTATACGTGATATTCTCATCATCAGTACTCCCTACGATTTGCCAGGTTTTAAGCGCCTGCTTGGAGATGGCAGTGACTATGGTGTACACTTTGAGTATGCAGAGCAGCCTTCTCCAGATGGCCTTGCTCAGGCATTTATCATTGGTGAGAAGTTCATTGGCAACGATAGCGCTTGTTTGGTTCTTGGTGACAACATCTTCTATGGTGCTGGTTTCACAAAACTGCTTAAGAATGCAGTAGAAGATGCCGATAAGAATGGCAAAGCAACAGTTTTTGGTTATTGGGTCAGTGATCCAGAGCGTTATGGCGTTGCTGAGTTCGATAAAGAGGGTAACTGCCTTTCTATTGAAGAGAAGCCTGCAAATCCTAAGTCAAATTATGCAGTAGTAGGTCTCTACTTCTATCCCAATAAGGTAGTTGATGTAGCCAAGCATATCAAACCCTCTGCCCGTGGGGAATTAGAGATAACCACAGTCAATCAGGAGTTCTTGATAGACGGAGAACTGAAGGTACAGGTCTTTGGCCGTGGCTTCGCATGGCTCGACACAGGCACGCACGATAGTCTTGCTGAGGCCAGTACTTTTGTGGAGGTTATAGAGAAGCGTCAAGGCCTGAAAGTTGCTTGTTTGGAAGGTATTGCCTATCGTAATGGTTGGATTAGTGAAGAACGCATGCGCGAAATAGCTAAGCCCATGCTGAAAAACCAGTATGGACAATACCTTTTAAGAGTAATTGAAGAAAAGAAAGAAGAAGTTAATTCAGATACTTTTAGGAAGTAGTTATGACAACGATAGAAGATGTAAAAATAATAGAGCTCCCCAAATTTGTGGATGCTCGTGGAAATCTTTCGTTTGTAGAACAATTAAACCATATACCGTTTGAAATAAAACGGACATACTGGATTTATGATGTTCCGGGCGGTGAGAACCGAGGTGGACATGTATTCAAGCAGAACCAAGAGTTCATCGTCGCTCTTTCAGGTGCTTTTGATGTGATTGTGGACGACGGAGTGCATAAGAAGAAGTTTACCCTCAATCGTTCATATTATGGTCTTTATGTACCTGCAGGTCTTTGGCGAGAGATGGAGAACTTTTCAACTAACTCGCTTGCACTGGAGTTTGGTTCTATGAGCTATAACCCTGAAGATTACATCCGTGAGTATGACGATTTTTTAAAACTGAAGCACGATGGCAAAATATAATGTATTTGATTGCTCCATCGTGGAGCTGGATAAACATCATAGCGACCGCAAGGGAAACCTTACAGTAGTGGAGAATGGAGTTACACTTCCTTTTGATGTAAAACGTGTATACTATCTATATGATATACCTGGTGGTGAAGGTCGTGGCGCACATGCGCACAGAGAGTTGGAACAACTAATCATTGCCGCATCAGGTTCATTTACTGTGACATTGGATGATGGAAAATGCAAACGGAGTTTTCTTTTGAATAGACCCTATCAAGGTTTATATGTAAAACCGGGACTGTGGCGAGATCTTGTTGATTTTTCATCTGGCTCTGTTGCAATGGTCTTGGCAAGCGAAGTTTATAAACAAGAGGACTATATAAGAGACTATGATGAGTTTCTGAAATTTAGAAGTGAATAATTATCACAACCCTATTTTTCTTAAGGATTGCGTATGACAATAAAAACAGTTACAGTTGTAGGAGCGAATGGTACTATGGGTACCAATGTCTCTGCTATCTTTGCTTCTTTCGGCAATGCCAAGGTGTATATGTTGAGCCGTGATATGGAGAAGTCGAAGAAGGCTGCCTTGAAGGCAGGAAAAACGGTGAAAGCCGATAGTATTTATAGCCATCTGGTACCGGCAGACTACTCAATGCTGGCTGGTTGCGTGAAACAGTCAGACCTTGTGTTCGAGAGTGCTGCTGAGAACTTGGAGCTGAAGATAAGTCTGCATACTCAGATAGGACAGTCGTTGAAGAAAGGTGCAATTGCTTGCACTGGTTCTTCTGGCCTTTCTATCACCAGACTTGCTGAGTGCTACCCTGAGGAGGTGAGGAGCCAGTTCTATGGCGTTCACATGTTCAATCCTCCTTATCAGTTGACACTTTGCGAGTTGACTGCTTCGCCCTATAGCGATATGCATCTGTATGCTGAGTTGAAGGATTATCTGACGAATCAGCTGTATCGTACAGTAGCTGAGAGTAAGGATCTGCCTGCTTTCTTGGGCAACCGCATTGGCTTCTACTTCATCAATGAGGCTTTAATTTATGCTGAACGTTATCAGGACAATGGTGGTATTGATTATATCGATGCTATCCTTGGCCCGTTCTCAGGTCGTACCATGCCTCCAATCACTACGGCAGACTTCGTAGGTCTGGATGTGCACAAGGCTATCGTGGATAATATCTACGAGAATACCAATGATTATGTGCATGAGAAGTTCGTACTGCCAGAATATGTACAGAAACTGATTGATAAGGGCTACCTTGGTCGTAAGAGAGGTCAGGGGCTTTATAAGCTTATTAAGGGTGACAACGACTACAAGCGAATGATGGTTTGGGACATCAAGGAAGGTGGTTTCCGTGATGTTATCAAATACACCTTCCCATTTGCCCTGAAGATGAAGGAATACTTGAAGGTGGGCGATTATGATAAGGCCATTCTGGAGTTGATTAATAACCACTCTCAGGAGGCAGATATCTGCTTGCGATTCCTGCTTCGTTATATAGTTTATGCTTTGTGGACAGCAGAACATGTGGGCTATGACCTGCGTGTGGCAGATGATGTGATGGCAACCGGTTTCACTTGGTGTCCTCCCTTTGCTATGATGGAAGCGTTTACCCGTGTATGTGACTTGGGCGCCTTGATGAAGGAAAGACTGAAGCCAGAGATTCTGGGTAATGTGGATATTGACCACATCATTGCAGAACAGATCAAGAGCAAGTACGATTACAGAATTTATTTCAAAGCAAAATAAGGAGGTGAGCACTATGAAGAAGAAAGTTTATATTATGGGTGGTGCTCAGACCGATTTTGAGCGCAACTGGACAAAAGAGGGCAAGAACATGATTGCCCTCCTGAAAGAGGCCATTGAGGATGGTTTCAAGGATGCTGAATTCACGATGGATGAGATGGTGGCCTTGAATAAAGAGAATCGTGTGGCTGCTTTTGTAGGCAACTTTATTGCAGAACAGTATATCAGCCAAGGTCACCTTGGCGCATTCTTGACAGAAGTGAATCCTGCCTTCTATGGCGTGCCTTCTGCCAGATATGAGGCTGCTTGTGCCTCCAGTTCTGTAGCACTTGATGCTGCTATCAGTAAGATTGAGGCAGAAGAGTATGATGTCTGCATCGTAGTAGGTTGGGAAATCATGAAGTCAGTAGATAGCAAGAAGGGTGGTGACATCCTTGGTCGTGCAGCCTACTATGAGAAAGAAGGTAAGGGCGTTGACCTGCCTTTCCCCAAACTCTTCGGACGTTTGGCAGATGCTACCATTGAGAAATATGGTTTGGATCAGGAGCGTTATCTGAATGCATTGGCTAAGATTTCGTGTATCAACTATTCCAACGCAAAGCGCAATCCACTGGCTCAAACTCGTAAGTGGTTTATGAGTTATGAGGAGGCAAGTCATCGTGGAACTGAAAGCAACCCATGTGTAGGCGGTTTGCTTGGTGTGAGCGATTGTTCACAGGTTACTGATGGAGCTGCCGTTGTGGTTCTTTGTTCAGAGAAATATCTGCAAGAGAAGGGCTTGAAAGATAAGGCTGTCGTAAAGGGCTATGGTCACAGAACTGCACCTATGCTCTTTGACAAGAAGATGGCAGACAATGCAGGTAGTGAATACGTTCTGCCTTGGACTCGTCAGGCTTGCTTAGATGCCTATCGTAGAGCAAACTTGACTGTCCATGATATTGATGTGTTTGAGACGCATGACTGCTTCAGCAGTTCGGAGTTTGCTGCCATTTCATCCTTTGGCATTTGTGAGCCAGGAAAGGAGTGTGAAGCTGTTGAGAATGGCGTGATCGCCTTTGATGGAGCCAAACCTATTAATCCTTCTGGTGGCTTGATTGGTTGCGGTCATCCAGTAGGCGCTTCCGGTGCCCGAATGTTTGTTGACTTGTATAAGCAGGTTACAGGCAAGGCTGGTGGCTATCAGGTGAAGGGCGCTAAGAATGGCATGATGCTGAATATTGGTGGAAGTGCCACAACGAATTATGTATTTATAGTAGGAAAGGAGTAATATATGAAACTTGAAAAGTTTAGTGGAACTAATGTAAGAATTAGCCCCACAGCTAAAATCGGGAAAAACGTAAAGATAGGCGACAATATTGTCATTTACGATAATGTAGAGATAGGTGACAACACCATCATATGCAATGATTGTGTGATAGGTGAGCCTCTGAATGACTACTATTACCATGCTGACACCTACAAAAATCCCAAAACAATTATTGGTTCGAACTCTTTGATCCGCAGTCATACAATCATTTATGCTGATAACGTCTTTGGCGAAGGGCTACAAACAGGTCATAGGGTGACAATACGAGAGAAAACTGTGATGGGTGTTCATTGCAGTGTTGGTACGCTAAGTGACATCCAAGGACATTCTGTCTTTGGTGATTATGTACGTATGCATAGCAATGTACACATAGGTCATGCATCGAAGATTGGAAGCTATTGTTGGATTTATCCTTATACGGTATTCACTAATGACCCCACACCACCATCAGAGGTTTGTGTCGGTCCTACTGTAGGGGATTACTCAATTGTAGCCACACATTGTTTGTTGTTGCCTGGTGTAGTTATAGGGGAGCACTGTTTGATAGGTGCTTGCAGTATGGTTTCCAAGAATGTGGCAGACTATACAGTTGCTGTTGGTTCACCTGCAAAACCCATCAAGGACATTCGAGAGGTAAAAGACCGTGAAACAGGAGAGGCACACTATCCGTGGCCGTTCCGATTTGGGCGCAATATGCCATGGCAGGAAATAGGATATGAACAATGGATAAAAGAAAATGAATAATATGAATATACCATTTTTATCATTAAAGGATGTTACAGCTCTTCATGGTGCTGAGATTAACGAGGCTGTAAGCCGTGTTGTGAACGGAGGTTGGTACCTCCAAGGTAAAGAGAACGAGCAGTTCGAAAGGCACTACTCGGAGTTTATTGGCACTAAATATACCATTGGTTGTGCAAACGGACTTGATGCACTCATCTGGATATTCCGTGCATATATTGAGATGGGTGTGATGCAGCCTGGTGATGAGGTGATTGTACCTGCAAATACCTATATAGCTACTATCTTGGGTATAACAGAAAACGGACTGGTACCTGTCCTTTGTGAACCAAAGCCAAACACCTTGGAGATTGATGATGACCTGATTGAAGGCTTAATCACTCCAAAGACCAAGGCTATTACTATTGTTCACCTCTATGGTCGTATTGCCTTTACAGAAAAAATTGGTGAACTTTGCAAGAAGTACAATCTGAAGCTTGTTGAGGACTGTGCTCAGAGTCATGGCTGTAGGTTTACTGATGGCAGAGTAACAGGAAGCATCGGTGCTGCTGCAGGTCATAGCTTCTATCCTGGCAAGAACCTTGGCGCTCTTGGTGATGGTGGTGCTGTTACCACTAATGATCCTGAGCTGGCAGCAGCTGTTCGTGCTTTGGCTAACTATGGTAGCCAGAAGAAGTATGTGTTTAAGTATGCTGGTCGAAATAGCCGTTTGGATGAGATTCAGGCTGCTGTACTTGATGTAAAATTGAAGTATCTGGTAGAAGATAATCAGCATCGTAAAGAGGTGGCTCATTATTACTATGAGCATATCAATAATCCACTGATTACATTGCCAGATTTGCTGCCGGACGAGCAGAACGCCTATCATCTGTTCCCAATCATCGTGAAAGGCAAGGAGAATCGAGATAGACTTCATGACTATCTGGAAGAGAATGGCGTTGGTACTGTCTGCCATTATCCCATCGCACCACACAAGCAGGAGTGTTATGCCAAGGAGGGTTGGAATACACCTCAGTTGAGCCTGCCTATTACAGAACGTCTTGCTGATGAGGAATTGAGTCTGCCCATTGGACCTGCAATTACAAAAGAGGAAGTGTCTCGTGTTATTTCGCTGATAAACTCATTTTTTGCCTAATAAAAATGAAGAAACGAATATTGTTTGTTCATCATGCATCGGTTATAGGCGGCGCAAGTTTCTGTATGCTCAATATTATAAAGAATATTGACCGAAATAAGTTTGAGCCGTTAGTGCTTTTACGGACAACAGGTCCTTTGGTTGATGAGTTAGAAAAACTCAATATTAAGGTCTTTTACTTGCCTTCATTGGGCGAATTTGTTTACATGCGTTCTCTTTTTAGTAGGATTTCAATTATTTCGAATCTAAAAATATTAAGGTCTAAGAAACCATTCATAGAGTTGCTCCAACGTGAAAAAATAGATATTGTCTATCTTAATAATATGATGATATTCCATTTTCTTAAAGCAGCTAAACAGGCTGGTTGCAAGACGATATTACATGTAAGAGAGCATGTCCCTCTTGATCGATACAAACTAAAACTACGATGGGCTCGAAATCAAGTCGATAACTATTGTGACCAGTTGGTTGCAATTAACCATTATAGTGCTTCCATCTTTCCTAATAAAGATGCAACAATTATATATGATTGGATTGACATGAAGAGCCGTTACAAAAAAATGCCCTTTAATGACATATTTGGAGAAGATATGTCGGGCAAAAAAGTTCTTCTTTTTACTGGAGGATTTGATCCAATTAAAGGTTTGGCTTGTGTTGTTGATTGTTTTACAAAAGATTTAAAAGGCGACGAGTATCGTTTGTTGATTTTGGGCAAACACACTGAAAAAAGCATAAATGGTTTGAAAGGTGTGAAAAAAAATGTTCTCAAAATGTTAGGACGTGATTTTGGAGAAAGATTACAGTGTATGATAGAAGCAGATAAGCGTATTAAGTGCATCCCTCCGCTATATGAATTAAGTCATCTTATAGAACAATCTCACTGTTATGTTAGCTATTTTACCAAACCTCATGCAAATCTTGCTTTGGCAGAGAATATTATTCTTAAGAACCCAAGTATTGTGGCCGAAACGGAGGAATCACTCGAGTATACCAACAATGGTGAATATGCGATGCTTGTTAAACCTAATGATAGGGATGAGTTCAGCGCAAAACTAATACTTTTTTTGTCAAACATTAACGAATGGGAAAAGGCTGCAGAGAAAGGAACAGATCCATTGTTAAACAAATTTGACAAGAGTGGTAATGTTTCGCGATTAGAATCATTGTTGGAAAGCATATAAAAATGTGTAAGTGCAATATGGACATATTATTTATCAGTGCACACATTCCCCATTTTTTGGTTAAACGAAGTGGAGGTAAACTTGATTCGTTATATCGTTCTACCGAATCTTTGATTAATAGCCTAAAAGGAGTGGAGGGTGTGAGTTTAAAAGTTATCACTTCACCCGATATAATTCGCTATCCTAAAGGACCATTCTATTTAAAGCGCGAGGAAAATACAGAAGAGGATGTGACTTTAGTAGGTAATCTGAACCTACCAATTATTCGATTTGTATGGTCGATATGCAATATGGTTCGAGAGGCTAGCAATTATTTACGAAAGAAAGAAGGTAAGGTAGTGGTTGTTATTCCATACATAGTCTATCGTCATGTAGCCACATTGAGAATTCTGAAGTTTTTGTTTCCAAAGAAGGTGGTACAAGCTGCGATTGTCCCCGATATATTTTTCCCTAAGGGGAGCCTCAGCAAGATTATGAATAAACAAACAGAGAGTATGGCATCTAAATTTGACTGCTTTGTTTTGTATACAGAAGCAATGGCGGAACATTTAAATCTTGAAGATGGATGTTATATTGTGAATGAGGGCTTTGTTAAACTCTCAGACAGGCAAAGAAGACAAGGGGATGTTTTTAATGTGGTTTATACAGGCTCACTCAATTTAAGATATGGACTTGGGAGATTACTTGATGCAATGAAATATGTGAAAGACCCTGAAGTTGAATTGCATCTCTACGGAAGTGGAGATGCTGCTCCAATGGCCGTGGAAGCTGCAAAGAAGGATAGAAGAATAAAGTATTTCGGACTTGTAAATAAAGAAGCGGCAATGGATGCTATATATTCTGCAGCAGTCTTAGTTAATCCAAGGAATTCCAAAGATGGGGATTATACTAAATATTCATTCCCTTCGAAAGATATAGACTATTTGGCAACTGGAATTCCAACGTTGTTGTGCAAACTTCCAGGAATGCCAAAGGAGTATTATGACCATTTTATTGATATAAAGGAGGCAACTCCTCATCAAATAGCCGAGGGTATTTTTGCAGTAAAGAATATGAGCATTGAGGAACGCGATACGAAGGGTAAATCCGCTCGTAATTTTATTTTTGAAAGGATGAATACTCAAAGGCAGGCAAAAGGTATAATAGAATTGTTTAGTAAAGTAATGATAAAATAAATATTTATGCTTGATAATATTCCCAAAATATCGGTAATAATAATCAGTTATAAACAAGAAAACTTAATCAAGCGTGCACTTGATTCACTTATCGTACAGAAGGATTATTTATATGAGATCTGTGTGAGTGATGATTGTTCACCAGACAGGACATGGGATGTTTTGTTAGATTATCAAAGACGTTATCCAACCTTGTTTAAATTACATCGTAATGAACCCAATGTAGGCATTTTTGAGAATATTGAGCAATGCTGGACTATGCCTACTGGTGATATCATATATATGATGGCTGGTGATGACGAGGCAGGTGAGGGCTATTTTAAAGCAGTAGTTGATTTTGTTATACAAAACAGAGTTGATTGGAGGAATGAGCTTTTTACCATTTATGGTGACTATAAAGAAATAGAACCAAATGGATTGTCCGTAGTATATAATAATAAAATGGCTCCCTACCACAATGCCCAAAAGCTACAAATAAGACGATTGATATGCAATAGGAGTGCATGTTACTCAAAAAAAATACTTGATAAATTTGTTAAAGTAAGTGAAGGCCGTTCCTATAATGCAGAATCATCACAGGATATTCAAGTCGCTTTATTTTCCGAGAGACAGTACTATATACCCAAGATTGGAAACATCTATTATGCAGGAATAGGAGTTAGTACAAGAATGTCAAAAGATGATAGACGGCAGCATCTTCATGAAGGATTTAAAAAGGTAACAGAATTTGTGGCTTCCCAAGGGCATCCTTTTGATAAGAAGGATTTGGCATATATTGAATATTTTAAGGCTTATAGACAAGGTAATATTAAAAAGGCTTTGTTCTATTATTTTAAAAGTATTGATTTATCTCTGGGTGTTAAGGGCCTTCAATTGGATCGTATTTTCTATGTTGTAAATAAAAAGATTAGACACTGATATTGGTTATGAAAAATAATGTATTGATAAAATTGATGCGACTATTGCCTGATAGACCATATCTGGCGTTGAAGTTTTATAGGAATTTTGGAAGATGGCCAAATTGGAAGTCTCCACAGACGTTCAGCGAAAAGTTACAATGGCTGAAATTGTATGACCGTAACCCTTATTATACGAAGCTAGTAGATAAGTATGCTGTCAAACAGCTTGTAGCTGAAATAATCGGTGAAGAGTATGTGATTCCAACTTTGGGCATTTGGGCCAAACCAGAGGATATAGAATGGGATAAATTACCCAGTCAGTTTGTTTTGAAAACAACCCATGGTGGTGGTAATGATGGTATGGTAATATGTCGGGATAAAAATAATTTTGACCGCCAGAAAGCTATTCGTCTGCTCAATGAGAACATGAAAACAGACCTATATGTGGTATGGAGAGAATGGCCATATAAGAACGTACCAAAGCGTGTTCTCGCAGAAAAGTATATTGAACCACGTCCTGATATAAAAGATTTGTCAGATTATAAGTTCTTCTGCTTTGATGGTGTAGTTAAGGGCTTGTTCGTGGCGACAGAACGTCAGAATCCCAATGAGGAGGTAAAGTTTGAATGCTTCATCTGCCAGAACGAGTGGGGGATGGGTAAATTATATGTAAGGAAGTTGTCTGCTGTAGTCGTAATAATTTATAACCCCGAGCGTGTAGGAATAAGAAATTATAGAAACGAAGTGCATAGAATTGCAGCTTAATACATACAGTGCTTATGACTTGGAAAGAATGTTTAGAGCTGATAGATGCAGACTATGCAAGGCTCAATAAGAGAAGATTTGGTAAGTTTGGTTATCTGATAACTAATCACTCGTTTAAAATTACTTTTTGGTTCCGCATCGGCAGCTATTTGAGAAGTAAAAGTGGATTTTATAAACTATTATTGGCAATAGTCTGGCCAATATATAAACATTACGAATATAAAACAGGAATACAATTACCGTTGGGCGTATCAGTTGGAGGTGGACTAAAATTCCCTCATTTTGGTACAATCATCATATCCTATTTGGCAACAATTGGCAAGAATTGTACAATCTATCAAGGATGTACTATTGGTCAGAAAGATGGAAGAACTCCGCCTCGGATAGGCAATAATGTTACACTTTACAGTGGAGCAATTGTGATTGGGTCTACAATTGGAGATGACGCTGTGGTTGGTGCAGGTTCTGTTGTCTGTAAAGATGTTGAAGCAGGAAGTGTGGTTGCTGGTGTACCTGCGAAAGTAGTATTACACAATTAGTACTCAAAAATATAAGATGAAAATTTTATTCGTTCATAATTCTTATAGTGATATAACCCCTTCGGGTGAAGAACATGCTTCCAGAGAATTGGCTTCACTACTCGAAGAACATGGGCATACAGTAAGTTGGTTTAAGAGGAGTTCTGACGAAATACGTTTTGGCCTTGGGCCTTTGAAGTCTTTTTTTACAGGCATTCATAATCCTTCAAGTGCCAGAAAACTGGCAAAGATACTGGATGATTTTAGACCAGATTTAGTACAGGTTCAGAACCTCTACCCATTGCTTTCCTCTTCAATCTTTAATCCAATTAAGAAAAGGGGTATACCTGTGGTTATGCGTTGCCCTAACTATCGTCTATTCTGTCCAGCTGGTCTTTGTCTGAACGCGAATGGTGAAGTGTGTGAAAAGTGTTTTGGTGGTAAAGAGTGGAATTGCATTAAATACAATTGCGAGCAGAATGTATGTAAAAGTATAGGCTATGCCTTAAGAAACTGGTATTCGCGTGCCTCGCATAATATAGCTGATGGGGTGGATGTTTTTATTGTTCAATCAGCCTTCCAAAAACAAAAATTCATAGAGCAAGGGATTCCTGCAGAAAAGATCATAATTCTCCCAGGTATATGTCCAGAGATTAAGGATAAAGATTTGACGCCATTAGGTGAATATGTAACTTTTGTTGGTCGTGTTAGTGCAGAGAAAGGTATATATGAATTTATTGAGGCAGCTAGACAGAATCCAGATATTCCATTCAAAGTAGCAGGAATGTTGGACAAGAATTTTGTCAAGCCTACGGATTGTCCTGAAAATTTAGAGTTTTGTGGCTTCCTGAAGGGTGACGCTCTTAACGATTTCTATTTGCAGTCACGAATTATAGTGGTGCCAAGTAAATGGTATGAAGGCTTCCCTAATGTGATAACTAGAGGTATGCTTTTGAAACGTCCTGTGATAACAACAAATATAGGTGCCATGCCTTCGATTGTTGATAATCAAGTACATGGGTTGTTGGTAGAACCAGGAAGTGTGGAAGGGGTGAGCGCGGCTATAAAAAAGCTATATGCTGATAAGGAACGGTGTAAGGGGTATGGTGAAGCTGGTTATAAGAAGGCAACAATACTATATTCTAGAGACGCTGTATATGAGACGTTAATAGATACATATAACAGATTGACAAATAAATGAACCATAGGATAAAAGCAATATTGTCACTGCCCAAAAGTATATGGGTGAATTTCCGCTATTTGCCATTTAGACAGGCAATAAAGTTACCTATATTGGTTGCATACGATGTTCGATTTAGTGCACATATGGGGGGGGTGATTCTACCAGAGAAGGTGAGATTTGGTATGATACATATTGGGTTCTTTAATATACCTGTATGTAATCATGACAAGACTAGTATAAGAATTATAGGAACATTGGAGTTCAAAGGTCGTGCATATTTTGGACGCTCGTCGAAAGTACACATAAGAAAGGGAGCCACAATGCTATTAGGAGATAACTTTAGAGTCTCCTCCGCTTCCTCGTTTAATTGTTATAAAAGTATGATTTTTGGTGATAATGTATTATTTGCCTGGGATTGTCTTGTGATGGATTCGGACGGTCATTCTGTGATTGATGAAAAATGTAAGCCTAAGATAAATACAAAATCTGTAATAATCGGAAATCATGTGTGGATAGGATGCCGTAGCATGATTTTAAAAGGGGCAGTGATTCCTAACAACTGTGTAGTTGGTTCAATGTCGTTTGTGACAGGTGAAAACTTTGAAGAGAATACACTAATAGTTGGAGTCCCAGCTAGATCTGTTAAAAAAATCAGTGGGTGGCATGAGTGAACAATTATAATGTATATCATCAAACAAAGACTTCAAGAAAAATATTGCTTAAAGGAGAAGAGTGCCAGGGATGGTGTGATTATGTGGTACAGTGAGTTTGATGTAAAGACTACAACCATGGATTATTACTCTCGAGGCGGTAGAGAAGTGCGAGTAGAGTAATGTGCAATTAGTCTATATTCTTGAAGTCGGGTATTGAGAAGCTCTATGTTTATACTGATGATGCCAAGACTGGAATAAGACATGCCCTGATGGATGATGCGGATGTACCAGTTTATGACGAGGCAAGGTTTATGCATGTGGCATTCAATACATTTGTGAATTACGTACAAAGGAAGTGAAGTTTGTCATGGACTTCCGCAAACTCATAACCAGATATCAGCAATTTGGCGGCATCCAGCTTGTTATAGAATATGCCAAATTAGGAATTCTATGGCCAGCGGTTAAATTGGGTGTGAGATGTTTGGTTAAGGGGCAGTCTTTTAAAGCTATTTATCCAGAAGTTCTCAAGCGGGTTGAACCGATACTCATCAAACGTTATGAATCATTGATGAGATGTAAGAAAGAAGAGGTAAGAAGTAAGAATCCGGAGCATCAACTCAGAAAGATTGTATGGTTTTGCTGGTTACAGGGAATACAGAATGCCCCGACTATCGTAAAAGCCTGTTACAATAGCCTTGAACGGCATCTGGTTCAGGGCGAAGGGTTAAAAGTTAAGGGGTTTGAGATAAAAGTCATCGATAATGAAAATTGGAAAGAATATGTGGAGTTACCTGAATAAATCATCAGTAAGTGGGAGAAAGGAAGAATATCTGCGGCATTATTTTCAGATTTGCTGAGGCTGGAATTGCTGATTAAATATG
>Ga0310695_10005976_pt1 | contig 20608 bp, 16 predicted proteins | sample RumenRJG_04DNA_FD_203882 | JGI IMG/M metagenome (GOLD analysis project Ga0310695, IMG submission 203882) | Bovine rumen microbial communities from Lethbridge, Alberta, Canada - RJG_04 (v2) (version 2) | ecosystem: Host-associated > Mammals > Digestive system > Stomach > Rumen | place: Canada...
TGCGCAACGAAGGAAGTACAACGGTGTCGGTTTCTCGCGTCAAGGCGTGCTGCGGGGCGAAGGCCGAGCTGTCGGCGATGAAGATTCCGCCGAACGGCTGTGAATGTTGCCAATGTGAGAATGTTGCCAGTTCCAATGTTGCCAGTCTCCAATTGGCAATTGGCAGATGGAATTGGATACTGGCAACAATGGCAACATTCCTCCGGCCCGTTCCCCGCCATCCTCCGCGACCTGCTCCTTCTCGTCCCCTCCCTCTGGCTCGCTGTCCGGCCTCGCGGCGGAAAAATGTGGTATAATATTCGCCAGTGAAATCAAACCTTCATAGATGTTGCCAATGTGCAAGTGTTGCCAGTCTACAATTGGCCATTGACAAATGGAGTCTAAGTGATGAGAAAGCATAATGGACATAAGATGGTGTTTTTGATATCCGACTTTAAGGGTTTGGTTGGTCATGGAGAATATTGTCGCCTTTATTCAAAGGCAATGAAGTGTATTGAATCTTGTGATGTTGTTCGTGGCAGAAATTATATGCGGCAGATGAAATGGAGATGGTGCAGTAGATGTTTAGAACATAAATTATTGAAAGCCATGTTGGCCTTTGCGCAGGCTACAAAACATGACTATGGCAAAGTCCTCGTGACATTTCAGAAGATGAGAAGGGAGGTGCATGCCCTAGTTGTAGAAAGTACAGAAATGAGGTCTTCTAAATATGTTGGATCCTTGTATTTCAGGATATTATATCATATTGCAAATTTACATTATTATATGGAACATGACAATAGAAGCCTGTTGACATTCAAGGAATGTCTAGTAGTGGCAAGACAATCGAGAATTGAAAGAAGATTAGTTGATGATATTGCCCATAAGATTGCATCACTTGAATTCATGTTGTTCAAAAACGGATTGCGGAGATTAGAGAAGTTTATGGGAAAAGGATGTTTTGATGATGCTCGTAACATGTTGGACGATACAATTCGCAATTGTGGAATTGACTATATTGACCACGGTGTCTTGGCTCTTGCTGCAATGGCCTATTTCGCTACTGGAAACATTAGGAGAGGACGGCAGATCGCAGATGACGATTTTGAGTTTTCTGCAAACTGCCTTGAAACGCGGTTTGTCTATGCAATTGCGCATATTGACGATCGAAATGGAAAGAAGAAAAAGAATGCGTATGACATTTTGTTGGAGATTTCTGGAGCGCACGCAAATTCGTCATGCGTGATCGGTGTTCGTAAACGAAAACGAATTGAAACGCTTTCACGGTTTGTGGTTGAAGTCATGTCGGAAAAACATGGTCGGTTTAAGGTGGAGAATCATCTCGAGTTCGTACAATGGCTTCGAGATGTTGTTGTGTTTGTTGAGTGTTCGCACTATAGAAGGCATTTTAAGTCCGGAAGTGTTCGTGCTACGCTGACTAGGGTATTTAAATGTTAAAGTCTGTGATAATTCCATGTCTATGATATATGTTCAGAGGTGTTATGTCAGATTGAAAGTGACTACAGCGCTCTTGGCGCTCTCGGCGCTGATTGTTTTGCTATGCTACAAGTGCAGACAGAGCGTCAATCTCTCGTCCGTGATTGAGCGGCAGGAGAATGATGTTGTCGCCCAGGATTTGCCAGAATGCGCTCTGGCTCCAAGCCGTGTCAAAGAAGGCGGATCCGCCAACCATGTGTTGAGCGGCAAAGTGAACAATGTCGACGCGTTTAAATCAAGACAGGTGTTGTCCCTTGTTGAGACGAGACCACAAGGTGGAGGGGGACTTGTCTCGCACGATGTACGCACAATGCTGTCGTCGCAGTTGAATGGAAAATCCGAAGCCGCGCGCGCCCGTGCTGCATCCGGCAAGAACCAGCTGATGGATGCGCTTTTGAACCAGCCGGAGATTCCCGCCGACTACGGCGAGACCATGGTTTCGCTTTGCCGCGACAAGTCGCAGGACTTGCTTACGCGCGACTTCGCCGTGCAGCACATTGGCCTCTACGCGCAGGCCCTCAACCGGCGCGGCGTGTACAATGCAAAATCGGCGGAGGCTAAGTCTCTTCGCGACACTTTCTGTTTCATTCGCCGAGGAGCACTCGTGACCACATCCAGGGCTTTTTGACGGCGTTGTCGCCGCGCTTCGGGCTGGGCCAGTAGAATTCTCTCGTGTCGCGCAGGCCCTGCGCCGTTATGGAGAACATCATCTTCACATGTTCGCCGCTCTTTGGGTTCCAGCCCTCGATCCGGTTTTTGCCGATGAAGATCTCCATGCGGTAGCCGGTGATGTCGCATGCCTTGTTCTTGACGGTCGAAAGCGCACTGCGTACGCCGTCCTCGGGCTTGATGTCGCTCATCGTTTTCTGTGCCTTGCAGTTTGCCCAGAAGCCGGAGAAGATGCGGTTCTCCAGCGGCATCGGGCAGAACCAGAACTGGTGGTCGTGTGCGTTCCATGCCTTCCCGTTGGAGAATTCGCCGCTTGAGCTGAAGAGAAACTCCAGGCAGTCCGCCGCGCGCCAGAAGGAATTGGGGTCGGAGGTTTTGCACCGCGAGTCGTCGATGTCGAACATCATGTAGAGCCCGTCGTCATTGTAGGCCATGTAGATGCGGCTTGTCTCCTTGTCGCCGCGCGGGCCCAGCATCCAGTTGGGAAGCTGGTACTTGGCGGCGTCTTTGGTCCATTCGTTAGGTTGGCCGTCGATCTTGATCTGGTCTTTCGCCACGCGGTGCAGCGTCCAGGAGCGTGGAACGATCGGCGCGTGGTCGATGACAATGTCTTTCATCGCCGGGTTGCCGACGTTGAAGATGTCGAGTTTCGGGACGGCGACTTTCTCGGTGGCGGGAATGGCGCTAGACTTGACGAGCGTGAAGGTGAGCGTGTCGGTCTCGTTTGGCCCAAGTTCCTTTGTGCGCTGCTTTGAGGGCGAGACCTCCCAGCCGGCGGGCAGGTTGGCGCGCAGCTCGTATGTCTGGTTCGTTGCGGACTGGTTGACTACGTCCACCTTGAAGGTGCGGTCCAACTGCTCCACGTTGCTCCTGGCGTATGCCTGTACGATGACGTCTATGTCGATCGGCATGCGCTTCTCGACGCCCTGGTGCCTGCCGACAACGGCGAACCGGTTTGCCTCGCGCGGCGCGCCGAGCGGCCCCACAACGTCGTAGCCGTAGTCGCGCGGGTGTACGGTCCATCCGGCTCTGCGCATGCCATCGGGCAGTTCGACGCGGTATTCGACCTTGTCGCGGTTGGAGAGGTGCAGCGGAATCGGTTCGCCCGAGACGTTCCGCACGAAGAACTCGCTCTGCGGCTCGAGGTCGATTGGGCACTGTTTGAGCCAATCGCATTCGGGATCGAGGCCGATGTACCAGACAGGGGCGACGTCGAGTTTGCGCTTGCCGCTTGGCTTGAGCTTAGCGCCGAACATGTCGTGTATGCTTTCGGCCTTTGGATCCCTAATCGCCATCTCGCGGTCCTCGGGCCTCAGCATCGTCGCCTTCTCGGGCGGGTATAGCTGGAATGCGCAGGCGACGATCTTGCCGTCGGAGCGCTTCAGCATGTGCGCCATGTGGTTTGGTCCGAAGTTTGCGTAGCCGAGGTACTCCATGTCGGCCGGAAGGAAGGTGCGCAGCGCGGCGAAGGCGGGGGCGACGGGCTTGGGCTCGCGGAAGCGGTTGAAGATGCCGCAGCCGTCGAAGAAGTTCCTGGGGGTGGGCGTGTCGCTGTCGTAGTGCCAGTACCAGAAGAGCTTGTTTACGCCGTTGCCCATCGCGAGCACCCACTCGCGCTGCATGTAGGAGGCCTGCTCCCACTCAGATACGATCTGTCCGGCGCGGGTGTCCCAGCCCCATTCGGTGATCCAGCGCTGGCGCTTCACGCCGTCGCATTCGGAGTTCAGTTTCCACTGGCGCCAGAGGTCGCGCTGGTACATCTTCTTCTCGTCGGCGGCGATGTTGGCGACGTTGAAGTTGGAGCGGGAGACCTCGGGACCCACCATGCCGGGGTAGCGGTGTCCGTTGAGGACCTTGATGTATTTGAAATTGCCGTTCAGGACATGTTTTCTCGCGCCGAATATGTGGATGCTGGCGCAGCCTTCCTGGACGGATAGCGCATCGGGGCGGCAGGCCTTCATGATCTCGGCGAAGACGCGGTGGTACTCGCCGTATTTCTCGCTCATCGGGTCGCCGTGTTCGTTGTCGAGCTCGAAGGCGGATAGCTGCGGGAAGGTGGATACGATGAGCGCGATGTTGCGGCGCCATTCGTCCGAGGGCGTGGCGGGATCCTCGTTGCGGCATTGGGCGGCGTTCATCAGGCACGGAAGGGTGCGCATTCCGGCGTCCTCGGCCGCCTTTATGATCTTAGGATACCATGGCCAGCCCTTGTAGCCACCTTCGCCGCGTGCGCGGACCATCCAGAGATAGTTGAACGCGTAGTCGCGCACCCACACGAAGCCGAGCTTGGCGAACTTGTCGTAACCCACATAGCTGCCGCCATGGACGTTGATGCCGTAGGGAGAGTCGTCCTTCTGCTTCTCGGTGAGGGCGGGCGGGTGGAGGATCACGGCGTAACGGTGTTCGCATTCGTAGGGGTAAGGGAAACCTGACACCTTCGCGCGGAGCGTGTATGAGCCGGGCTCCGTGAAGGGCAGGGGGGCGCGTACGGATGCTCCGTCGAGCACCTTGAGGCCAGGAACGTTCATTTTGCGCTTTTCGCCCGTCGCGCTCTCCACTTCGACCGTGGCGTGGACTGTGCGCTCTTCGCCGAGCCAGCTGCCGATGGAGAGCAGAGCCTCGGATTTCTCTTCGCCGTAGTAGAAGCAGTTGGCGGTTGCGGGGAAGGAGATGTCAATCGCATAGGGGCGCTCGTGCACGGGAATTGCCGACATGTCGGTGTGGACGCGCAGGTCGTAGATGTCGAGCGTGCGGTCAATGGCGTTTGGGTTGTTGCGGTCGCCCCAGTTGTTCTGCGAGATCGATTCGAGCCTGATCGGGAACTTGACCGGCATCTGGACATTCTTGCCAGTCTTGGGGTCCTTGCCTTGCACTTTTTCGGGAATCATGTATTCGAACGGTTCCCATACGAGCGGTTTGGCTGCGATGTTGAACGAGAAGGAGTTCGTGTTGGAGTCCACGAAGTTGAGCCCCATGCCCCAGCTCTCCGTGTTTCCTCCCCGGCTCCAGCCTGTGATCTTCAGGACCTTGCCGGGAAGCGTCTGCGCCTTCGGGTGGGCGCTCCAGCCGCCGAAGGAGCGGGGGGCGTAATGGATTGTGAGGCGCAGGGCCTTGTGGTCCTTGGGGGCGTTCGGGGCGTCGGGACGTTCGTCGAGGATCGAAATCTCGCCTGCGGCCGTGGGCCATTCGCCTTCTTCCCAGCGGTTGGCCTCGGGGTCGCCTATGTCGCGCGAGGCGATGGCCGCACGCGGGGCACCAGCGGCCTCGGAAGCGCCGTGCGCAAAGCAGTGCGCCGCACACGCGATGACGGCAGCTATCAGAATGTTTGGCTTCATCTATGGTACTTTCCTTTTGCGCACATTATACCATGCCTAGCGCCTAGTGCCTAGTGCGCGGTGCCAATTATTCACTATTCGCTATAACCTATTCACTCTAAACTTACCCTTGCCTAACTCAATTTATTATGAGATAATCTCATTCACTTGCCCATAGAATGGGCATGTGAGGATTTGTATCAGGCACCAACCAAGGAAAACAAAATGAGCGGAAAAGTCGAGACGATGACGCCGGAGCTGAAGGCGTTCATTGAAGAGTGGAAGACGAAGCCGGGGAATCTCATCATGGTTCTCCATCGTGTGCAGCAGACGTATGGCTATATCCCGCGCGAGATCGCCATCGAGACGGCGGAGCTGCTTGACGTGCCCCTCGCCAAGATCTACGGCGTGGTCACGTTCTACAACTTCTTCCGTCTCCAGAAGGCGGGCAAGTACAACGTGCAGGTGTGCCTCGGCACGGCCTGCTACCTGCGCGGCGGCGATGACATCATCAAGGAGTTCGAGAAGGAGCTGGGCGTGGGCGTGAACACCACAACGCCCGACGGTCTCTTCTCCGTGGAGGCGGTGCGCTGCCTCGGCTGCTGCGGCCTCGCGCCTGTGGCGGTGGTGAACGGCGAGGTGCACGGCAAGCTCGAGACGAAGAACGTCGCGGGCATCATCGACCAGTATCGCAAGCTTGGATGAAAAAACGAGAGGATGCAGAAAATGGGAAAGCTTACACTTGAAGACCTGCGCAGGATGCGCGGCGAGAAGCAGAAGGCGATCGACATGCGCGACTCGTCCAACAAGGACGTGCAGGTGATCGTGGGCATGGGCACGTGCGGAATCGCCGCGGGCGCCAAGGACACGTTCACGGCGCTTGTGGACTCCATCAACGAGAAGGGCCTCACGAACGTGCTCATCCGCCAGACGGGCTGCATGGGCCTCTGCCACTCCGAGCCCACCGTCGAGGTGGTGGTGCCGGGCATGCCGGCGGTGATCTACGGCCATGTGGATGCGGCGACCGCGAAGGAGATCGTGGAGAAGCACGTGGTGGGCCACGAGCTCATCGAGGGCAAGCTGCTCGACCGCCCGTCCATCGACATCATCAAGAACGGCTAAGTAGTTACGTGGTTGGGTAGTTGGGTGGTTAGGTAGTTGAAGAAGACAAATCGACGAAATCGACAGACAGTGACGTCACTGAACTACCGCACTACCGAACCACCAAACCACCGAACTAATCAATAAGGAGTAAACATGGCATTCGAATCATACGTACTCGTGTGCGGCGGCACTGCGTGCTGCTCTGGCGGCGCCGACAAGATCGTGGAGGCGTTCGCGGCCGAGCTCGAGGCCGCCGGCCTCAAGGACAAGGTTCAGGTGGTGAAGACCGGCTGCCTTGGCTTCTGCGAGCAGGGCCCCATCGTGAAGATCCTCCCCCAGGGCACGTTCTACGTGCAGGTTAAGGCCGAGGACGTGAAGGAGATCGTCGCGGAGCACCTCGTGAAGGGCCGCGTGGTGCAGCGCCTCTGCTACGACCCCGAGCAGGCCAAGAAGCTCGTCGCCGAGGCGAACATTCCGTTCTACCAGAAGCAGTACCGCATCGTGCTGCGCAACTGCGGCGTGATTGATCCGGAGAAGATAGACGACTACATCGCCCGTGACGGCTACAAGGCCATCGAGAAGGTCCTTTTCGAGATGACGCCCGAGCAGGTCGTCGACGAGATCCTCAAGTCGGGTCTGCGCGGCCGCGGTGGCGCGGGCTTCCCCACCGGCATGAAGTGGAAGTTCGCCATGATGCAGCCCAAGGGCCAGAAGTACATGGTGTGCAACGCCGACGAAGGCGACCCTGGCGCGTACATGGACCGCTCCACGCTTGAGGGCGATCCCCACTCCATCCTCGAGGCCATGATCATCGCCGGCTACGCGATCGGCGCCTCCAAGGGCTTCATCTACATCCGCGCGGAATACCCGCTGGCAATCCACCGCCTTCAGGTGGCGATCGAGCAGGCCACTGAGCTGGGGCTGCTCGGCAAGGACATCCTCGGAAGCGGTTTCGACTTCGAGATCGAGCTGCGCTTCGGCGCGGGTGCGTTCGTGTGCGGCGAGGAGACGGCCCTCCTGCAGTCCATCGAGGGCAACCGCGGCATGCCGAAGCCGCGTCCTCCGTTCCCGGCCGTCAAGGGCCTGTGGGGACGCCCCACCGTCATCAACAACGTCGAGACGCTCGCCAACATCCCCGTCATCATCAACAAGGGCGCCGACTGGTTCAACAAGATCGGCACCGCCACCACCAAGGGCACCAAGGTGTTTGCCCTCACCGGCAAGGTGAACAACTCCGGCCTCATCGAGGTGCCGATGGGCACGACGCTGCGCGAGATCATCTTCGACGTGGGCGGTGGCATCCGCGGCGGCCACCAGTTCAAGGCGGCTCAGACGGGCGGTCCCTCCGGCGGCATCATTCCGCCCCAGTTCCTCGACACGCCCATCGACTACGAGAGCCTCGCCAAGATCGGCTCGATCATGGGCTCGGGCGGCCTCATCGTGATGGACGAGACGGACTGCGTGGTGGACATCGCGAAGTTCTACCTCGACTTCACGGTGGACGAGAGCTGCGGCAAGTGCGCTCCCTGCCGCATCGGCGGGCGCAAGCTGCTCAACTACCTCAACAAGATCACCGCCGGACGCGGCACCGAGGACGACATCGTGCAGATGCAGAACATCTCCGACGCGATGTGCAAGGCTTCGCTCTGCGGTCTCGGCCAGACGGCCTCGAACCCCGTTCGCTCCACGCTCCGCTACTTCATGGACGAGTACATGGAGCACATCAGGGACAAGAAGTGCCGCTCCGGCAAGTGCTCGAAGCTTATCCGCTACACGATCGACCCCGCGAAGTGCAAGGGCTGCACGGCCTGCGCCCGCAAGTGCCCCGCCGGCGCGATCTCCGGCGCCGTAAAGACGCCGCACGTGATCGACCAGTCGAAGTGCATCAAGTGCGGCGCCTGCGAGGCGACCTGCAAGTTCGGCGCGATCAGCCACGGTTGAGAAGGAAAGAAAGGAATTTACAGCGATGGAAACCGAAATGATCACCCTTGAGATCAACGGCAAGACCGTGGAGGTGCCGAAGGGCACTTCGATCCTCAACGCGGCGCGCGCGGCTCACATCAAGATCCCCACGCTCTGCTACCATCCGGACCTCAAGCCCAGCGCGAGCTGCGGCATCTGCGTCGTCCGCCAGCTCGTTCCGAGCCGCACGGAGCCCGGCAAGTTCGTGCCAAGCCCCAAGCTGCTGCGCGCCTGCTGCACAGAGGTCACGCCCGGCATGAAGATCCTCACGCACGATCCCGACATCGTGCAGGTTCGCCGCACGGTGCTCGAGCTCATCCTCGCCAACCACCCGAACGACTGCCTCCAGTGCCCGCGCTCGGGCCGCTGCGAGCTGCAGAACATCGCGGCCGACTTCGGTATCCGCGACAATCCGTTCCCGAAGGAGGTCATCCACCACGAGCCCGACAGGTCCACGCCGTCGATCGTTCTCAATCCCGACAAGTGCATCAAGTGCGGCCGCTGCGCCGAGGTGTGCCAGGAGATGCAGAACGTGTGGGCGCTCGAGTTCATCGGCCGCGGCGAGAAGACCGTGATGCAGCCCGCCGCCGGCGTGCCGCTCATGGAGTCGCCCTGCATCAAGTGCGGCCAGTGCTCCGCGCACTGCCCCGTGGGCGCGATCTACGAGAACGACGAGACCGCGAAGGTCTGGGCCGCGCTGCGCGATCCGGAGAAGACCTGCCTTGTGCAGATCGCCCCGGCCGTGCGCGTCGCCGTTGGCGAGGCGTTCGGTCTGAAGCCGGGCGAGCTCACCACGGGCAAGATCTACGCGGCGCTGCGCATGCTCGGCTTCGACAAGGTGTTCGACACGAACTTCTCCGCCGACGTCACGATCATGGAGGAAGGCACAGAGTTCATCAAGCGCTTCACCGAGGGCGGCACGCTGCCGCTGCTCACGAGCTGCTGCCCGGCGTGGACCGACTGGATGGAGAAGTATGCCCCCGACTTCACGGAGAACTTCTCGTCCGCCAAGTCCCCGCAGCAGATGCTCTCCGCGCTTGCGAAGAGCTACTGGGCCGAGAAGAACGGCGTGGACCACACGAAGATCCACATGACCTCGATCATGCCCTGCACGGCGAAGAAGTACGAGATCTCCCGCGACGAGAACATGTCCGCCACCGGCACGCAGGACACGGACGTGGTGCTCACCACGCGCGAGCTCGCCCGCATGATCAAGGCCGCCGGCATCGACTTCAACGACCTTCCCGAGGAGAAGGCCGACGACCTGCTCGGCGCCTACACCGGCGCGGGCACGATCTTCGGCGTGACGGGCGGCGTGATGGAGGCGGCCCTCCGCACGGCGTACTGCCTGATCACCAAGGAGGCGCAGCCCCCAAGCATCGACTTCAAGGAAGTGCGCGGCATGGAGGGCGTGAAGACGGCCACTATCGACATCAAGGGCACGAAGGTCAACATCGCCGTTGCCCACCAGATGGGCAACGTGGAGAAGATCATCAACCAGATCCGCGAAGACCGCAAGAACGGCGTCAAGCCGCGCTACGACTTCATCGAGGTGATGGCGTGCCGCGGCGGCTGCATCGGCGGTGGCGGCCAGCCCTGCCTCGCGACGGACGAAATCCGCGCGCAGCGCACTGCCGGCATCTACACGGACGACGAGAAGTGCACGCTCCGCATGAGCCACCTCAACCCGGAAGTGCAGGCCCTCTACAAGGACTACCTTGGCGCGACTGGCGCGCAGGGCGGCGAGAAGGCGCACCACCTTCTCCACACGAAGTACCACAAGCGCGACGTTTACCGCTTCAAAGGTTGATCGCGTCTTGACAGCCCCGTTGTGGGCTCGCAGTCTCGTCCCCAGGCTTCTGCCAGGGGACGAGATTTTTGTTAGTCATCCATCATTCGCCATCCGTCCTTTGCCGTTGTGCGGCACATAGGTTTTGACTATGGATAACTGAAGATACTTCCAATTACCCTATCTGACCCGGAATGTGAGATAATATTCGCCGTTGACACCACAAGAAAGGAGCAACGGCAATGAGCAAGAAACAGTACCATATTGAAACGCTGGCGATCCACGCCGGACAGGACGCGCACGGAGACCCCGCGACGAACGCGCGGGCCGTGCCGGTGTACAGGACCACCGCATACAACTTCCGCGACTCCAAGCACGGAGCGGATCTCTTCGGCCTCCGCGAGCTCGGCAACATCTACGCCCGCCTGATGAACCCCACCAACGACGTTCTAGCCAAGCGCATCGCCGCCCTCGAGGGCGGCGCGGCGGCGCAGACGCTATCCTCCGGCACTGCGGCCATCTTCTTCACCATCACCAACATCGCCCGTGCAGGCGACGAGATCGTTGCGGCCTCGAACCTCTACGGTGGTACGTTCAGCCAGTTCGACGCGATTCTGCCGAACGCCGGCATCAAGGCGAACTTCACGCCCGTGAACGACTTCGCCGCCGTCGAGGCCGCGATAAACGAAAAGACCCGTCTCGTCTTCGTGGAGGCCGTGGGCAATCCCGCGCTCGACGTCGCGGACATCGAAGGCTACGCCGCCATCGCCCACCGCCACGGACTTCCGCTCATCGTCGATGCCACATTCGCGCCGCCGCCCCTGCTGCGGACGCTAGACCACGGCGCTGATCTCGTGATCCATTCTCTCTCCAAATGGATCGGCGGTCACGGCGCGGGCATCGGCGGTGTTGTGGTGGAGAAGGGCGGCTTCGACTGGACGAATCCGAAGTTCGCCCTGTACAACGAGCCGGATGCCGGATACCACGGCCTTCGCTTCGCGCACGATCTCCCCGAACCGCTGAAGCCCATCGCGTTCTCCATCCGTCTTCTCACGGTTGGAATCCGCAACCAGGGCCCCACGCTCGCGCCCGACGCGGCGTGGATCTTCCTGCAGGGCGTCGAGTCGCTTCCCCTGCGCATCGCCCGCCACAGCGAGAACGCGCTTGCCGTGGCGAAACACCTCCAGAGTCATCCGAAGGTCGCGTGGGTGAAGTACCCCTCGCTCACGCAGCCCGAGCTTGCGGCGAAGTATCTGCCTAACGGCGCAGGCGGCGTGGTGGTGTTCGGCGTGAAGGGCGGGTCGGATGAGGCTCGCAAGGTCACGGACGCGGCGAATGGTGAGATCTTCTCCATCCTCGCGAACGTGGGCGACGCGAAGAGCCTCATCATCCATCCCGCCTCCACCACTCACTCGCAGCTCTCCGACGAAGACCTCCGCAAGGGCGGCGTTGCTCCCGAGCTGATCCGTCTTTCCATCGGGCTCGAGCACATCGACGACATCATCGCCGCCCTCGACGAGGCCCTTGAAGCCATTTAGCCATTTCGCCCCCGCCTCAAAACCCCACACCCCTCGAGGCGCGGGGCCTTAACCAAAACAAAGACAATCGCCGTTCGTTCGGCACAACCAGGAAAAAAACAATGAACAAGAACCAGGCAAAGAATTCAGTCCGCACAGCATTCTCGTCGCTCGCCGCCGTCGTGGTGGGAGTGGGAATCCATTCCGCAGCGTATGGAGGAGTGCCTCTAAACAACCTGCAGGGCACGGGAGGCATCGCCTTCAACCCGCTTGCGTACACGGCGGGGCTGCCGTGGGACGGCGCCGAAGGAGGAGACTCCACAAATGCCGTGGCGCATTCCGCCCTGAACGGCAAGGTTTCGCGTCCGCAGATCGGCGCATGGTATGTGAACCTCAACGACGCAGGAATCAACTGGTGGACGACCTCGGCGGCGCTATCGTTCTTCGACCATGTCGAGCTCTCCGCCGGATACGAGTTCATCAACGCGCACAAGTACGGCGACAAGTCGATCAACAAGTACAACCTCGGCGCGAAGGTGAAGTTCCTGGACGAGAACGCGTTCGACACGTCGTGGGTGCCCGCGCTCGCCGTGGGCGGCGTGTACAAGTACACCGACTCGCGCACCGTCGAGGCGCTCGGGCTTGACGACGACGGATTCGACGCATACGTGGTGGCCTCCAAGCTGATAACGCAGACTCCTGTGCCGGTTCTGCTATCCGCCGGTCTCCTGCTCTCGGACGAGGTGGTGAACGGCGTCGTTGGCCACAACGACTACGACGTGGTGGCCTTCGGCAACATCGACATCCTTCCTGCGGAGAACATCGCCATCGGCCTAGAGTACAAGCAGGGCGTTGACGCAGGCGACGGGATCCGCAACCACGACTACTACGACGCGCACGTCGCTTGGTTCGTCACCAAGCAGCTGACGCTCGTTGCGGCGTTCGCCGAGACGGGCGACAAGGACAAGTTCTACCGCAAGGGATCCACCAAGAACCTCGGCGTTGGCTCCGGCGCGGTCTTCTCAATTCAATACCAATTCTAAGGCAAAAAGAGTATAATAACAATCAACCGAAAGGAATCGGAAAATGAGCAACACAGCAAAGAACATCTTGGAGAAGGTGGGCGGCACTCCGCTCGTGGAGATCTCCAGCAAGCTGAACAAGAGCGGCGCGAAAGTGCTCGCGAAGGTCGAGTTCTTCAACCCCGGCGGCAGCGTGAAGGACCGCATCGCGCTCGCGATGGTGGAGGCGGCAGAGAAGGCCGGCACTCTCACGCCCGGCGCCACGATCATCGAGCCCACTAGCGGCAACACTGGCGTGGGCCTCGCGCTCGTGAGCGCGGTGAAGGGCTACCATCTCATCCTCACCATGCCCGAGACGATGTCGATCGAGCGCCGCAAGCTCGCGGCGGCATACGGCGCGGAGATCGTCCTAACGCCCGGCTCGGCCGGAATGAAGGGCGCGATCGCCAAGGCGAACGAGCTCAGGGACGCTACGCCCGGCGCGGTGATACTCCAGCAGTTCGAGAACCCGGCGAATCCCATCAAGCACGAGGTTACGACGGGACCTGAAATCTGGGCTGACACTGACGGCGAGGTGGCGGCGTTCGTGGCGGGCGTGGGCACGGGCGGCACGCTTTCCGGCGTGGGACATTATCTCAAGTCGAAGAATCCAGCAGTCAAGGTGTTTGCGGTTGAGCCCGATACGAGTCCTGTTCTTTCCGAGGGAAAGGCGGGTCCGCACAAGATTCAGGGAATCGGCGCGGGATTTGTTCCGAAGACGCTCGACACCGGCGTTTACGACGAGGTGATAAAGGCGTCTGCCGAGAACGCCGGCAAGACGGCGCGCGCCGCGGCCGCACAGGAAGGTCTGCTCGTTGGCATCTCCTCTGGTGCGGCGCTCTGGGCGGCGCTTGAGCTCGCGAAGCGTCCCGAGTTCGCGGGCAAGACGATCGTCGCGCTCCTCCCCGACACAGGAGAGCGCTACCTCTCGACCTGGCTCTTCGAATAGCCGCACTCGCGAATTGACACGCAACCGGCAGCTATGGTATAATACCGCAATTCAAGCAAAAAAAGCACCATGAACACGAACCTTCTTCTTAACGGGCTTCTTCTCCTTGCGCTTGTGAGGCGCGGGGCGGTTCTGCTTGTATAGAAAAGGTTCGGGTTCAGGATAAAAGCAAAACGGCTCCGCGCAACGGCGGGGCCGTTTTTCTTTTTGCACACAACCCCCGCAAGGAAAAACAGATGAATGCAGTGCAGATATTCGACACGACGCTCCGGGACGGCGAACAGGCGCCCGGATATTCGATGAATCTCGACGAGAAGGTGCGCATGGCGCTCCAGCTCGAGGCGCTTGGAGTCGACGTGATGGAGGCTGGCTTTGCCGTCGCCTCGCCCGGCGACTTCGCATCGGTCAAAGCCGTCGCCGATACGGTGAAGGCCTCTTCCGTGTGTTCGCTTTCGCGGGCGCTGGAGAAGGACATCGACGCCTCGGCGGCGGCCATCCGCGGCGCGGCGCGTCCGCGCATCCACACCTTTCTCGCCACAAGCGACATCCATCTCAGGTACAAGCTGCGCATTTCGCGCGCGGACTGTCTCAGGCGCATAAGGCACGCCGTCGCCTACGCGCGCAACCTCTGCGGCGACGTGGAGTTCTCGGCCGAAGACGCCTCGCGCACCGATGTGGATTTCCTCTGCAAGGCGTTCGACGCGGCCATCGCGTCCGGCGCGACGGTCGTCAACATCCCCGATACGGTGGGCTACTCCACGCCCGACGAGTTCGGCGCGCTTGTCGCCGCCGTCATGAACCGCGTGAAGGGAATAGAGAGCGTGACAGTGTCGACCCACTGCCACGACGACCTCGGCCTCGCTGTGGCCAACTCGCTCGCGGGCGTCAGCGCGGGGGCGCGCCAGGTGGAATGCACGATCTGCGGCATCGGCGAGCGCGCGGGCAACGCCGCGATGGAGGAGGTGGTGATGGGGCTCCGCACCCGCCGCGACGCATACGGCGGGCTCTCCACGCGCATCCGCACGGAGGAGATCGCCCGCACGGCGCACCTGCTCTCCACGATCACGGGCGTGCGCATCGCCCCGGGAAAGGCAGTGGTTGGAGCCAACGCGTTCGCGCACGAAAGCGGCATCCACCAGCACGGCGTCCTCTCCAAGGCCGAGACCTACGAGATCATGACGCCGGAATCGGTGGGGATGAAGAAGACGGAGCTCGTGCTCGGCAAGCATTCCGGCCAGCACGCTCTCGAGACGCGTCTCAAGGACCTCGGCTACGACCTCGACGCGCCTCGCCTCGCGGAGGTGTTCGCGGCGTTCAAGGCGCTCGCCGACCGGAAGAAGCAGATCACCGACCGCGACCTCGCGGCGCTCGCGGAGTCGCGCGTCGCCGCGCGGCACGTGGGACCGCAGGAATGGAGGCTCGACTCGTTCGTGGTGAACAGCGGCAACCACATGAGCGCCACGGCGCAGATCACGCTCGTCAAGGGGAAGCGCAGCGTGCAGGACGCCGCCATCGGCACCGGCCCAATCTACGCCGCGTTCCGCGCAGTGGAGAAGATCATCCGCCATCGCTTCACGCTGGAGGACTACCGCATCGAGGCCGTCACAGAGCGGCGCGACGCGCTCGGCGAGGTGCTCGTGAAGATCTCCGACGCGAAGGGCTCATACCGCGGGCGCGGCGTGTCGACGGACGTGATCGAAGGCTCGATCCTCGCGCTGCTCGTGGCGGTCAACCGCATGCTGGAGGCGAAACGATGAAAATGACAATGACGCAGAAGATCCTCGCCGCGCACGTTGCCGACGGCGGGCGCGGGGCGACCGCCCTGCCGGTCCGCGCCGGCGAGCTGATCATGGCGAAGCTCGACCTCGTTCTAGGGAACGACATCACGGCGCCGGTCGCCATAAGGGAGTTCCCGAAGTTCGGACGCACTCGCGTGTTCGACCGCGCGAAGATCGCGCTCGTGCCAGACCATTTCACCCCGAACAAGGACATCAAGGCCGCCGCGCAGTGCGCCGCGATGCGGGCGTTCGCGAAGGAACAGGGAATCGCCAACTGCTTCGAGGTGGGCCACGACTGCGGAATCGAGCACGCGCTATTGCCCGAGAAGGGGCTGGTCACGGCCGGCGACCTCGTGATCGGCGCCGATTCCCACACCTGCACGTACGGCGCGCTCGGCGCGTTCGCCACGGGCGTCGGCTCCACGGACATGGCAGCCGGCATGGCGGCGGGCGAGACGTGGTTCCGCGTTCCCGAGGCAATTCGGGTTGTATTGAAGGGGAAAAAACGCCGATGGGTCTGCGGCAAGGACGTGATTCTGCACCTGATAGGCCTCATCGGCGTAGACGGCGCACGCTACCAGTCGCTCGAATTCACGGGCGACGGCGTGGCGAACCTGTCGATGGACGACCGCTTCACCATCGCGAACATGGCAATCGAGGCTGGCGCGAAGAACGGCATCTTCCCCGTGGACGACCAGACGCTCGCCTACCTCCGCGAACACGGCGCACAGGAGCCGCGCGTCTACGCGGCCGATCCTGACGCCGAGTACGTCCGCACGGTCGAAGTCGACCTCGGCGCGCTTGAGCCTATGGTCGCGTTTCCGCACCTGCCGTCCAACGTGCGGCCGGCGCGCGAGGCGGGCGATGTGAAAATCGACCAGGTCGTCATCGGTTCTTGCACGAACGGAAGACTCTCCGACATGCGCGCCGCCGCAGAGGTGATGCGCGGAAGGAAGGTGGCGGACGGCGTCCGCGCGATCGTGATCCCCGCCACGCAGCGAATCTGGCTTCATGCGCTGGAAGAAGGCTTGCTGAAGGTGTTCGCAGAGGCGGGGTGCGTCGTATCTCCGCCCACGTGCGGGCCGTGTCTAGGCGGGCACATGGGCATCCTCGCGAAAGGCGAACGCTGCGTTGCGACAACCAACCGCAACTTCGTGGGACGCATGGGGCACGTCGAATCGGAGGTCTACCTCGCTTCGCCGGCGGTGGCCGCCGCCGCGGCGCTCTCGGGGCGAATCGCCTCACCGGAAACAATTATGGGAGAATGACCATGAAAGGAACTGCACATAAGTACGGGGACAACGTCGATACGGACGTGATCATCCCGGCACGGCATCTAAACACCTCGGTCCCCGCGGAACTGGCGGCGCACTGCATGGAGGACATCGACGCCTCCTTCGCCGCCCGGGTCAGGTGCGGCGACATCATAGTGGCCGGGCGCAACTTCGGCTGCGGCTCGTCCCGCGAACACGCCCCGCTTGCGATCAAGGCTAGCGGCGTCGCGTGCGTGATCGCGGAGAGCTTCGCGCGCATCTTCTACCGCAACGCGCTGAACATCGGCCTCCCGATTCTGGAATGTCCAGCCGCGGCGCGCGCGATATCGGCAGGAGACGAGGTGGCCGTAGATCTTGAGGCGGGCGAGATCGTAGTTTGCACGACCGGGCAGCGTTTCCACGCAGAGCCGTTTCCGCAGTTTATGATGGACTTGATCGCGGCCGGCGGCCTGGCCTCCTACCTGAAAGGAAGAAAATGATGAAAACGAAGATTGCGATTCTTTCCGGCGACGGAATCGGACCGGAGATCGTCGCGGAGGCCGTGAAGGCGCTCCGCGCAGTGGCGCGCCGCTTCGGGCACGACTTCGAGATGACGGAATGTCCAGTCGGCGGCTCGGCCTACGACATGTGCGGTGACTGTCTGCCGGAGACAACGCTCGCCGCGTGCAAAGCGGCGGGCGCCGTCCTTCTCGGGGCGGTGGGGGGACCGAAGTGGGACGCTCTGCCGCCGGAGAAGCGTCCGGAGCGGCGCGCTCTTCTCACCCTCCGCCGCGAACTGGGCCTCTTCGCCAACCTGCGCCCGGCAAAAGTGTGGGATGCGCTGAAGAGCGCGAGCCCGCTCAAGGACGAAATCGCCGCGCGAGGCATTGATCTCCTGATCGTGCGCGAGCTAACGGGCGGCGCCTACTTCGGCGAGAAGGGCCGCACGGAGGGCGGGAAAAGCGCATACGACGTGACGCCGTACTCCGCGCATGAAATCGAGCGCGTGGCCCGCGTCGCGTTCGAGGCGGCACGCGTGCGGCGGCGGAAGGTGACGAGCGTGGACAAGGCGAACGTCCTAGAGACGTCGCGTCTGTGGCGCGAGACGGTGACGGCCCTGCAGGCGGAGGAATACGCCGATGTGGAGCTCGACCACATGTACGTGGACAACGCGGCCATGCAGCTCGTGCGAGAGCCTTCGCGCTTCGACGTGGTCCTCACCGAGAACATGTTCGGCGACATCCTCTCCGACGAGGCATCGCAGATCACAGGCTCCATCGGCATGCTGCCGTCGGCGTCGCTGGGCGCGGCTGAGGGCGGCATGTACGAACCGATACACGGCAGCGCGCCTGACATCGCTGGGAAGGGAATTGCGAATCCAGTGGCGACGATCCTCTCCGCCGCGATGATGCTGCGCCATTCCTTCGGCCTCTCCGCCGAGGCGGACGCGGTGGAGCGCGCCGTGGCGGGTGCGCTTGCCGCTGGAATGCGCACGCTGGACATTGCCCCGGACGGCGCCTCTTCGACCGTCTCCACGCGGGAAATGGGAGACGCCATTGTCCGCTGCCTGGAGAGCCTTCCCGTGTAGCCGCAGCATGGATCCGCACATCGGATTCTCTCGCTGTGGGCATAGGGCGTGACTATATGACGGCTCAGAAACTTCCTATAGCCTATGTGATGCCGCCATATGATATACTAGTGCGCAACAGCACAACAGGAGAAACCGAAGATGGACGACAGACAGGAGCTGAACCGCAACCTCGCGCAGATGCTCAAGGGCGGCGTGATAATGGACGTGACGACGCCCGAGCAGGCTAAGATCGCCGAGGCCGCAGGCGCGTGCGCGGTGATGGCGCTTGAGCGCATCCCCGCCGACATTCGCGCGGCTGGCGGCGTCTCGCGCATGAGCGACCCCGCGATGATAAAGGGCATCCAGGCGGCCGTCTCGATTCCCGTGATGGCGAAGTGCCGCATCGGGCACATCGCCGAGGCGCGGATTCTCGAGGCAATCGAGATCGACTATATCGACGAGTCGGAAGTTCTCTCGCCCGCCGACGACGTGCGCCACATCGACAAGACGAAATTCGCCGTGCCGTTCGTGTGCGGCGCGCGCGATCTCGGCGAGGCCCTGCGCCGCATCGGCGAAGGGGCCACCATGATCCGCACGAAGGGCGAACCCGGTACGGGCGACGTGGTGCAGGCCGTGAGGCACATGCGCAAGATGCAGAGCGAGATCCGCCGCGTCGTGTCGCTGCGCGAGGACGAGCTATATGAGGCGGCGAAGGAGCTCGCCGCGCCGCTTGACCTCGTCAAGTACGTCCATGAAAACGGCAAGCTGCCAGTCGTCAACTTCGCGGCAGGCGGCGTGGCGACGCCCGCCGACGCCGCGCTCATGATGGAGCTCGGCGCTGAAGGGGTGTTCGTTGGCTCCGGCATCTTCAAGAGCGGCGATCCCGCAAAACGCGCGGCTGCGATAGTGCAGGCCGTCACGAACTGGCAGGATTCGAAGCTGCTCGCGAAACTCTCAGAAAATCTTGGTCCCGCAATGGTCGGCATCAACGCAGACGAGATCGAGACGATAATGGAAGAGCGCGGGAAGTAGTGTAATGCTGCCAATGTGAAAATGTTGCCAATGGCCAATACCCAATGGCCAATTGGAAACTGGCAATCTTCATGTGGAGTCGCGTGATGAAAGTTGGAGTTCTAGCTGTACAGGGGGCGTTTGCCGAGATGGAGGCGTACTGGCGCGCGCAGGGTGCGGAAGTGTTCGAGATCCGGCAGCGCGCGGATTTGGAACGAGGCATGGACATGCTGGCGCTGCCTGGCGGCGAATCGACCGTGCAGGGCAAGCTGCTGAACGACCTCGGCCTATTCGCGCCGCTGAAGGAGCGCATCGACGGCGGACTTGCCGTGTTCGCCGTCTGCGCAGGGCTGATTCTGCTCGCGGAAAAGATCGAAGATCCCGGCAGCCGAGACGCCACTCGTCCGGAGACATGGTTCGGCGTTCTGCCCGTCACCGTGCGGCGCAACGCCTATGGGCGCCAGCTGGGAAGTTTCAGGACAGTCGGCATGTTCGATGGCCAGCCGAACGTCCCGATGACGTTCATCCGTGCACCGGCCATCACCGAAGTCGCGCCAAAGGTCGAAGTGCTTTCAACCTTTGACGGTGCCCCCACGGCGGTCCGTTGGCGCAACATCACCGCCTTCACCTGGCACCCCGAACTCAACTGACAGTCTCACTGCTGCAACTAATCCATTCAATGAAAAACCAAGTTACGACACTTCAGGACGCGCTCGAAACGCGCTTTTTCGCACCGTTGCGCCGTCCGCGCACGCGGCGCGTGGGCGTTGAACTTGAGTTTCCCATTTGGAACCGCACGCCGGGTACGCCAACGGACTTCGCCGCCGTGCATGCGGCGACGGACGACTTCCTCTCTCGCTTTCCCTTCTCCGACCAGGTGCGCGACGACACGGGCAACATCTACCGCGCGACCGACCCCAACACGGGCGACGAACTTTCTTTCGACTGCTCCTACAACACGTTGGAAATCTCCTTCGGCCCCGATGAGAACCTGATTGAGACGCATCGCCGCTTCACCGCTTATTACGCCGCGTTGCAGGAGGCGCTGGGGCGGCAGGGACACGCCCTCACCGGCATGGGGATCAACCCCCGGTGGCGGGAGAACCGTCCCGACCCCATCGGAAACGGACGTTACCGGATGCTGCTCCACCACCT
>Ga0310695_10005977_pt1 | contig 20602 bp, 16 predicted proteins | sample RumenRJG_04DNA_FD_203882 | JGI IMG/M metagenome (GOLD analysis project Ga0310695, IMG submission 203882) | Bovine rumen microbial communities from Lethbridge, Alberta, Canada - RJG_04 (v2) (version 2) | ecosystem: Host-associated > Mammals > Digestive system > Stomach > Rumen | place: Canada...
ATGTTGATACATATGGACAACTGTTCTTTGACTATGCGCTTCTATACAATCTGCCTGTTACCTTTGGGTGCGGTATCCCTATTATGAACTCCAATCCTGCGCGATTGCTGGTTCTGTACTATAAGTGGATCACAGACGGATTCTTTGGCGCTGATGCGATACATGAGCTGCTCACGAACAGCGCGTTTAACAGAGAAGAACTCAATCACCTTCTTCCAGAGCAGGATGAGGGATTCAACTGGGGCGAATTCTACAACTTGCTTGGCGAGCTGCGTCTCACGAATGACGGAGAACTGAATAGGAAACGCCTTGCAGAGTTCAAAAAAGCACTTGAGGAGGAAAGACACCAAGCCGATGCAAACAGCGAAAAAACGAAAAGGACGGTATCCGCCAAGGAGAGCTGTTTGCCAATGCTTGAACTGATGGCAAAGGAGCTGGCTCTGCCGACTGAGGACTTTATCACGAAATACGCGCGTATTCGAAAAGGCGGGAAAAACCATGCGGATAAGCTCATCATGGAACTGGATCTGGCTGCAAAAACAGCGATCTATGATGAGCTCAAGGTGATTCGAAGCTCGGGCGTCGAACAGGATGCGGAGGATATCATTCTTACCGTGCTGAAAATGCGCGTTTGTCACCAGCAGAGCTGCGCTGATAAGCTGCATGTTACCAGCGTGGATAGCGCATTTGCTACCCTGAGAAAGAACAATTTTGTCATGGGCCTTTCCGCCTCTAAGTTCCCGGGATCGCCGAAAGAGGACTATCTGCTGCTTGATGCGGATTTGAGGCTGTTTGGCGACGAAGCGGAATATCTCACTGCCGATGGGCGTATTATTCGGAAAAGAGAGAAACTCCTGAGCCTCGTCCGCCTGCTTTCCAGCTTGGATTTGAAGGTATCCCTTTCCTACGCTGGCCTCAATGTGTCTGAGCTCAAGAGAGATAATGCATCATCTATGGTGTTTGAACTCTATCGGGAGCAGAGCGGGGCAAATGCGACATCACAGGAACTGGATGAACACACCGTCAAGGTCGACTATTTTGTGCCTGCAATCTCTGTGACAAGACTGGTTGGCGCTGCCTATAACAACGAGCAGCACATTGAGAGACCGGAGCCAATCAACGTACCGGCACTGCAGCAGGTGGGGTATAGTCTTGAAAAGGCATATTCACCCTCTGCGCTGGATACGTTCTTTAACTGCCCCAGACGTTTCCTGCTCAGTTACATTCTTGGGATACCGGAGCCGGAAGACTATAACCCGTTTGAAACGCTTTCAGCTACTGATCGCGGCATTTTGGCACATTCGCTGATGGAAGTGCTCAGTAACTCAACCCTGAATTCGGAAGAATTTCTTGCCCTGTGCGGGAACAGTTTTGACCGCTTTATCGCGGGCCATCCTCCGCTTTTGCGCGAAAACACGGACGCTATTCGGGAACAGTTTCTTGAGATGATGGAGACGGCCTATTCGATGGATCCGCACCGAGAGGTGGTTCTGGAAGAGGAAGACATCTATGCGGAGCATGAGACCGGAGTCAAATTGCACGGTTATCCTGACCGAGTGGAGAAGCAGGATGACGGAACGTATCACATCGTGGATTTCAAAAGCGGCAAGCGGGTTGTTCACCAGCAGGATGACATCGGTACCTGCCTCCAGATCCTTATCTATGCCTATCTGTTTGAGAAGAAAGGCTATAAGGTATCCGGTGGCGAGTATCGGTATATCAGCCTTGGCGAAACGGTGACCTGCAGATACGATGAAGAGATGAGAAACCAGCTCTCTGAGCGGATGCAGGCGTTCAAGGAGCATATGCTGAGCGGGGATTTCCCTCTGGCAGAGGTGTCAGAAGATGGCGTGGACCCGTGCCAATACTGTGGATATAGCTCTGCCTGCGGAAAAGGTACAGAGGAAGAGGAGGCGATTTGAGTGGGGAATCAGCTTACAAGCCTTGAAGTAGATACACTATCCCGCAAGAGAATCGTCTCAGAGATGGATGCCAACTTCTTCGTTGAAGCTGGCGCCGGCTCTGGAAAGACCACTATGCTTGTCAGCCGGATGGTCGCGATGGTCGAATCGGGGATCGATATCAGCAAGATATGCGCCATCACCTTCACAAGGGCGGCAGCAGGCGAATTTTACGACAGATTTCAGAAGCTGCTCATCGCAAGGAGCAATCCTGACGAGAAGTGGACGGACGGCGAAGGCCTGCTGCCGAAGCCAACGACCGAAACAAGAGCAAGGTGCGCGGAAGCCCTACAGCATATTGACCTTTGTTTTATGGGGACGATTGACGCATTTTGCAGTATGGTGCTCTCTGAGCATCCCTCAGAAGCCAGGATACCCTCTGACGCAACGACTGTGACAGACTTGGATGCCGCAGCGGTATATAAGCAGCTGTATGTAAAGATCAGCGAAGGTGAGTATGGATCAGAGCTGGCATCTCTTGCGAAAACGTTCAACTCGCTCCATCGCGGCGCAGAGGAGATCTTTATTCAGGGCATATCCCTGCTCATGGACAATCGGAACGTTCGATTCCACTTTTCCGAGCGAGCGGACGTTGACATTGACCGGGACTTTGCGGATGATCGCGAAACGCTTGTTCGGGCAGTCAAGTGCCTGAGCGAGCATCCGGAACTGAAATATGACAGGGAGAAGAAGAGCGCGGAGGCGTGGGGCAGGCTGGGCGATGTCTATAAAAGCATCCGGGGCAAGTGGAGTAGCAACTTCCCAAATCTGCTCTTTGGCCTAAAAACACTCGGGAATATCAGACTCATTCCAGAGGCTATGGATCGCTACGCGCCTTCGCTTGCCGAAATGTTCGAGCCTGGGGGCAAGCAGGGTAAATGGCTGGAGTTTACCGGGGGCACGGAAGAAGGAGTCTATGGGAAGCTGCTTAAACTACAGTACGACGTTTCCATGACTTTTCTAAGCCGCTGTGTTTCAGTCATTGAGCAGGTCATGCGGGAAAAGGGAAGCCTTACCTTCTTCGACTATCTGTACTATCTGAGAAATATGCTGATGCGGGATGCGGCGGAAGACGGAAAGCTGATTCGCTATATCTCCAATCGACATAGCTACTACCTGATTGACGAGTTTCAGGATACCAACCCCATGCAGGCGGAGGTGTTCTTCTACTTGTCCGCTCTTAAGCCGGTGCCACAGTGGAGCGCTTGCGTGCCAAGAGAAGGGTCTCTTTTTATCGTAGGCGACCCGAAACAGTCCATCTATCGATTCAGAAGCGCTGACGTAACGTCGTTCCTCAAGGTGAAACGGTTATTCGAAGCCAATGGCGGCGCTATCCTCAGCCTGTCTCGGAACTTCCGATCGTCCCGGGTGCTTTGCGAGTACTATAACCGGGTGTTTCAGGAGCTCCTGCCCTCTGAAACGGATAATCAGAGCAAGTTTGAGGAGATCCCGCTCCCCGATACGGACAATGAAGGCTTCGGCGGTGTCTATACCTATCGCGCATATGCGGGAAAAGCGTCAGAGGACAATCCTGACAAGACCGACCCTGTCAGGATTGCTGATATGATCGAATTGCTGGTTGGGCGTGAGGATTGCAAGATTATCGAGAAAGCAAGCGGAAAGGCAAGGCCGATAACCTATAACGATTTCATGGTCATTACATACGGCAAAAAGAACCTCTCTCCCATCATGGCTGAGTTGGATGTGCGTGGTATTCCCATGAAAGTGGAGGGTGATGTCCCATTTGAAGCGAATGAGGCTCTCTATGAGATCCATCGCATCTACGCCTGTGTGGCTGATGCGGGAGATAAGCTTGCCTTATACCGCGCGCTGACAGGTAAGCTCCTGGCGCATACTAAAGAGGACGTCATGTGCTATAAAGCAAATGGCGGCGAGCTAACTTTGTATGCAGATTTTGACGGCGACTCCTGTGGCGTAGAAGCTGCCAAGCAGGTGGCTAAGTCGCTTGAGAAGCTCAAAATGCTGGAAGCATCAGCGAGAAGATTGTCACCTGCAGCGCTGTTTTCAAAAATCATGGACGATTTCCGGATATATCAGATTGTAGAGCCGGAAAACTTGGAAGTGGTCTACTACTCGCTGGAACTTCTGAGGAGTGCAGAGAAAGCTGGCACTGTCGTTTCGGCGAAAGATGGAAGCCGGTACATTGCCGAGCTCATTTCCGGAACATCAGGAGAGGAGCGTTGCCTGAGCCTCAATGATCGGAAAGACTGTGTCCATATGGCTAATCTCCATAAGGTGAAGGGCTTGGAGGCGCCGATTGTGATTTTAGCTGCGTCTGCAAATATAACGATCTCCGCCACGACCCGAGTCATACATGGCGACGACGGCTCGGATGGGTATGTTTTCTCTGTGAACGGTGAGCGAGATGATAAGGGCAGGAGCAGGACATTTTTTGCAACAGCCGCCTATGCCGCTGAACAAGAAGAAGAGAATGAGGCACTAAAGGCTGAAGGAAATCGTCTGGTCTATGTAGCTGCAACTCGGGCTAAAAACGCGCTGATCCTTTGTGACCGGATGACAGTGAGACGTGGGAGTGAAGTACATGATTCAAAGTGGGCGCTGTTGCAGGAATCGGATACGCCCGACTTGTTCGAGGTGATCAAGGCGACGACAGAAAAACGTGAACAGGCCAGCTCATACGCTGAGGTAAGCGCACTATACGAGGCGGCTGCCAAGGACTGTGTTCTAAATGACCGATCTTCGGAAACAGCGTCTTTTGCCGTAGAAAATCCAAGCCATTATCATGCAACGTCGAAACTGGCCGATGCGCAAGCTGACCCGTTGATGGATGATGATGCTGCAAAGGAACTGGCAGCTGACACCGACGATGGCAGTGGCAAGCGTCGTGAAACGGCGGCAATACTGGGCACAATGGTCCATAAGCTCATGGAGATGATGGTGACAGCAAGGAATCGTCTTGATGTGGAGCCGGCTATACTTGAGATATTGCGTGAATACAGGACGCCGACGACAGCAATGTATGAAGATGAGATTACCGAGTCTCTGCGAAAGGTTGCCATCCGGATGCGATCTGGTGGTTACGAGCAAGCGAATGGCGTACCCAAAGACATCTTGACGACGCTTCTTACAGCGGATGAGGTGTTCTGTGAAGTGCCTTTCTGCTATAAAGATGAGGCGGACGGGCTTCCGACTATTTGGAACGGAGTTATGGATGTCGTTTATGTGGAAAATGGCATTTGGCACATCATTGATTACAAAACCAATGCGGACGGTACGGACTTGGATATGAAATACCAGTCACAGATGACGGCATATGAAAAGGCGCTCAAATCCATAACAGGGCATACAGCAAAGGCGCAGACATACCACATCGACATCTGATGTGGAGCAACTTTGGCGGAACAATACATATTTTCAAGGATATAAGGAGGCCGTCAATGATAAGGGTATTTTTAACGGCAGACAACCATGTTGGTATCAGGTATTCGTCGCATCCCCAGGCTCAGACGCTGTCTGAGCGCAGGACAGAAGCGTTTCGGCAAATGGTTCAGACAGCTGAGGAGGAGCGCTGCGATCTCTTTGTGATTGCCGGCGACATGTTTGACAATACATATCAGATCAGAAAGGCAGAAGTTGCGGCCGTCTTTAGGATACTCGCCGGCTTCTCCGGTGAGACCCTGCTCCTGCCCGGGAATCATGACTATCTCTCAGCATCCGAAAAGGCCGGGTCCGACCTCTGGAACTATATACGCACAGAAGCCGCAAATGTAAACAACATGACACTGCTGACAGAGGAACGCCCCTATAGCTTCGAAATCCGTGAGGAAACGGTAATTGCATATCCCGCTATATGCAGATCAAAGCACTCTGCTGAAGGTGAAAATGCACTTGCGTGGATCAAGGGCGAGACCATCGAAAAAACTTTGGGAACATATCATATCGGCATTGCGCACGGAGCAGTTGAAGGCGAGACCATTGACTCGGAAGGTAAATATTACCTGATGGGCAGACAGGAACTTCTGGATATACCGATGAATGTATGGCTTCTCGGACATACACATGTTCCCTTTCCAAAGCTGTCTTCGGATTTGACTGCCAGCAATGAGCGAATCTTCAATCCGGGCACACATGTTCAAACAGATGTTGCCTGCAATACGGAAGGCAATTGTTTTATCCTTGAACTGGACGGGGACACCGTACGCGCCAAGCGTGTAGAGACAGGAAACATTCGATTCTACCGCTTAAAGCTTGATGCATCAGCCGGTTTGGAAAAGACGCTTCGGGAAGCATTGCAGCCTTTGTCAAAAGAGTCCGTTGTCGATGTCATCCTTTTAGGAGCTGTGATCGGTGACGAGTATGATACAAGAGCCGACATCGTTTCGGATGCCTTTGCCGCTAAGGGCTTTATTGAGGCAAGCTATGACGATAGCTCACTGACAAGACGCGTGACACGCGAGACGGTCCTTGCAGAGTATTCTGAGACTTCGTTTTCGGGTAAGCTGCTTTTGGAGCTGATGGAAAATGAGAAAGCGGCACAAATGGCTTACGATATGCTGAAGGAAATCGCCGTCTATTGAGCTGGGAGGGGAAGAAATGGAAATAAAAAAGGTCAAAAGCGATCAATTTGCCGGCATACACAATGTAGATGTCGCATTCCAGCCCGGACTCAACATTGTCAGCGGTGCCAATGGCGTGGGGAAAAGCACGATCATCAACATACTGTCAAGTACGCTTTTTCAACCGTCTGATATCAAGTACAGCACAATCGAAGGTAAGGCATTCCGAAATCTCTATTTCCCGACCCAGAGGAAAGACGGCGCTGCAGGCGACTGCATTGATGGTACGGTCGTTTTCTCTACGGATTCGGGCGACTTTACGCTGCACAAGGAGTGGGGAGAAGACAGCGGCTGTAAGATGACACTGCCGAACGGAAGCGTTATCAAGAAGAGCGCGGAGATCAACCGGATCCTAGCGGATGAGTTTGTGTTCAACACGCCACTCTATAATCGTATCCTACTGCAGCCGCAGGCGTCCTTTGCCAACGTTCTGCGAGACCTGCTGGGTGAGACCAAGAACAATGAGGCCAAAAAGAGCCTTTCCGAAGCGGTTTCTCTCGCCTTCGCCGATTCTGACAGCGACGTTTCTGTTGATAGGATCGGTGAGAAAATTGCAGAGCATATCGATGCCCTTCTTGGCAAGAACTGGGACGAAATGCAGGCAAGACCCAGACGCAGAACTGATGGTGAACGCTGGTCAAAGATGAATGGGGCTATTCTTGATGCCTACTATGCAGCCGAAGACGCAGCTGAGACGATGCGCAGCATCAATGCCATGGAGGAAACCGCCGATGACTGTTCGAGGAAGCTGGATCAGGGCACAGCGGCGGCTGTAGCTGCATTACAGGAGAAAGAGCGGTTTGATAACGCATATAATGCGCTGCAGATTAAAGCACTTGCAAAAAAGAACGAAGAGGCAAAGGGCAAAGAACTCGATACACTTCGGCGAGTGGCTGAAGCGTGGCCAAAGGCAGAAGCAAAGTATCAAATTGCCTGTGCCTTGCGTGACGAGCTCAGAACACGGGAAGCGCTGGATCTTCGTGGAAAGGCCGATAAACTAAAGGGGGAGCAAGCTGTTCTCGCGCAGCAGATTGCTGGAATGGGCACAATAGAGGAGTCCGATGCAAAGCTCGCACGCAGTATCGAAAATCAACTGGAGTTGATTCGAACGAAGCTCGGCGCGGGACCCGCCATAACCGCGGCTCTTGAACTTCAAAATGGCGCCGATAACGCATTCATCGAGTATCCGGATGGCAGACAAATTCCACTCAAATCAGGAACCTCTGAGGAAATCAGCGGCGCTGCGGCGATCGTCGTGCCTGACGTAATGCGATTGGAATTGGCGCCCAAAGGCATGGACGTATCAGCGTTGCAGGAGGAGTGCAGCCAGCTGGAAACGCAGCTGCGCGAGATCATGGACAAGTATCCTGATGCAGAGAACGCAGACGAGCTGGACGAACGCAATCGCAGACATAGGGATCTGCTGCGGGAACAGGATCTTCTTAAGCAGAAGTATATTAACCTAGTCCCGGAGGAGTCTGTCTACGAGGCGGCAGTGACGGCTATCAAAACATATGGAGATAGCCCGGTGCGTACCGTGCCGGAAATCGAGGCCGAAGCAAAGACGGAACTAGGCACAGGAAGCCCGGCAGACGCTGTGCTGCGGCTGGAAACGGAGCTGGACAGCTACCGTAGAAGCTATACGTCGACATCCGAGCTCGATACGAAGATAGCCGATATAAAGAAGGATATTGAGGAAATCCTAGCCGAAATCGAAAAGGCGGGCGAAGTACCCGCGGAATATGAGGCTATAGAGGACCCGGAAGCCTATCGCGCTCAGTTGGCAACAAAGGTAAATGAGAGTCAGGAAGCAAAAGAAGAACTCTTGAAGGCTTATGAACGTGCGATGGAGCGTCTGAAAAGTTGCGAACTGTCCGGAGAAGAAGCGAAGGAGTCATTTGAGAAGCTTAGCAACAGACTGGAAGCACTGAAGGAAGAACTCACCATCTGGCGTCTCATTGAGGAGAAATACAAGTCGCTCCGTGAGCAGCTGACAAACAGCCCGCATAAAGGCCTCGCAGATCGCTTCGCTGGTAATCTGCAGATGCTCTCTGATGGGAAATACGAGGGCGTACAACCTGACAGCGACTCGCTGGACATCATCGTTTATGGCGATGGGCACAGGGTTTCGTTTGATACGATCTCTGAAGGCTACAAGGAGTGTGTAGCGCTTGCGTACCGGATTGCGGTTGTTGACTACCTATACCCGGATGGCGGGGGAGTTCTCGTGTTGGACGATCCCTGCACAGATATGGATCCTGAGCTAAGCAAGAAAGCATGGGAACTCATTGAAACCTGTGCGAAGAAGCATCAGGTAATCGTGATGACATGCACAGCGGCTATGACAGGAATGGATGCGAAGCGCATAGAGCTCTAACAAAAAACTGCCTCCGAGCTATCGGAGGCAGTTTTTGTTACACGCAGTCTATGGTGCAGAATCGGGCGATTATGAGAATTTTATGGAGGATTCATAGTCGTTAAGTGCCCGTACAATATCGTCCGGGTTGAGCACCCATGCTCTTCGGTTATTTTCGGGGTCAAGAATGCGGTAATGCGTTTGTAAGCCTATGATATTGTGCTGCTGCACGCGCCAACCGAAAAGAGTGACGATGTCGGAATAGAAAACATTGCCCCCGGCGGTCGGCATGGTGATGTTCGGGTTTGAGAAGTTGGTCGTTTTGATGAACTCTTCTATATCTGCACCGCTTTTGAAGAGTTCCGTCATCTTTTGCCTGATTTGTACGTTGATTCTTGCAAAATCATTTCTCACAGTATACACATCCTCATTGGAAAGTTTAATGTTTGTATCACGATAGCCTGCAATCATCTTGTCGCGTATGGATAAAGGGGAAAAGTTTGCTGTTCCCGATACGAATCCACCCAGATCGTCAAGGGGGATAAAAGTCTCAATCTTGGCGTCTCTATATCTGGCTTCGAGGTTTGGACCTGTGATCAGGTTCGCTTTCGGACCAAAGCCAAAGTCATTTTTAAGCGCTAATAGAGCAATGTTTCGACACCCGCTATTATATAAGGGTGCCACGGGAGCGGATCCCTCCTCAAAAATGCCTCCATCCAGATACTCTTTACCGTTATATCGCTGCCGACCAAAGATGACGGGGAGAGCAGATGTGCTTAGAAGAATGGAAATGATGTCGTTTTCAGGCAGGTTGTTAATGTATTTTGACTCGGTTTTGAGGGTATTTAGATTATAAATGTTAATGAAGACGCTATAAGGACTGTTCCTTAACTGCCCCAGGTCAAGTTTGCGTAGTATCCGCGCCAGCCCTCCGCGCGAATAGAGCCCGTTAGAGTCACCGGCATTTGGGGGATAGACGTCAGACTCTCGTACCTGATACCAAATCTGCTTGGCATGCTCAAAATCACCAAGGGCAAAGAGCACGGCATTTAGCCCTCCGATCGAAGTACCCGAGACAGCCTTAACATCGTGCAGAAGCCCATGCTCTTCCAGCGACTTCCATACACCAATATGATATGCTCCTTTACCGCCGCCACCGCAAAAGGCAATTGAGTCGAAGTAATATTGCATGAAACTGTACTCCAGTGGTTTGCAGTTTGATCCATTCTGTCAAGAATTCATGGTAATATTATATTATAATGCAAGGCGGAAATCAATCAAAATAAGCAGGGAGATGGGCTTGCAGAGGCGCTACATTCAATATATAATACACGAAACAGGGAAAGGAGTTTGTTGAAATGCCATATATTGCAATCAAAGCGTATCCCAAGGATGAGGAAACGAAGAAAAGATTAGCAGAGAAAATCAACGAGGTCTTCCTTGAGGTGTGGGGATGTCCACAGGAGGCGATCTCTCTGTCCATTGAAGATGTTGCCCCTGATAGATGGGAAAAGCAGGTCGTAAAGGCCGAAATTGAGCCAAATACGGAGAAAATGCTGATTCTCGCAGGGGAGAAGAAATATCTTAAAGATCATGCGACGCATAAGAACCTGACGATATTCCATCAGGAGACCTGTCCCTTCTGCTTTAAGGCGCGGCGAGCGCTGGATGAGCTGCAAGCAGAAACACCGGCGTATCGGGATGTGCGTGTTGAATGGATTGAGGAAAACGAGCATCCTGAAATCATTGAGCAGTATGATTACTTTGCAACACCGTCCATCTTTGCGGGGAAGGAAAAACTATACGAAGCCACTATTTTTGACAGCTACGATAAGATCAAGGAAAGTGTGAAAAAAGCGCTCGACTATGCGCTCAAGGAGGGTTGACAGATGTTAAAAGAGAAAATCGACGTAAAGGAATACGCTAAGAGGATAACGGAAGCCTTGCCGCAAGGTGTGCTGCTCAACACAAATGGTGATAAGTTTAATTCAATGGTCATTGGCTGGGGTGCGGTCGGTACCGTATGGAGCGTTCCCGCATTTACGGTCTATGTGAGAGAAGGACGCTATACCAAGGCACAACTTGACAAGACGGGCGAGTTCACCGTAAGTATTCCGCTGGAACATCCGGATCCGGCCATAAACAGAGCCTGCGGGAGCAAGTCGGGTCGTGATATAGACAAAGCAACTGAGGCAAAGCTGACGCTCGTACCAGCAGAGACTATCCAAACACCCGGTATTAAGGAGTATCCGATCACGCTGGAATGCCGCGTACTCTATGCACAGAAGCAAGACTTGTCTTTGATCCCGCAGGATATACGCGAGAGGATGTATCCGCAGGATGTTGATGGCACGAATCCAATGGCGAATCGAGATGCGCATACGATGTATATTGGGCAGATCGTTGACGCATACATTATTAAATAATAAATGAAAAAGGAAACGAGTTGTGGCTGCATCATCTTCAACGGGGAGAAGGTGTTGCTGGTCTATGAGAAAAGACGAGATTTCTGGGATTTCCCCAAAGGACACATGGAACCCGGCGAAACGGAGTTGGAGACCGCCCACCGTGAGGTGAGAGAGGAAGTCGGTATCGAAGTCGAGATAGACGAGAAAAGACGATATACGCTTTCCTATAACATTCGGGATGAGATAGATAAGACCGTGGTGCTGTATGCAGCGCGGCCGGTGGCTGAGGATCTTACCCTTCAGGAATCGGAGATCGAGGACGCAAAATGGTGCGACCCCGATGAAGCAGTGACTTTGCTCACATTTGAGGCGTGGAAGGATGTGCTGCGCCAAGCACTGAAAGACAGGCAAGCATCTGATGGGAAAACAACGAAAATGACGTTCCGACCTGCTTTCAGAACGGACACGGGCCTTATTTTGGATTTTATCAGGAAGCTGGCAGAGTATGAGAATGCCACCAATGAGGTCATTGCCACAGAAACACAGCTGAATGACTGGCTGTTCCTCAAGCGGGTCGCCGAGGTGGTTTTTGTGATGGATGGGGAAAAAGAGGTAGGGTTTGCTCTCTATTTCCATAATTTCTCTACTTGGCTTGGCAAAGCCGGAATCTATCTGGAGGATCTGTTTGTTCTCCCGGAGTATAGAGGGAAGGGCTACGGAAAAGGCCTCCTGAGATATCTTGCTCAGACGGCAATCGAAAGAGGCTGCGGCTGGCTTGAATGGGCATGTCTCGATTGGAACAGACCCAGCATCGACTTCTACCTTTCTCTTGGCGCTGTACGCATGGATGACTGGACGACTTACCGGCTTGCCGGGGAGACCCTGCGGTCACTGGCCGAAAATGTTTAAAAGGGCGCTACTCGCCCCGTGAGATATGTAGCCGCAGAGAAGAATCCTCGAAGCCGTGTGCAGAGAGGATCCCACATCTCCATGCGCGAATAGACTGCTGAAAATGGAGGACCCCGCAAAGCCAAAGCCTGCGGGGTCCTCCAAAAGTGTTATGGGTGCCAAATTACGCGGAATTAAGCAGCGTTCTCCACGTTTCTCCAGTGCGCTTTGAGCCAGATCCTATCGCGGCAATTCTGAATGGTATCCGGAACGAGAAACACTGGGAACGGTCCGTTTGGGTTTTTGACAAATTCAACCGGCTCTTCTAATACCTGCGGCTTTTCGTCGCAGTCACGCAAACAGTTGGGGAGTTCCGGCTGGATTTGCTGGATATACCAGCCATCAAGAGCATAGCCATCTCGATGAGGGTTACCACTAATGACTGCCTGCCAGTCTGCCACATTTGCGATGGGAAAGGTGTAATAGGCATTCTGAGGTGTAGTTGATTCTGAGATTGAGTTGACCTTGAAATCAATTGTACCACCGGCGAGATCGAGCGTAATGATCCCTTTTTGGTGATGGTCGGGTACTAGCAGATCCGGGTCATTGATGCGATCCTTTAGAATGAGCGAGTGAAGCACGGCAATGCTCAAATCAAGAGCAGTAATTTGCGTCTCTTTGCTGCATCGGGAGAAGCCAATATATGCGAGATTAGCAATCTCTTCGGAGTCAATTGAGTATTTGTTTTTAATGAAATTACTTGAAAAATCAGGATATTCCCGTAAAGAAACCATATCCTCAGCTACGCTCCGGATGTTTTCGTAGGATTCTCCCTTCTTTCGAACGTCATAGAGGGTGTTGACCAAAACGGCCGTGAGAATCTGCTCTGCCGCAAGTTGAATGGCGATGCGCTCATATGACATATGGTCATGAACCAGTGTGACTGCGAATTTGTGCGCGGATTGATAGTCCTTGATGCTCAAGTCCTTAAAGCTATAACCTTCCATAATTGCCTCCTGGTAGTTTTTCGGCTGGTTGGAGCCGTACCATGTTATATGCGAGGCATAGGAGCAATATCACCGGATTCGGATTGATCCAATACGGCCGGTAAGTTGGGATCTTCCATCTCATACATAAAAAATGGTTTCATCCTCGAGTCGGATACAAGCGAGCCGAGCGTTCGGGTATTTTCCTCGAAATACGCAGCCGCAGTCGATATCGTAGAATGTGCAATCCTTCGACTTGTCGTATTGGTGGAATACGCGGCCGCCGTTGTATGCAAACTCCCCCTCCAACACAGTGGGTGTGTGGCCTGCGATCACCATACCATGGCGGATACCGCCGCCTTTATATGCTTCCTCCCTGGCGTAGAGGTAAAAATCCTGTGCATCCGCGTCATTGTCAAAGTCCCTTTCACGATAGCCCGCGTGTACGACCACACAAGGGCGGCGATGTACGGACAACTTGACATAGTAAGGCATTTTGCGGATCATGTCCCGCCAGATGGTCAGGTCAGCCATCGTGATCACGGTGGTATGCAGCAGCTTACCGATCGTACCGTAGAGGTCGAAGAATAACGCGGCGTTGAGACCGTTGGTTTTGAACAGGTATTTTGCCGTGTCGTACAACGCGACAAGGTCATCGTGAGAATCAATCTGCGTTTGTAGGCTCCATTTGGCGTCCACTTGCCGCAGCAGATCGACGTAAGAAGCAAACTCTTCATCGTGATTCCCACGAATAGGCGTTACATTCTTCGGACAGTTTTCCAACCAATGCAGCATTTTGAGACTATCCGGACCGCGATCCACATAATCGCCCGCAAGGATCAACCGATCATCGTCCGAAAAGCCGATCCTGTCCAGCATCTTCTGAAATTCATTATAGCAGCCGTGGATGTCGCCGAACACATAGGTACTCATGGCTGTTCCTCCCCGCAGAGTGCAAGCAGGTCGTCCACGGTACGCGCCCCACGGCTCTCCAGACGCTCGAACAGCGCCGTCGAAACGCGATACATCATTGCTAGGGAATGATCTTGGGGCAGGTCAGCTTCCGGCGCGGGCAGCTGCCGCGCCAGCGTAGCTAGTCGCTGCTCTTTTTCGCCACCAAGTACACGCATCGACGTTCCTGACAGCGACAGACAGGGGTAATCAAATTCCTCGCTTGCGTGATGGTGGAACGCGGCACGCAGAAACGGTAGCAGGAAACGGGTGTGGTAGACCAGCAGCGGTGCGTCCGCGACAAACATCCCGATCCGCTTTACCGCACTGTCAATGGACACCGCACCCTGCAGATCTTCCGGCGTGATGCCGGTGAGCTTCACGATCTCCGGCTTGAGCGGAAACTTCGGACGCACGCAGAAGGAAACCTCCTGATGAATCTCATAGGCCTCCATATAGGCGAGACACACCGCCACGATGTCGTCTGTCAGCGGGTCGAATCCGCTCGTTTCCGCGTCGAGCATCCACCAGCCGCCGCGCAGCGGATGGTTTCCGATCCTGCCCAACCCGACGCCCAGCGAAGTTTCTTCCATGCTGTATCCCTCCTCTTACCACCAGTCCATGTCCTGCGGGATCGTATCGAGACCAAACGCGGTCGGGATCTCCACCGTCCATTCCCCAGGCTCGTCCATAAACGCCGCGTCATAGCGCAGCACGTACCCCAGTTTCCGTAGCTCCGTGAAATCCCGCTGTCGTGTGCGCGCCGTCAGCGAGGGGAACAGGGCGCGGTAGAGCTCGATGGGGCTGCCGTCGCAATCCTCCAGCCCCGCCATAAATGTGCAGAGACGGCGCAGCTTCTCCAGATATTTAAGCCGCGTCTCGTTATCTTCCTCAGACATCGGCTCAGTGGAAAGACTCGCCGGGACGTAGGCGCCGCACTTTTTATCGAAACGTACCCGCAGCACTCCTGCCCGCTCCAACATCCGAATGTCACGCTGTGCGGTCTTTGCGCTGACTGAAAAGGCTTTGGTCAGCGTGTTGACCTCCACCTCCTCGCAGTAGCGAAAGAGGTGGTAGGTAGAGAGGAGACGGGTGGTCTTTGCGGTCACTTCAGTTTTCATCTTGGTTCTCACTCCAGAAATCGTCATTGAACTGATCCGTCCAGAGCCCCTCGCCGAAGTCTGTCCAAGTGAATTCACAGATTCCATCTTTCCCATAGGGGTTTGGCTCAAAGGTCAGAGCTTCCGCACCGTAACGATCCGAATCGCAGATGCCCATGCGGATCGAGCAGACCTTGTCCGGCCCGTAAGCGAGCCTGACGCCCGTACGGCCTGTCTGGCTCAGGATGACGTCGGCGGTCGCCAAAAGCGCGGTAGCGGAGAACGGAAGCTCCCCGGCAGGACAGAACAGACGCACCGCGTAGGTTCCGTCCGCTTGCGCTGCCTTGGTGAAGAAAGGTGTTTCAAAAGGTGCGTTTAGCTTTGATATCCGCAGCATTTCCTCATTGCTCAGCGGCTCGTCGAGCGCCATCACGATTGCACTGCGCGCCTCGTGATATACGTCCCTGCGGCTGTCGTAGCCTGTCACCTCATACCACTCCATAGTGTGGCCTCCTTCTTCCGTGTTGTGTGCAGTATAACATATCCTTATTTCGGAAAGGGACAAACGTATTGTCGCAGATTTTGGGCGCCGTTGCAAGTCCCGAGAGGAGTTGCGCCCGCAGGAGAAATATGGTACGATGTCAAAAAAGCAGACGATTTGTCCGCGAGAGGATGGAATCATGGAACAAGAGCTTAAAAAGTGGCTGGTAAACGATTATTTTACCCCAAATATCAAAGCAGAGGTGATCCTCGACACGCTGCTGACGCCTTACGTCGCGGAGATCGTGGAAGATGGTTTGATAAAGGCTGGCAAGCCGCCTTGCGGGACGGTTGTATTTCTGACAAAGGAAATGTCGATTGCCGATCCGAAAAAAAACAATGGCAACATGGGTTCAAAGGTCGACTATGTTCTGACTGATGAGAGTGCCGTATATCTGGTGGAATTGAAAACGACCGAGAGCAGCAAGGGAGACGAGCAGAAAGCGCTGTATGAAAGCTTGTTGGGAGAGTATTTCGGCGAAACGCTGGGTGAACAGCTGCTGTCGATTTTGTCCGACACGTTCAAACTTCAAAAAGATCAAAAACATCAAATTGATGAGGTTGAGGGAGACGAAAAGCTGCGTAGCGCGTGGAGGCTTATTTGGAATAAATGCGCTTTATTTAAGTCAAAGGCCGACCTGCCCAAGCTGGCAATCGCCGAAGCGGAAAGCAACGCCGACCTAGCCAGGCTGCTGATTAAGAACAAGGGATGGGCATGGATGGATAGCCGTTATCATTCCAGAAAATACCTCTACACGCTGGGTCAGTTGATAGATTACATAGGAGACGAGGAAGACAAGAGAGGAACACTTTGGGACAAGCGCCTGCGTCCAGTCTATTTGCAGCCGGAAAGTGATCAGACAGAATCGACCATTGAAAGCATCAGACTGAGGGACGCTGTCCGTGAGGGCGGCTGTCTGTCTGGCAAGGCCGATGATCCGCTTGCGACGTGTCTGGTGGATGCGCTGAAGGCTATTTTCGAGGACAGCGCATGGAGAAAACAGAAGTTTGGGGGGGATAGACCATGGCTGAACTGACCATCTATCGCGGCAACAACCAGATCGGGGGCTGCTGTACCGAGCTCTCCGCCGGCGGCAAGCGCATTTTGCTCGACTTTGGCGCCAATTTGCCGGATTGCGACAGCCCGATCACGGACGACATGCTGATCGAGCAGGTCTTCGACGGCAGAAGCACGGAAGCCGTCCTCTTTTCTCATCCCCACGGAGATCACTATGGGCTTTATCAAAAGGTCCCACAGCGGGACGAAAGCATACCGATGTATATTGGGCCACTGGCAAAGGAGATTTTGAAGACTCTGACGAAGCGCCTTGACTTTGTGCGCCACGAGAACGGTTTGCCAATCGTCGAGCGGATGCGCACGTATCGGTCAGGGCAGGTGATCGACGATATTTCGGGTTTCCGCGTCACGCCGCTGCGCACCGATCATTCCGCGCCGGACGCATATATGTTCTTCATCGAGGTGGAAGGAAAACGGATTTTGTTCACCGGCGATTTTCGGGAGCACGGTGTTCTGGGAGAAAATGACGGTGTGTGGGAGGCGTTGCACTCGGTACCCAAGGGCATTGACCTGCTGATCACAGAGGGCACGATGCTCTCGAGAACCACTGAAGCGCGGCACAATCCGATCCAAACCGAAGCGGAATTGGGCGCGGCGGCTGGTAAGCTGTTCCGCGAAAGAAAGTATAACTTTGTCCTCGTTTCCTCGACCAATCTGGACAGCATGATGGAGTTCTACCAGAATACGCCGCCGGAGCAGCACTTCGTCTGCGATGCGTATCAGGCGGAGTTGATGCTGACCGCCATGGCAGACATGGCGGATCGCTCAGCCATATACCGCCCTTCGCCCGTGCACCCTGTGATCCGTGTGCTCGGTCTCCCGAACGTCTGGGAAAAGCAATGCGGCCATTTACCGGAGCTTGCCGGACAGCTGGGCGTCGATGTGGAGTTCCGGCCCGTGACGAGCGAAGAGCTTTATCGGGATGGTTTTGTGATGCCGGTGCGCAAGACGCAAAAGCCGAATCGCAAGACCACGTTTCAGAATATGCTGGGAAAATTCTTTCGAACAGGCAACAGCCAGATCATCTATTCCATGTGGAAGGAATACCTGCCGGGCGGGTCTCACCCGGACCGGGAGCTGGCGCACTTTCTCAACGGGCAGCCGGTCGTACAGCTGCACACCAGCGGGCATGCCTATGTGGAAACCATCGTCCGGCTGATTGAAACCGTCGAGCCGAAGCGCGTTGTTCCGATGCACACAGAGCACGCCACGGCATTTACGGAGCTGCCGGAGCTTGCCGCGTATCGCGCGCGCATTCGGACATTGCAGGATGGGAAAACCTATACTTTGAGCGAGTTGGACGCTTGAACGTTCCTCGAGTAAGTTCGCACGGAGGTTTTTCTCATATCATCAACAGAAAGCCGCATTCGTCCTGCAGCAACCAACTCAGTTAAGCATGAGCAGACTGTGGCTACCAGCTACGATACAGGCAAAAGACAAAAGATAAATGTCTGGAATTAAATCACAAACTGATATATAATAAAAACAGTGATTGGATGCTGAATATGGTGAGGTGAACGGATTTGAATGGGAAAAGCGGCCGTTTACAGGAATTAGTCTTGAAAAAATACGGGAATTTGCAGCGGTTTCAGGACGAAACAGGTATTCCTCGCACAAATATCTACAACTGGGATCGTCGAGGCATCGACACAATGAGCATAGCAAACCTGCGTGCGGTGTGCGCGGCACTGGACTGTGCGCCGGATGAGATTGCGGAATTATACTATCCAATGGGTAAACGCGCAGAAATCTGCTCAGAAGAAGAGCAGAGACTTCTTGAGAAGTTCCGAAACAATGAACAGGTAGCAAATGCTATTCGCCTGGTGATTAGATGAGCGTCCCTCCCTCCCGCCCATTTTGGGCGGGAGGATACCTTTTATGTGGGCTTCAGCTGTCGCAAGAAAAGTGGTTGCATTTAGCTTGGAATTGCGTTATACTTTATTCACATGGATGGCATGGGGCATTTTGCCATATGAGTATTATCCTGGTTGCAGATTTTGCCGAGAAATCCGGCGGGGTCTGCGGGCAGAGAAATAGCATATGATAAAGTGTTAGCATGAGATCTGTAAAGACATTGCCTGTTAGCCTGCCACGCAGATAATCGGATGCGGTTATGTGAGTGGTGTTAGATAGGCATCTCTTCTCATATACAATCTCTACTTATGCCTCCATGTACGATTATCGGCGAATTGCCGGAAGACATGGAGGTTTTATTATGCGAAAAGACAAGAAGTGGCCAGAAGCGTGTGCTTGGCCGGCACCACTGCCCAAGGGGAGTGGAACTGCGTGGGATGCGGATACAGTGGATCCATTCTCTCTGGATGCAGATGGCGAGGAGATGCTGGCTATAAAGGATTATTTCGATTCTTTAGTGGAAGAGGGAAGATTAAATCCTGATTATAGCCTGAATGCGGACTACGACGATGAGGCAGAGGATGAAGAATTTACGCCTGAGCAAGGAGAAGAGTACTGGGTAGACGATCGCTTCCTGATTGAGATTTGGGAAGACGACTTAGCTGAGCACATGAACTGCCTGAAAATCGACGTGCCGTTGACTGGGAAGGATCCGGTCATAGCAGTAAGAGAGGTCTGCGACTACACATTTATTAATGAGAACCTGCTTCGTCAGGCGTTTACTCGGCGAGCGTTTGCGCTTGAGTATGGGTTGGATGGGTGCAGTGAGGAATTGGAGTTTTTCGGTGATTCTGTTTTGAATCTTTGCGTTACGAAAGAACTATCTACGCCATTGACCGAAGTAAATGTGGCGCATACGGAAGCGCCGTTTCGCTCCGAAGTTGCCGAAGGAGAGCTGACTAAGATCCGATCCCATTATATTTCAAAGGAGTATCTCAGCGGCAGATGCGTCGAGCTTGGTTTGGATCAGCTCATTCTATACGGAACGGGGGAGGAACCGACAGAGAGCAGCAGGGAAGACGCGATGGAGGCACTGATAGGCGCTGTTGCCATCGACTGTACTTGGAACTGGGAAACGATCGAATCTGTCGTAGACAGACTAATATGCGTTCAGCAGACCAACCCAAGGCAGTACTTGAGGAAAACATACTATGAGATATTTAACGCATGGCACCAGAAACAATTTGGCTGCATTCCGGAGTATGAGATAACAGGGCATGCCCCCTATCAGTGTTCGATGCGATTCTCGATCCCGGATAACAACTTGGGAATACGGACTGCTCAGCGTATCCACATAGATGCTGAATCCAGAAGCGACGCGAGGGAACAAGCTGCAACAATAGCGTTTGCGTTTGTTACTACAAAAGGCCTGTGGGTTAATTTGAAGGACGCAAATATGGAGCCGAACTGGGAAAACAGCATTAATCAGCTTCAGGAACTCTATCAAAAAAAATACCTCGAGTCACCACCAACGTATGATTTTGAGGAGCTTCCAGAAGGCGCTTGGCACTGCACTTGCGTTTGCAACAGCATCACCGGCTCAGGGCAGGGAAGCTCAAAGACCAAAGCAAAGAAAAATGCTTCCTTTGATGCGCTTGTCCACCTTTTTCAAGGCGCCGGGATATGCAAACCCGAGTGGCTTGACAAGGTGTTTCAAATCCAATATCAATGGAATGATATCAAAATGTGAGAAAGCGCGTCCCTCGTAAGCGTCAAACGGGCATGAAAAATGAGCCTGCTGCTCGCAGGCCCAAGAGGGATCAGAATTATTTAGCCGGTCGGCAGTTCGTGGGCGCGTTCCACGGCAGCAGCTTGGATGCCC
>Ga0310695_10005980_pt1 | contig 20600 bp, 21 predicted proteins | sample RumenRJG_04DNA_FD_203882 | JGI IMG/M metagenome (GOLD analysis project Ga0310695, IMG submission 203882) | Bovine rumen microbial communities from Lethbridge, Alberta, Canada - RJG_04 (v2) (version 2) | ecosystem: Host-associated > Mammals > Digestive system > Stomach > Rumen | place: Canada...
TTTTGAGAATTTTTGCCGTAACCTGTCCAATTGAAAGAAAACTTTTCGCCTTTGGAAAAATTGTTACGCAAAATCAAAAACGCCTCACCATTAAGATAATAACTTTCTGATAATTCATCGTACAAAACAGAGGCTAAAGCATTTACGGAATTAGCCCTTAAACTCTTTAAAAAGAAATAAACATCAGCCTGACTCCCGTCATAAAACTCCGCTTGAGTCTTTTTTGTAACAGAAAAAAATTCTGATGCCGACAAAACTTTGTCAGAATGGTTAATTTTTTTTTCGCTATATAGACCGTTGGGTTTCAAATCCGTCAAATTGTATATATAATAAGGTGATATTTTGCTGTCCCCGACAAGAAAAATATTCTTTATAAAAACCTTATTGCCGAATTTTAGAGTATTATAAAGAGAAATTTTAAACTTTTTTATACATAAAGAATCGTTTGAAATCTCACAAAAAGGAAACCCCGAAGAAGAGGTTTTCAAAAGGATTTTCTGATTGATTCTTTCGATTGCAAGTGTATCTAACTTTTTGAATAAAAATCGTTTATGATAATAATTTTTTACGCTGTCAGTTCTCAAAAAATAATTCTGAAGTCTGAAAACCGGATTTTGTGCAAAAAGATTTAAAACAGAAAATAATGTTAAGTAAACTACAATTAGATTTTTTTTTAACATAAAGATAACATTTTTTTTGTTTTTTTGAAAAGATTATATATCTTTGCAATCGAACTTAAACTCATAAATAAAAGATAATCATGGCTCAAAAAACACACACCGGAAAGGTGAAGTGGTATGACACCACAAAAGGATTCGGTTTTATTGAAACCGAAGAGGGAAACGATATTTTTGTACATTACACCGGAGTACCTAATGTCAGCAACAAGAAAGTAAATCTCCTTGCTGATCAAAAAGTTACATTCGAGATTACAGAAGGCAAACGCGGACCTCAAGCAACAAACGTAGCTGTTTCAAAGTAATCCAAACTTTTAAAAAAGGAAAAATCAAAAAAAACGCCATAAGGGAATTTTCTTATGACGTTTTTTTGTGTGCAAAAAAATATTTTTTACTAATCAATAGTCAAAACCAACGTGCAATTAGGATTCTTCTTTGAGAAACTTGCCGTAAAATCATCCAATTGTTTCTGAGTAATATTACTCAAATTTCTGACTTGCAGCTGAAATTCCTGTATTTGAACAATCCACCTCCGTAAGACTTCTGACTCCTTGCAAAGGACGCAATGTAACTACTTTCGTATCAGAAACATGCAGTGATTCAAGATATTTCAAAGACTGAAGCGGCGTCAAATCATCAACGTTAGTTTCAGAACAATCAAAATTAATAAGGTTTACAAGTTTCTCAACACCTTCGATAGTATACAAACTTTGGTTTTGTGACACGTTCAAATCCGTAAGTTTTTTCAAATCCTTAATTTGAATAAGGTTGTTTACGGTACAGAAATGAACATCAAGTTTTTTCAAATTCGTCAAACCGCGCAAAGGAGCAAGTGATTTTACCATCGTGTTGCCACAATTGATAGAAACCAAGTTAGTTAAATTTGAAACAGGAATCAACGAATTGATATTATCGTTGTTAGAGCAGTTGAGATCCACCAAATTTGCCAAACCCTCAATACCGTCCAAAGAGGTGATATTAGTGCCGCTACAATTAATTTTAGTTAAGAATTTGAGTTGTGCCAAAGGTTTCAAACTCGTGATTTCTTTGTTGCCCGAACAATTTATTTGCTGCATTTTAACAATATCAGCCAACTGCTCGTCCGTAGGCTCAACATCCTTACCCTTAAGCTCCAAATCCCTGAAAATCTTTTTCCATGCCGGAGTCAAAGAATTCCACCACTGACGGTTTTCCTGCGCAAAAAGCGTGTTCCCGCCAAACACAATTATTGCCAAGAATATGACAATTATTTTTCCTATAATGCTTCTCTTCATGTTACTAAAAGTATATAAATTGTTAATTATCAATATTTTCGTTTTTTTTATTCAACGTCAAAAAAGCGTAGGACATTGAATTTTCGTCTTCTCTTCAACTTCAAAAAGCGTCGGATAATCCTCCTCAAAACGCTTTAAAACTGCAGACATAATCGTTTCACGAAGGAATTTTGCTCTGTTATTTATTTTATATTTTCTGAAATATCTCATCAAAGCCTTCAATTCCAAATCGTTAAGACGAAAACTCTGTCTGTGCTTTCGCTTAAATGTCTCTTTTTCTTCCTTAGTCCTTTCTTTTTTGGACACTTTCCCGCTTTTGGACACGGTTACTTTACGTACAGCCATATTCAGTTTTTTTTTGTTACAACACCATACTTTTTTTTAAAAAAAAACGCCCGTTTTATTTCTTTAGCGTAAAACTTTAGAAAAATATTGCACGGACTAATAAAAAACAATACGCAAAGTTATTATTTTTTTTGTTTTTAAAAAATTATACGGCTATTTTTTTTCGATTTTTGCAAGCAAATAAACCAAAAATATTGTTAATAACGCTGATAAAATTATCACCGCAGTATATTCCATAAATTGCGATTGCTCAACAACTTTGTCGTCAGATTTTATGTAAAAAGCGGTTGTTGCCATAAAATTGTTAAAAAAGTGACAAATCACCGGCACCCATAAACTTTTTGTGTACAACAACATAAAACCTAACAAGGCGCCTAATAAAAATCTCGGTAAAAAACCGAAAAACTGCAAATGTCCGCTGCTGAAAACCGCAGCTGAAATCAACACGCAAAGCCAACCTCTGATGTTTGCCGACTCCGCCAAAAGATTTTTCTGAATAGTTGCCCTAAAAAACAACTCCTCTCCTATTGCCGGAATCAACGCAATTACCAAAATGTTAATCAAATAACGAGAGAAAGTCTGACCTACGAGAAGTTTCTCTGTAAGCATTTTTGCTGTTTCCTCCTCCGAGCGCATCCAATCTTCCAACGAAGATAAAAACTTAGGCAATTTCATCGCCAAATTTATCTCCTCCAAAAACGAAACCATAGGCATCGAAACCACCATCAATGCAATACTTATCAACAAAGATTTCAATTTCGGAGCTTTATTGAGAGCCAAAGCGTTAAAAACATTCTTATCCTGAAAGAAAAACGCAAAAAACACAGCCGGCATTATAAAAATTCCTACCGATAATAAAGACTGAGAATATTGCAAAGCCTCTACACTCATCGAAATGACATTTTTTTTACCGAATATAATGCTTGCCGAAAGCGTCGTTAAAACAGAAAATATCATCGTAAAAACTATTGTTATCACGATAAACCACATCAGTTTTAGCCAAAAACCGCTATTTTTAAAAAGTGAAGCCATTATTTTTTTATAACGTTTTTCAAAATTCGGGCGCAAAATTATAAAACTTTCCGCAGTAAAAAAAAATCTTAATTTTTTTTTATAAAAAAAAACGATTATATTAAAAGAAATTTGCTTACTTTAGCAACTTGAAAATAATTAACAAATACATAAAATACAAATGAAAAAACTTTTAACTATCATCTCTTTGATTGTCATGTCCTTAGGCGGATATGCACAACGCGGTGGTGCACCGAACTGGATTTCAATCGCAGCTAAAGGCGGTTACGGAAATTCTATTTTCTTTAGCAAACAAGCCAGCGACCTCGAAGGTTACGACAAAGACGTTATGGCACCTTCTTATTGTTTCGGTGGAAGATTAGGCGTGGTTTTCATCGACAAAGTCGGCGTTTCGTTAGAATATTTGGGTTCTAATTACGAATCAAAATACGATTACAACAACAACGTTTTAACACTTTCGGGCAATATGAAAATGAAAGCCAGCGATCTTCTCGCACTTTTCAGATACACGGGCGAATACGGTTTCTACTGCGAATTAGGACCGAAATTTACCTCAGTAAAAGAAGTTACGAGAGAATTTGAAAAACAAGTCGGCAAAACTTCTGCTACCGAAATAGAAACGGATGATGTTACCAACAAATTCAAAGGTAAATTTACAAGTGTTGTTTTCGGATTCGGTTTTATGCCTTACAACGGCGACAGAGTTCAAGTAAGTTTGGGTTTAAGAGCAGCTTATTGCAACAAAAATATCTTGGAGACTCAAGACAAGATTTTCGGACTCCATGACATGGCTACAATCCAAAACGTTGAAATCAAACCTTTTTCAGCACAAGTTATGTTGGAGGTTAATTACCATTTTGCAAGATTCGGAACAGCAACTTGCGGAAAACAAAAAATTATTTTCTTTAAATAAGAAACTTTATTAAAAAAAAACCTAATAAAAAATGACACAGGAAGAATTAAATTCATTGGATTTTAACGTTAAATCGTTAGGAAAATGTAACGTACCTTCGCCCCTGCATCTATCAAAAGTTGTAGGCGACGAAGTTTACGATTACGTAACAGAGAAAGAAAGAATACTTTACGACGGTTCTACGAAAGCGGTTTATGATTTCAAAGAAACGAACATTCCGCCGATTTCGTTTGAAAAAGCCGGTCCAAGAGAATTCATTTATTTTGAACCCAACAAAACCAAAGTGGCAATCGTTACAGCAGGGGGACTTTGCCCCGGTCTTAACAATGTCATCAGAGGTCTTGTAATGCAGCTTTTCCGCCGCTACAATGTTCACAACGTTATCGGCATAAAATTCGGTTTGCAAGGTTTTATCTCAAAATACAATCACCCGTATGTCGTTTTAACGCCTGACATTGTAGACAGAATACACCTTCAAGGCGGTAGTTTTTTGAGTTCCTCAAGAGGCGACCAACCGAGTGAGGAGATTGTAGATACGCTTCAGAGAGAAAACATTAATATACTTTTCTGTATCGGCGGCGATGGTACTTTAAGAGCAGCGCAAGACATCAGCGACGAAATAGAACGCCGAGGTCTGAAAATTTCAGTGGGCTGCGTTCCCAAAACAATTGACAACGACATCAGTTTTATTGACAAATCTTTCGGTTTTGAAACCGCATTTTCAGAGGCAAGTAACATCTGTATTAATGCTCACAACGAAGCCAAAGGCGCATACAACGGTATAGCTATCGTTAAACTCATGGGTAGGGATTCAGGTTTTATCGCCGCTAACACAACTCTTGCCACGGGCGATGTAAATTTCGTAATTATTCCCGAAATGCGCTTTGACCTTTACGGTGAAAGAGGTTTGATAAATCAAATCAAAAAACGTTTGATTTCACGTCAGCACGCTTTGGTAATCGTTGCAGAAGGTGCAGGTCAGTTCCTCTTTGAAGAAGATGAAAACGTGGAAAGAGATGCCTCAGGAAACGTTAAATACAAAGACATCGGAATTTATTTGAAAGATAAAATCCACGAACAGTTCAAAAAAGAAGGGTTGGCACATACGATAAAATATATCGACCCAAGTTATATTATAAGAAGTGCGCCGGCTAATTCCAACGATTCAAAATTCTGCAATCAGTTGGCACAAAACGCTGTTCACGCTGCTATGGCAGGCAAAACGGCTTTCGTTGTCGGACACTGGAACGCCGCTTTCACGATTCTGCCCATTAGAGCAGCCGTAAAAGAAAGAAAACGCATCAACCTCGAAAGCGAACTTTGGTGGAGCGCATTGGAATCAACATCCCAATTACCCAAAATGCTTAACGACCCAAACGCAAGCGGTGAAAACAAAATTGCTTCCCCGACTTTAAAATCAACTGCCGGTGGAAAATAAATAATACGTATGTCATCATAATTGTAGGAGGTTGTCTAAAAAGTTGGAGTGCGGGCTTCCAGCCCGCCTTTACAAGCATTTGCAGGCAAGGATGCCTGCGTTCCAATACCACTTTTTAGACAACCTCTTACATTTTTTTGTTATCAGGTTTTTTCATCCTAAAAAAACATGAAATCTTTTTTACAAGAATGTGCCGAGGATATATTAAATAAATTTGACAAAGAGGATTCGATTTGCGTTGTTTTTCCGAACAAACGTACAATGATTTATTTCAGAAAAGAATACGCAAAACTCAAAAACGAAGTTTCATTTGCAAAAAATTTATATCCTATCAATCTGATTTTAAATAAGTTCCACAAAACAACAACGGCTGACGAATTAACGCTGCTGTTTGAATTATATGATGCTTTCAGACAAGTGTTTTTTAAGCCAGAAATGCGCAACAAAAATATCGCAGGTGATTTCAATCTGTTTTTCGACACGGGACAAAAAATACTTTCAGACTTCAACGAAATCGACAATTATTTAATCGATATTGACAGATTGTGTCACAACTTTGCAGATTTGAGCGAGTTAGACGCTTTTTATTCCGATTTGGACGAAGAAACGGTTAAAATCATAAAAGCATTTTGGGCTAATTTTTCAACAGAAAGGCTCAGCAACGAAAAATTAAGATTTCAAGAATTATGGATTAATCTGCCTAAAGTTTACAAAATTTTCCGCGAAAATCTCAAGGCAAAAAAATGTTCGTACTCAGGAATGCACAACAGAGAAATCTGCGAAATCATAAAAAATGGTAATCTCAAAACCGAATTCAAAACTTATATCTTCGTAGGTTTCAACGTCTTAAACAAAGCCGAGAGAAAGATTTTTTCCTATCTCAAACAATCAGGAAAAGCCAAATTTTATTGGGACGCTGACAATTATTATATTTCTGACAAAAATCAGGAAGCTGGAATGTTTATGCGAGGTTATCTCAAAGATTTTCCTAACGAGATAAATTCTAAACCCCCGTCAAATATTATCTCACAAGAAAAAAATGTTGAATATATCGCTGTACCTCTGGAAGTTGCACAAGCAAAAGCCGTTCATGATGTTTTGTCAGAAATGTCAAAAATGCCAGATTTCGTTCCCGAAAAAACGGCTGTAGTTTTAGGCGACGAACATCTTTTGTTCCCCGTCTTAAACAGTATTCCTAAAGAAATTGAAAAAATAAATGTTACGATGGGTTATCCGTTTAAGGAAACACCCGTTTTTTCGTTCATCGACAACTGTTTACAATTAAGAAACAATGTAAGAAAAACTTCTTCGGGCAATACGGATTATTATTTCAAAGACGTTATGTCGGTCTTGAACCATCCTTTTGTCTGCAATTTGAAAGATTTTTATTCCAAAGCAATCTGTCAAAAAATAAAAGACGAACGCAAAATCCGTATTCCGAAAGATTTTTTGGGCAGTTACAGCCACATTTTAAGCCTTATTTTTGAGACTGAAATTTCATCACCGGAGGATTTGCTGAATAATTTTTTGGAAATACTTTCCGAAATTTATTTCATAAAAAACCCCGAGAGTGAAAACTCAACACCAAAACTCGAAAACGAATTTATTTATTCGGCTTACACTTCCATAAAAAAACTTTATAACAATATTTCAGCCTTAAAATACAAGGAATTGGATTTAATCTTAACGACAAGGCTCTTAAAACAGCATCTTTTGGAGGTAAAAATTCCGTTTGAATCCGAAGACGGGGACGGTATTCAAATTATCGGTATGATGGAAACCCGAAACATTGATTTCGATAATATCATTTTAACAGGTATGAACGAAGGCGTTTTCCCAAAACGCAGCGAAAACAACTCGTTCATAACCGAGGGCATGAGACTCGCTTTTGATATGCCGGTCGTAAAATTCAAAGACGCAGTTTTCGGATACTTTTTTTACCGACTTTTTCAACGGTCAAAAAATATTACGGTGCTTTACAACAATGTTTTTGCTAATTCGCTTTCCGGCGAGGCAAGCCGTTTTGCAACGCAAATTCTAAAAGAGGCATCCTCAGAGGCAATTCAAGATTCAAAAATTCACATAACCCAAAAACAATTTGTCAGGAAAATTCAACCTCTGAAAGCCAAAGATATTTTCGTAAAAAGCAACGAAGACACTTTTGAAAAACTACGTCCGTATTTTTCAAAAGGCGAAGGCGCAAGGGCATTGTCGCCCTCGGCTCTTAACACTTTTATAAATTGTCCGCTGAAATTTTATTTTCAGTACATCGCAAGACTTTTGCCGAAAGAGGATTTGGAGGAGGAGGCAACGGCTGCAGATTTCGGTTCAATACTTCACTCCACGATTGAAAAACTTTATAACAAAATTTGTGAATTAACACACTCAAAAACAATCACTTGCGAGTCTATAAAGCTGATTCATCCGTTAAAAGAGGAATTTGCTCTGGAACAATTCAATCAGCATTTTAAGGTTAATAATTCTTCCAAAGAAAAACTTTCGGGTTTTGACAGCATATTTTTTGAAGTTTTGTTGCAGTATTTGGACAGAATTTTGGATTTTGACAGCAGCATTGCGCCGTTTCAATTAACGGGAACGGAGAAAAAAGAATATGCACGAATGAAAATTTTTTCATCGGGAAAGGCTTTAGAGATAAATCTCGGCGGCATTTTAGACAGAGAAGATTTTATAGAAAAGACTCAAAGTCTTAGAATCGTGGACTACAAAACGGGCGACACCTCAGATTCCATGAAATTTTCATGCGTTGATGATATTTTTTCAAAACCGCCGGCAACACGCTCAAAAGAGGCGTTTCAGGTTCTGCTTTATTCGTGGGTTTATATGCAAAACCACCCTAACACGCAACCCGAACCAGCAATTTATTCTGTAAGAAATGAGATTACAAAAGAAAATTCAAGATTTACGATTATCAAGGATAAAAAAATTACAATTCCCGTTAACAAAAACAATATCAAAGAATTAACGGAAGAATTTAAAGAAAAGTTAAAAGCTGTTTTAGAACAACTTTTTGATATAAATCAAGAATTTAAGGCGAAAGAATCTCCAAATTGCAGGTATTGTAATTTTCAGAATTTTTGTCAGGGAATTTAACATTAAACTTAAAAAAAAACAGTAATTTTGCAGCATAAAAACATTTAGAAAGAAATGGTTAAAAATATTTGTTGTATCGGAGCGGGTTACGTAGGCGGACCGACAATGACGGTTATGGCTTACAAATGTCCCGAAATCAGAATTAACGTCGTTGATATGAACGCCAAACGAATTGAAGATTGGAACAGCGACGATTTAACGAAAATTCCGGTTTTTGAACCCGGACTTGCCGATTTGGTAAAAGAAGTCAGAGGTAAAAATTTGTTTTTCTCTACCGAGGTAGACAAAGCCATCGACGAGGCAGATATGATTTTCATGTCCGTTAACACTCCGACGAAAGAGTACGGTAAAGGAGCCGGCATGGCCGCTGATTTGAAGTACATTGAACTTTGTGCGCGTCAAATTGCCCACGTTTCCAAAAGCGACAAAATCGTAGTTGAAAAATCAACGCTTCCCGTCCGCACAGCAGAGGCTATACGCTCTATTCTTGACAATACAGGCAACCACGTTAAATTTCAAATTCTTTCCAACCCTGAATTTTTGGCGGAAGGTACGGCTATCAACGACCTTTTGAACGCTGACAGAGTTTTAATCGGCGGACTTCAAACCCCGGAGGGAAAAGCAGCAATAGAAGAATTGACGGCTATTTACGCACATTGGATTCCAAGAGAAAGAATTATTCAGACCAACGTTTGGTCGAGCGAGCTTTCAAAACTGACTGCAAATGCGTTTTTAGCACAAAGAATTTCATCAATCAACTCACTATCAGCACTTTGCGAGAAAACCGAGGCTGACGTTACTGAAGTTGCAAGGGCTATCGGTGCCGATACAAGAATAGGTAACAAATTTTTAACGGCATCAGTAGGATTTGGCGGTTCTTGTTTCCAAAAAGACCTTTTAAACTTGGTTTATATTTGTCATACGCTCGGATTAGAAGAGGTTGCCGAATATTGGAATCAAGTAATTAAAATCAATAATTATCAGAAACACCGTTTTGCTGATAATATTATTACAACGCTTTATAATACGGTTTCGGCAAAAAAAATAGCGTTTTTGGGTTGGGCTTTCAAGAAAAATACCAATGATACGAGGGAAACACCAGCGATGTACGTTGCCGATTATTTGTTGGAAGATTTAGCAAACATAACGGTCTACGACCCGAAAGTTACTGAAACTCAAATGTATATCGACATCAACCACCTTAACACAAGGGACGATTCGATCAATCACAAACAATTGAAAATGGTTTCAAACCCGTATGAGGCTTGCAAAGAGGCTCACGCTATCGTAATCCTTACGGAATGGGACGAGTTCAAAGATTTGGATTGGAAAAAAATTCACGATTCTATGATGAAACCCGCATTCATTTTTGACGGCAGAAATATTTTAGAGCGTAAAAAAATGGAAAGTTTAGGTTTCAATTATCACGGGATAGGCCGGTAACATTACAATAAAAATGACGGTGCATTTTTTTTTTGAAAATTGCACCGTCATTTTTTTGTAATGATGATGAAACTTTTTTATTAGGCTGCTATACCAATATGACTGTTTTTATTTTCCTAATACATCATACCGAACAACCATAGCGGAATCTTGTTCCCGAAGCCGATTTCAATTTCGTCTGCCGCGACAAAACTGTCGGGAATGTCCTTGATTTGCGTGATTTTTTTGCCTTTTCCGCCAATTTCAAAGAGATATTTGTTGTCAACCAATAAGTTGCCTTGCTTGGGGTATTGTATTGAGTGCGACTGACTTAGCATTGCAGCAAAAAACGATTCGCGCATAGTGCCGACATCTGCGGGATGAGCCAAAGCCTGCATAATGTTTGGATTGTTGAAAAGAACTTTTTCGGGTTTGCCCAACGCTTTAAGTCCCTTGCTGTCAGAGTACAGCAGCCTTAGAAGCGCGGAGCGGTGAAGCAACGCAAAAAGTCTGATGAGTTGGTTGCGCGTTGTGGCAAGTACCTCGCACAACGATGAAACATTGAGCGTAAAAGGTGTCATCTGAGCCAACAGAATGAGAAGCCGTTTGGCTTTGCGAAGTGTTTCATACTCAATGGTTTCCACTGCGGGAATGTCGTTTTCTATAATTGTTGAGGTTACCTGCTGAATCCTTTCGTTGTAACTCTCCAACGATGATGTTTCGAGCAAAAAAGGATAATATCCCTGCAAAATGTATTTTTCAAAAAGCGGAATCACTTTCAGTTTTCCCGCAATTTCGGAGGCAATCTGCTGATGGTTTGTTAAAATTTCTTCGAGCGTAACAGGCTTAAAATCAGCAATTCCGTTGATTGCCAAATATTCGCGGAACGACAAGCCCTCCAAATGGTACATTCTCAGACGGCGCGAAAGGTCAGCCTTTGCGTTGTCGATTTCCAAAAGTGACGAACCCGTAAATACGACATGAAGTCCGGGATAACTGTCGTAAATGTTCTTGATTTCGCGAACCCAATTAGGATAACGGTGCACTTCATCGAGGAAAACATGCGTAACTCCGTGAGTATAAAGGTATTCTATAAGTTCAAGCAGTTTGTGTCCGCTAAACCAAATATTGTCAAGAGAGACATAAAACGCATTGTTTCTATTAGGGAAAGCAAGTTTTATGTGTTGCAGCAGCATTGTGGTTTTACCCACGCCGCGTGCGCCTTTGATGCCGATAAGAGGCTCATTCCAGTCAATTGACGGATATAAGTATCTGACATAGTTACAGTTGGTTGCCTCCAATCGTCTGTTGTCTGCTAAAAATAATGTTTCCATTTTTGGATTTTTTTAGTTTGTCCGACTGCAAAGTTACATAAATCTTTCTTTACAAAGAAACTTTTTTGAAAATTTCTTTCTTTGTAAAGAAACTTTTTTAAAGATTTCTTTCTTTGTAAAGAAACTTTTTTGAAAATTTCTTTCTTTGTAAAGAAACTATTTGCAAAAATAATAAAAAAATTGCGGAGAAATTCAAAAAAATAATTTAACTTTGCACCATAACATAAAATCATTTTTTATGACGAAATAAACTTTAATTTATTAACATATAAAGCATTGACTATTATTCACGTTCAAATCAAAAGCCTCGCAAACTCTTGATGAGAATTTCGGAATAAGAGCAAGCCCAATATTTTTCACGGGGTGTCGCAGACACTCTTGACCCTACATTTGTTAATGCTCGCGCCAATTGGCGTGGGCTAATCTATGTAGGGTGCGGAGTTCATGCGAGGCTCTCCGTGAACGTGAATAGAAAAGCCTGCGCCTTATTTTTTGCCGTCAAGTGATTGATAGTAAATGCAATAAAACTATCAATCAAAATGGCAGGGAACAAAAATTTACATACTGCAAATAAAGCCAAGAAAGATGAGTTTTATACACAACTTTCGGATATTGAAAACGAACTAAAAAATTACAAAAAACATTTTAGAGATAAAGTTATTTTTTGTAATTGTGATGATCCGTACGAAAGTAATTTCTTTAAATATTTTGCAATGAATTTTAATCAGTTAGGATTAAAAAAACTGATTGCTACCTGTTACGATGGTTCGCCTGTGGCAAATACGCAGTTGGCACTTTTCGATTATAATAGTGAAATTAAAGAATCAAAAACCGGCGTTCCACACAAAATTGTTATTACGGAAGTTACCGATTTGAACGGTGATGGAGCAATTAATCTTGCCGATGTTGAATACCTATTAAGAAACGATAAAAATGTTTTAACAAGATTGAAGGGCAACGGAGATTTTAGAAGTCCGGAATGTGTTAATCTTCTTAAAGAAGCTGATGTAATTGTAACCAATCCTCCATTTTCTTTGTTTCGTGAGTATGTAGCTCAATTAGTTGAATATCAAAAGAAATATTTGATAATAGGAAACGTTAATGCAATAACATACAAAGAAATATTCCCTTTAATTAAAGATAATAAGATGTGGCTTGGTCCGAGTATTACAAGTGGTGATAGAAAATTTAATGTCCCTGATTATTATCCTTTAAATGCGGCTGGATGCGGAATTGATGAAAACGGAAATCATTTTATCAGAGTGAAAGGTGTCCGTTGGTTTACCAATCTTGACCACAATAAACGCCATGAAGAATTAGATCTTTATAAACATTACAATACGGAAGAATACCCGAAATATGATAATTATGACGCAATAAATGTAGATAAAACCGCGGAAATTCCAATGGATTACGATGGTGTTATCGGTGTGCCAATTACATTTTTGGACAAGTATTGTCCTGAACAATACGAAATATTGGGTATAGATCGGTACATAGAAGATAATCCTAATTATGGACATCGTTTTAAAATTAATGACAAAGAAATATATGCTCGAATATTAATCCGTAAAAAATCATAACTATGAATAACAAAAGAAGAAAACTATTAAAACAAGTTCTCCCATTGCTTAAAGAAGCGCAAAAAGTAGTTGAGAATGTTGCCTCAGAAGAGGAAGAATCTTTATCAAATTTACCTGAGAGTTTACAAGATTCGGAAATGGCTGAGACGTTAAACGAAAATATTAGCGAATTGGAAGAGATTGGGGGCTTCATTGAAGATGCTATATGTGGTATAGATAGTATAATTGAATAAAGATATAATACTATGGAAATAAAACTCTCAGAAATAACAATCAAAGACCTTTTCGACGGTTACGAAAACAACGAAGAACTTGGCGTAAAGGCATACGGCGGAAAACTTGATGTCCGTCCGCCGTATCAACGTGAATTTATTTACAAGCCTGAGCAGCAACGCGCTGTAATGCAGACTGTTATAAAAAACTTTCCGCTGAATGTAATGTATTGGGCTACACGCGATGACGGAACTTTTGAAGTGATTGACGGTCAGCAGCGCACGATGTCAATTTGTGAATATTTGGATGGAAATTTTTCTGTTGATTTCCGTGGCGATAATCATCCTATGACATTCAGCGGACTTCAAGCCGACAAACAGAAGGCTATTCTCGGATATAAACTCACCGTCTATATCTGCACTGGAACTCCGTCGGAAAAACTTGACTGGTTTGAGACTATCAACATTGCAGGTGAAAAACTCACGGAACAAGAACTTAGAAACGCCGTTTATTCCGGTCAGTTTGTAACCGAGGCTAAAAAGAAATTTTCAAAAAGCGGCTGCGTGGCTTATAAAATCGGCAATAAATATCTTTCCGGCACTTGTATCCGTCAAGACTACCTTGAAACGGCAATTTCATGGATTAATAACGGCAAAGTTTCGGAATATATGGCAGAACATCAGCACGATGCAAATGCCGACGAATTATGGAAATATTTTCAAAACGTTATAAATTGGACTCAGAAAACTTTTCCGAAATACCGCAAAGAGATGAAATCTGTTCAGTGGGGCGTTCTTTATAACAAGCACAAAGACAAGGATTTAAATCCCGATGATTTGGAAAAACGTATTTCTGCGTTTATGAAAGATTCTGACGTTCAGAAGAAATCCGGCATTTATCCATACGTTCTTGACGGCGATGAGCGGCATTTGAACATCCGTGCTTTTGACGATAACACAAAACGCGAAGTTTATGAAACACAGGGCGGTATTTGTGCAAATCCTAAATGCCGTCACAAAGGCAAACATTTTGAAATCGAAGAAATGGAAGCCGACCACATAACGCCGTGGTGCAAAGGCGGACATACTGTAAAGGAAAATTGTCAGATGCTTTGCCGTGATTGCAACAGAGAAAAGTCAGGAAAATAAAAAGTAAAAAACACCGTTTATCGCAGAAAAATGTGATAAACGGTGATTTTATAAAGTTTTATTTTACTTGTGCGGCTTGGTTAGTGGGGTCTTTACGGCAGTCCCAAAAGGCTGCAATATAGATAGTTTCATCTTCAATGTAATAAACCATCTTACTTCGTCTGTTGATAATAATACTGCGGTATGTTTTGGCTCGTTCTTCAAAAAGAGGGTCAATAGAAGCCATATACGGGTTGATTTTGAGCAACCGTATAGTATCACTGGTTTCCAACAGAAATTCTTTTTTGGAGTTTTCACCGAACCTGTTGAGTATATAGGCTGCAATTTGCAGTCTTGCCATTTTTGCTTGCGGTTTCCAAATTACTTTCATACTGCCATTGCCAAATCAGGTTCTACCCTTCCCATTAACGCCAACTCTTCCTCATCCCATGCTTCCTCGTCTGGAATGCCTCTGCCTGCCGCGAAATCGGCTTCCGCCTCGTCGAGCATGGCATTGATTTCGTCCATAGTGTAAGGACGGAGATTTCTCTCGTATTCCTCAACATCAAAGTCATCATCTTTTTTCGACGCGGCAAACGCCGTTTTAATGCTTTCCATAAGCATAAGACTGAGTTCAAATTTTTCGCTGTTGTTCAAGTTTTTTGCCAACTCCCAGCAACGCATTACTTCTGTTTTCATAGTTTTAAAAATTTTAGTTTAACGCCGTAAAATTAGAAAAAGTTTTTGAAAATCTCAAACTTTTTATCCTCCGTCTACCATCACAAACGCCGCCAAAGATTTCGGATTTTAAAAATATGAAGTTTTGCAAGAATACACCCATTATATTTTCACAAAACTATAAAAAATGCTATTTTCTGAAAATATAAAGCCTTTTATTTGCAAAAACTTCAAAAAAACATTTGTTTTTGAAAATATAAAACCTTATATTTGCAAAAAAAATATTAATAACAAAAACAGCAAAAATGGAACTGATTAGAGAGGATTATCTGAAACTTATCCGCCCTTATTACAATGTTGACCTGATAAAAGTGATTACAGGTGTGCGCAGGTCGGGAAAATCAGTGCTGATGGAGACTATAAAAAATGAGATCATCTCCAATGGCATCAAAGGTTCACACGTCATAAGCATCAACCTTGAAGACCTCGATTATGCCTTTATCACCGATGTAAAAGACCTCTACACCGAAATCGTCAGCCACATCACGGACAAAGAAAAATATTACATTTTCCTTGACGAGATACAGCACGTCCAAAATTTTGAAAAACTTTTGGCATCGCTCCGTGCAAAGTTCAATTGTTCGATATTCGTTACCGGCAGCGATTCCACAATGCTATCGGGCGACCTTGCAACACTACTTACAGGACGCACAGTGGAATTCGAGATTTTCCCTTTCAGTTTCAAGGAGTCGGTGAATTTCCTCAGGCTAAACAACATTGAGGTCAATCCAGACAATTTTATCATAGACTACATCAAATGGGGCGGATTTCCGCTAAGGTTCAGTTTCAAAGAAGAGAGTTCTGTAAAACGGTTCTTGGACAATCTCTATACCAACATCATAAACCGCGACATCATAAAAAAAACAAGTAAGATAGATAGGGCTGCTTTCAAAGATATTTCACTTTATATGATGTCCAACGCCGGCAAAGAGTTTTCCGCCGAAAATATAGCACAATATTATGCACAAAAAAGTAAGAAGGCGGTAAGTCAGCGTACCATTTACAATTATCTCGAAAAACTTCAACGTGCCTACATTCTTCATACTTGCAAGAAGTACAACATCACCGGCAAGGCAGCACTTGATAAAAGCGACAAGTTTTACGCCACGGATACGGGTCTGCGCACCCTCAATACCAACACAATCAATTACGAGGACACTTTTTTTCTCGAAAACATCATTTACAACGAACTCTTGATTCAGGGTTTCACCGTCTTCACAGGCAAAACGTTCAAAGGTGAAATAGATTTTGTTGCGATTAAAGACAACAAGAAGTGCTTTATACAGGTTTCGTACCTGATGACAAACGAAACTACTATCAAGCGTGAGTTTGGCGCATACGACAAAATTACCGACGCTTCGCCGAAATATGTTCTTTCATTAGACCGCATCAATCTAAGTAACAATGGTATAGAACACGTAAATATTGTGGATTTTTTGATGCACAAAGTGAATTTACATTTGACGTAATGGAGCGGGCGAAAAGCCCGCACTCCATTATTCTCCGTCCACCATCACAAACGCCGCCCAGTAAAAAAAACTCATAAAGTGATTTTTCCGTTTTGATTAAACAAATCCGTTATTTTTTGTACGATATTTTTTCTGACCGAGACCGTAACTTCAAAAAACTCAGCGCCGGAGGTTTCCAAAATTTTCAAATCGTTGTCTTTTATGATTCTCATTACGAAATTCATGTTTGCGTAAGAGGTTTTTACGCGGATTTTTTCCGTTACGAGCCTTTCCTCTTTTTCGGCGTTGTCCAATGCTAACGCCGCCGCCGAGGAATAAGCGTCAATCAAACCAGGAATACCGAGTTTTGTTCCGCCGAAATATCTGACAACCAACACAATAACATCGGTCAAACCTTTTGAACGGATAGTGTTGAAAACCGGCATTCCCGACGAGCCGGAAGGTTCGCCGTCGTCAGCAGCGCGGAATCTATCCCCCTGAACACCGAGTCTAAAAGCATAAACAACATGAGTGGCATCGTAATATTTTTTCTTGAACTTTTTGCGCAATTCGTCAGCCTCGTCTTCGTTCTCTATGTGAAATGCAAACGAAAGAAATTTGCTGCCTTTTTCTTTGTAGATGGCCTCGCCTGCTGACGATATTGTGATGTAGCTGTCAGATTTTTCCATTAAGTCAATTTTATTTTCGCACAAAAATACAACTTTTTTTAGAAAAAATAACTGTCAGAGAAAAAAACATAACTCCCCATAACTCAAAAAAAAGTCAAGTTATGGGGAGTTATAAATTACGATAATTCCCCATAACTCAAAGAAAAATCGAGTTATGGGGAGTTATAAAAAGCATAAAATACTTATAATCAATATTATAACCAAAATGAAATTTTCAAAAAAACTGCTAAAAATAATTTTGTTAGAAAATAAAATTTCCGCCAAATTACCACTCTATCGCTGTTTTTCCGTTTTTGACCAAATATTCGTTTGCCTTACTAAAATGTTTGCAGCCGAAAAATCCTCTGTAAACGCTCAGCGGCGAAGGGTGTACGGTATTCAAAATCAAATGCTTGTTCGTATCAATAACCTTACCTTTGTTTTTTGCATAATTGCCCCAAAGCATAAAAACAACGTGGTCTTTTTTATCGGAAATTCTTTTTATAACCTCATCCGTAAAAAATTCCCAACCTTTGTTAGCATGAGAAGCGGCTTCATGCGCTCTGACCGTTAAAATCGAGTTCAAAAGGAAAACGCCTTGTTTTGCCCAGCGTTCAAGGTTGCCGGACTTAGGAACTTTTACGCCCAAATCCGATTCTATCTCCTTAAAAATATTTTGAAGCGACGGCGGAAACTGCACTCCGTCTTGAACCGAAAAACACAAACCATGCGCCTGCATAGGCTCGTGGTACGGGTCTTGACCAATGATGACAACTTTTACATCATCAAACGGACAAAGATTAAAGGCGTTAAAAATATTTTTACCTTCGGGATATATTGTGTGAGTCTTGTATTCCTCTTTGACAAAATCCGTAAGTGTCTTAAAATAAGGCTTTTCAAATTCGTCAGAGAGAACTTTTTTCCAACTCTCTTCAATTTTTACGTCCATAGTTTTTAAAAACTGTTTTTTTCTTTTAAATTCTTAAAACCTTCGCCCAAAACTTCACTTGCATCCAAAACCGCCATAAATGCTTTCGGGTCGGTTTCGCGAATAAAATCTTTCAACTCTTCTACCTCTTTTCTTTCAAGAACGGTGAGAATGATACTTTTTTCGGCGTGTTCGTACATACCTTTGCCGACAAGGTACGTGCCGCCTCTGTCCATCTCTTTCAAAATCCTTGAACGGATTTCCGAATGTTTGTCAGAAATAATTAAAAGTGCTTTTTGAACGCTCATACCTTGAAGCACAATGTCTATCGTTTTGCCGGTTATATAAATGATAATCAGCGAGAAAAGCGGAATTGCCCAAGAATGAAACGCCGCAATACTCATCAAAACGACAACTGCATCAACAGAGATTTGAAGTTTTCCAAGCGGCTGCCTTGTATACTTTGCCAACATCGCAGCAATAGCGTCCGTACCACCTGACGAGGCTTTGGCTTTGAAAACCAAACCGCTACCTATTCCGACCAACAATCCGCCGAAAATTGCCGACAACAAAGGCTCGTTTTCGACTAACGGCTCATAGCCCCAAGTAAACTCCAACAACGTGGTACTGAGCGACATAAAAGTAAAACCGATGACAGTCTTAAAACCAAATCCCGCACCGATTAACTTCATTCCCAAAAGCGTTATCGGAATATCCATTAAAAGCGACATCACTCCGATAGGTAAACCTTCGGGAAACATTTCAAACACACCTTTGGTTAAGTGGTGAATCATAATCGAAATACCGTAAACGCCGCCCGGAACAAATTTATAAGGCGATACGAATAAAATAAATGCAACAGCAACTATGAACGCCCCGACAATAATCAAAACGTACTGCCAAAGCGTCTTTTTATTAAAAGTATATCCTGACATTTTTATCTAACAGATAACAACCTCCGGCTCTAATTTAATTCCGAATTTTTCTTTTACAGTCTTTTCTATTTTTTTAGCATAAGCCAAAATATCTTTGCCCGTAGCATTGCCTAAATTGAGCATTATCAACGCATTATTTTTAGCAACACCGACTTTGGCTCCTTCCTCTATTTTCTTAAAACCGCACAAGTCAATAAGTTGTCCGGCTGCAAGTTTTACTTTGCCGTTTTCTTGTTCGTAGGCTTTAAGCTCAGGAAATTGCGCTTTTAGTTTTTCGGCAGCAGCTTTTGTTAATTCCGGATTTTTAAAGAAACTTCCCGCATTGCCGAATTGTCTGAAATCAGGAATTCTCTCGCTTCTGATAGCTAAAATAACACGACGCACAATATTCGGTGTCAAAATCTGAAACTCGGAAAGTCTTTGTCTCAAATAATCATAATCCAAAATAGGAACAAATTTTTTCTCCAATTTAAAAGTTACCGAGGTAACAAAAGCATTGTCTTTTAAATCGTTTTTGAAAATCGAATCCCTATAACCGAATTTGCAATCCTCCCCTTTTATGGTCTTGAAAGAATAATCCGCAAAGTCATAATACTCAACCTCTTGAATATAATTTTTAACATCGGCACCGTATGCACCGATACTCTGAACAGCTGAAGCTCCTATCGTTCCGGGTATGCCAGATAAGTTTTCGAGACCGAAATAATGTTTTTTAACACAGAAATCAACAAATTTATCAAAATCTTCGCCCGAAGAGACTTTTACAACAGCCTGATTATCATCATCTTGCAAGACTTCAATACCGGAAAGAAGATTTTTTAGGACTACGCCCTTAAAATCCTTTGAAAAAACGATATTACTACCGTTTCCAAGTATAATACGAGGCATCTCAAAATACCTACGTTTTCTGATAAAAGATTCAAGGTCTTGTCTTTCAGCAATTTCGAAATAATATTCCGCTTTTGCTGCCAAGTTAAAGGTGTTAGAATCTTTAAGTGAAAAATCTGAATATAAAAGCATAATTTTATATTTTTTAACGTTGCAAAGGTAAATTATTTTTTTGAACTTTCAGTATAATTTTTTTTAAAATTATAAATTATTAAAACCTTACGCCCATTACCAAAACATCGTCTAATTGTTTGAGTTTTCCTCTCCAAGCCACAAGATTATCGTCAAGCATTTGCTTTTGCTGTTGCAATTCCTCGTTGTGAATCTTCAAAAGAAATTCTCTGAATTGTTTTATCATATATTTTTTGCGTTTGCCGTTTACCATACCGAACTGATCGGAATAACCGTCAGAAAACATATAAATCATGTCTCCTTCGATAACTTCAAATTCGTGATTGGTAAATCTCTCGGTCTGATTTTCATAATAACCAATAGGCATTTCATCGGCATCTATCTGCGTTAATTT
>Ga0310695_10005981_pt1 | contig 20598 bp, 17 predicted proteins | sample RumenRJG_04DNA_FD_203882 | JGI IMG/M metagenome (GOLD analysis project Ga0310695, IMG submission 203882) | Bovine rumen microbial communities from Lethbridge, Alberta, Canada - RJG_04 (v2) (version 2) | ecosystem: Host-associated > Mammals > Digestive system > Stomach > Rumen | place: Canada...
TGATCCGCTACCAGCTCGACGCCGCGCGCGCGTCCGGCTCGCCCGTGCGGCTCATCCCGTCGGCGTGCCTCACCAGGGGGCGGCGCGGTCAGGAAGTCGCCGACCTCGAATCGCTCGCGGCGGCGGGCGCGGCGTTCTTCACCGACGACGGCAGCTACGTCGAGGACGACCGGGTGATGGAGGAGGCGATGCGGCGCGCGGCGCGGCTCGGGCGCGTCGTCTGCCAGCACGCGATGACGTGGAAGGGCGGCGGCTCGCCCGCGACGCACGTCATCCGCGACTGCGCGCTCGCGCGGCGGCTCGGGCTCGGCATCATCCCCGTCACGGTCGAGACGGACGCGATCCGCCGCGATCTCGCGCTCTGCCGCGTCACCGGCTGCCGCCTGCACATCCAGCACATTTCGACGGCGGAGGGCGTGGAGCTCGTCCGCGCGGCGCAGCGCGAAGGGCTGCCCGTCACGGCCGAGGCGACGCCGCACCATCTGCTCCTCACGTGCGACGAGCTGACGGCGGACGACGCCGCCTTCAAGATGGCGCCGCCGCTCGGCAGCCGCGAGGACCGTGCCGAACTGCGCCGCGCCGTGAAGGACGGCGTTTTGATGTTCGCGACCGACCACGCGCCGCATCCGCCCGAGACGAAGGCGCGCGGCTTCGCACAGAGCGCGAACGGCATCGTGGGGCTGGAGACGGCGATTCCGATCACCTACCGCGTGATGGTCGAGGAGGAGGGCATGGCCGTCGATGCGTGGGCGCGGGCGTGGAGCGAGATGCCGCGCGCGCTCGTCGCGGGGCTGGACGCGGCGGACCTCGCTCCGACGCGCATCGCCGTCGGCGAGCCGCGCGCGGTGGACGTCGCGGCCTTCGCGAGCCGCAGCCGCAACTGTCCCTACGGCGGCCTGACATTCGATTGCTGGCCTCTCATTGCTAATTCTTAACCTGACAACGACGAAAGGAAACTCCGATGATTTGGGCTCTCGCTACCGCTCCGCTGCTTCGCCGTGTCAAATCGGAAAGATTGTTTATGGCTGGGGGTTCCCCGACCCCCAAAGGTCGGAGCGTTAGCGGAGACATCGGATATTTGACAAGGCGGCGGGCTATTTCCCGGACGTGTGCTTCGAGCAGCAGCCGGACCTCGGCATCCTGCTGGGGAGCGGCTGGGGCGAATCGCTCAAGATGGACGAGGTGATCGCCCGCTTCCCCTACGCCGACATCCCCGGCCTCGGCGGCGCGACGGTCGCGGGGCACGCGGGCGAATTCGTGATGTACCGCCGCGCGGGCAGGCTGATCGCGGCGTGGTGCGGACGGCGCCACTTCTACGAGGGCGCGGGCTGGGAGCCGGTCGTGCTGCCGGTCGAGATCCTGCGGCGGATGGGCTGCGAGACGCTGCTGCTGACGAACGCCTCGGGCGGCATCAACCCGGCGCTCCGTCCCGGCGACTTCGTGATCCTGCGCGACCACATCAACCTCGTCGGCGTCAATCCGCTCATCGGGCCGCACCGCGCGGAATGGGGCGTGCGCTTCCCCGACATGAGCGAGGTCTACGCGAAGCGGCTGGCGGAGCTGCTGCACGCGTGCGCCAACCGGCTCGGCCTGCGCGTGATGGACGGCGTCTACGCCTACACGTCGGGGCCGTGCTACGAGACGCCCGCCGAAATTCAGGCGTACAAGGCGCAGGGCGCGGACGTCGTCGGCATGTCCACCGTTCCCGAGGCGGTGTTCGCGCGCGCGTGCGGCCTGAAGATCGCGGGCCTGTCGCTCGTCTCCAATCTGGCGGCGGGCATTTCGCGGCGGCAGCTGAGCCACGAGGAGGTGATCGCCGCCTCGGCGACGGCCAAGCCGCTCATGGCGGCGTTCATCGACGACTTCATCGCGCGGCTGTGACGCTCGCCGAATCAGCCGATCTCTTCATCGACGCGCTCCGGTTCGAGCGCGAGATGAGCGAAAACACGTGCGCGGCGTACGCGCGCGACCTGCGCGCCTTCGCGGCCTTTGCGCGGCGGCAGGGCGCGGACAATCCGGCGGACGTCACGCGCGCGCACATCGCGGAGTTCCTGCGCGGCGAACGCGCGCGCGGGCTCGCCGCGTCGACGCGCGCGCGGCGGACGGTCGCGATCCGCATGTGGCTGAAGGATCTGAAGGCGCGGCATCTTCTCGCGCACGATCCGGCGGCGCTCCTCGACGCGCCGAAGAAGGCGAAGACGCTGCCGCGCGTCCTCTCCGAGGAGGAGGTCTTCCGGATGCTCGACGAGGTGAAGGGGACGACGCCGCGCGACCTGCGCGACCGCGCGATCCTCGAGGTGCTGTACGGGTGCGGGCTGCGCGTGTCGGAGCTGTGCGCGCTCACGCGCGCGGACGTCGTGGCCGAGGGCGAGCTGCTGCGCGTGCTGGGCAAGGGCTCGAAGGAGCGGCTCGTGCCGATCGGCGGCGCGGCGGGGCGGGCGCTGCGGGCCTACTTCGAATCGGCGCGCGACGTGTTCACGAAAGGGCGGCTCGACGTGGACGAAATCTTCGTCACGCGCCTCGGCAGGCCGTTCACGCGCCAGGGCGTCTTCAAGATCATCCGCGAACGGGCGGCGGCCGTCGGAATCGCGGCGGAGCGGATTTCGCCGCACGTGCTCCGCCACTGCTTCGCCTCGCACATGCTCCAGCGCGGCGCGGACATCCGGGCCATCCAGGAGCTGCTGGGTCATGCGGACATCGGCACGACGCAGATCTACACGCACGTGGACGTCCGCCGCTTCGCCGACATCCACCGCGCCCACCACCCCCGCGCCGTCTGAGGATTTGATGAGCGACCTTTTTCTGCCTGAGAATCATGATCGCGGCCGCCGCATCGGCGGTCGGCTGAGGAAGGGCGCGCGGCTCGCGTGCGCGCTCGTCTGCGCTCTGGCCGTGCGCGTCGGCGCGGCGGAACCGCCGCGGACGGAGGCGGATGCGTTCGCGGATGTGCGCGCGCAGTTTGCCGCGCCCGACGCGCGCGCGGGCGTCAACTGCTGGTGGTGGTGGCTCAACGGCCATACCGACACGGACGCCATCGACCGGGAGCTGCATGCGATGAAGGCGCGGCACTTTCAGGGCGCGATGATCTTCGACGCGAGCGGCCAGAACCAGCGCGGCAACCGCGACATTCCCGCCGGGCCGACGTTCGGCTCCCCGGCGTGGTGCGACCTCTTCGTCCACGCGCTGGACACGGCGGAGCGGCTCGGCCTGGAGATGGGCGTCAACATCCAGAGCGGCTGGAACCTCGGCGGCCCGAGCGTCACGCCGGAAGACGCCGCCAAGACGCTCGTCTGCGCCGAGCAGACGTTCGCGGGCGGCGACGCCGTCGCGCTCCCGCCGCAGCCGCGCACGCGTCACGGGTTCTACCGCGATCTCGCCGTGCTGGCGTTTCCCGTCGACGGCCGGCACGTCGCCGACGCGCCGATCCATTTCCTCGCCGAGAAGCTCGGCGCGCGCGAACTCGGCTTCAGCGCGGCCGACTGCCGCTTCCTGCTGACGAACGACGCGGCGGACAGGTCGTCCGCCGTCCGGAAACGGCCGTTCGTCGTGCGGCGCGACGCCATCGTGGATCTCACCGGCCGCCTTCCGTGGACGGCGCCCGACGGGACATGGGTCGTGATGCGCATCGGCTACACGTGCACGGACGCGACGATCTCGACGGCGAGCGCCGGCTGGACCGGCCGCGTGCTCGACTACATGAGTTCCGCCGCGCTGGACCGCTACTGGCAGGCGGTCGTGGAGCCGATCCTCGCGCGCGCCGGCCACCATGTCGGCACGACGCTCACGCACCTGGAGACGGACAGCTGGGAGTGCGGCGGCATGAACTGGACGCCCGGTTTCGAGGCGACGTTCCGCGCGCTGAACGGCTACGATCCGATCCCGTATCTCGCGGTGCTGGGCGGCTACGTCGTCGACGACATCGACGCCACGCATGCCTTCCTCGCGGACTTCCGCAAGACGATCGCCGAGACGATCTGCCAGAGCCACTACGGGCATTTCGCGGCGCTGGCCCGTGCGCGCGGGCTCGGCATCCAGCCTGAATCCGCCGGCCCGCACACGGGGCCGCTCGACGGCTTGAAGAACTATGCGCAGAGCGACATCGTGATGAGCGAATTCTGGTCGCCCTCGCCCCACCGCGCGACGCCGCAGAGCCGCTACTTCGTCAAGCAGGCCGCGTCCGCCGCGCACCTCTACGGTCAGCGGATCGTCGGCGCGGAATCGTTCACAACCATCGGGCCGCACTGGAACGACTGCCTCTGGCGCGACCAGAAAAGCGCCTTCGACCACGAAATCTGCTCCGGCCTCAACCGCGTCTATCTGCACACGTTCACCTCGTCCCCGTCCGGGATGGGGCTCCCCGGGCAGGAGTATTTCGCCGGCACGCACATCAATCCGCGCGTGACGTGGTGGGACGAATCGGCGGGCTTCTTCGACTACCTGCGGCGCGTCCAGTCGGTCGTGCAGAACGGCCGCTTCGTGGCGGACGCCGTGTACTATTACGGCGATCACGTCCCCAACATCTATCCGCTCAAGGAGGCCGATCTCCCCGGCGTTCTCCCGGGGTTCGACTACGACGTGGCCGATGAACGCGCGCTCGGCGCGCTGACCGTGGACGCGGCGGACGGCCGCCTCGTCGGGCCGCACGGCACCGCCTACCGGCTGCTCGTGCTGCCGGACCACGGTGTCCTCTCGCTCGCCGCGCTCCGCCAGGTCGCGCACCTCCTCGAAGACGGCGCGACGGTGGTGGGCGCGAAGCCGCAGCGCTGCGTCTCGCTCGTCGGCGGCGCGGCGGCGCAGGCGGAATTCCGCGCGCTCGCCGACCGTCTCTGGGGCGACGGCGCCGACGACGCGCGCCGCGTCGGGAAGGGCGTTCTGATCGCGCACGGAACGGCGCGCGACGGACTGCTCGCCCGGACGTGCCCCGACTTCGCCGCGCGTCCCGCCGACGCGGACGCGCCGACGCTCGATTACATCCATTACACGATCGGTGCGCGCGACGTTTATTTCGTCTGCAACCTGACCGACCGCGCGCAGACGGCCACGTGCGAATTCCGCGTCACCGGCCGTCAGCCCGAGCTGTGGGAGCCTCTCGACGGGACGCAGCGCGACCTGACGGATTTCACGGTGCGGGACGACCGGACGGCGATCCCGCTCCGCTTCGATCCGTGCGGCGCTTGTTTCGTCGTGTTCGACGCGCCGCTTCCCGCCGCCCGCGCGGACGCGGGGAAGGGGAATTTCACCTCCTTCACGCCGGTGCAGGAGCTGGACGGCCCGTGGCGCGTCACGTTCGATCCGGCGTGGGGCGGGCCGGGCGAGGTCACGTTCCCGGCGCTCGCCGACTGGACGCAGGCAACGGACGACCGCATCAGATACTATTCCGGCGCGGCGACCTACCGCCGGACGTTTTCGTTTGACAGACAGCCGGCGGCGCGTTACGCGCTCACGCTCGGCGCGGTGCGCGACGCGGGCTTTGCGCGCGTGACGCTGAACGGCACCGACGTGGGGACGGTCTGGACGCCGCCGTTCCGGCTTGACGTCACCGACGCGCTGTCGACGGGCGAGAACACGCTGGAAATCACGGTGGTGAACGGCTGGCACAACCGCGTGATGGGCGACCAGCTCCGGCGCTTCGCCCGGCCGCTCACGCAGACGAACATCGTTCTCGGCGGCCGCAAGGGCGAGCGCCTGTCGCCGTCGGGCCTCCTGGGGCCGGTGCGGCTCCTGACGGCGACGGACGCGGCGGAACCGCCGCGCTGACCGGCGCGTCCCCTCTTGTGGGGATGACGCGCGCGGGCGGAAAATGGTAGACTATGCAACCTGAACACGGAAACGAAAGGCGAGGAAAGCGAAATGAACGTTGAAAAGATTGCCGTTGAAAACCATCCGAAGATGTGGGGCGCGGAAGCGTGGCGGGTCCTGCCGGGCCATCCGCTCCTCTTCAAGGTCATCGACGCGCGCGAGCGCCTGTCGGTGCAGGTGCATCCGAACGAGCAGACGCGGCAGGTGACGGGCGGCGACCCCAAGACCGAGATGTGGTGCCTTCTGGACGACGGCTTCGTCTACGCCGGACTCAAGGCGGGCGTGACGGCGCGCGACGTCGAGCGCGCGGTGGGCGACGGCAGCTTCGAGGAGCTGATGTACCGCTACGACCTGAAGCGCGGCGACGCGATCTTCATCCCCGGCGGGCTCGTGCACGCGATCGGCGACCGGACGCGGCTCTACGAGGTGCAGCAGACGAGCGACACGACGTTCCGGCTCTACGACTGGAACAGGCGCGACGCGAACGGCCGGCCGCGCGAGCTCCACGTCGAGAAGGCGCTGAAGGCGATCGACTACACGCTGCCGCAGCCGACGGTCGTGCGCAACGTCTCCTGCGCGTTCTTCAACTTCCGGCAGATGGCCGCGCGCGACTTCGCGCCGCTCGCGACGCCGGCGGTCGTCCACGCGTTCCGCGGCGGTTTTGCCGCGGACGGCCGGACGTTCGCCGAGGGCGAGGACGCGTGGGTGCCGGCCGGCGCGACGATCGGCGGCGACGGCGACGTGCTCGTCACGACCGTCTGAGGCGGCCTCGGCCCGCCACCCTTGAGAGTTTCCACCACAGGCGCGCGAGAATGTGATATACTATACCCAATCTTTCAATCACGCCCGCAGGGGGGAAGACCTGCCGGCAACTTAAGGAGAAAAAACAACATGGCCAAAACGCCGAAGTTCAAGAACGCCAAGGTCCAAGCCTGGGTTGATCAGTGGAACAAGGTCTGCACACCCGAGAAGATCGTCGTGGTGACGGGCACGAAGGAAGAGCACACCGCCATCTGCGAGATGATGGTCAAGAAGGGGCAGTTCATCAAGCTCGACCAGAAGAAGCGCCCCGGCTGCTACCTCGCCCGCTCGCACGAGAGCGACGTGGCGCGCGTCGAAGGCCGCACCTTCATCTGCTCGAAGAACGAGATCGACGCCGGCCCGACCAACCACTGGCGGGATCCCGTCGCGATGAAGAAGGAGATGCTCAAGAAGTACAAGGGCTGCATGGCCGGCCGCACGATGTACGTCATCCCGTTCGCGATGGGCCCGATCGGCAACCCGATCACCCAGTACGGCATCGAGGTGACCGACTCGCCCTACGTCGTCGTCAACATGAACATCATGACGCGCACGGGCGACGCGGTGATGAAGCACCTCGACAAGGGCGGCGATTTCGTGCCGTGCATCCATTCCGTCGGCGCGCCGCTCAAGAAGGGCCAGAAGGACGTCGCGTGGCCGTGCGCGAAGAAGATCGACGACAAGTACATCACGCAGTTCCCCGAGGACGGCGAGATCTGGTCGTTCGGTTCGGGCTACGGCGGGAATGCGCTCCTCGGCAAGAAGTGCTTCGCGCTGCGCATCGCCTCGAAGCTCGCGAAGGACCAGGGCTGGATGGCCGAGCACATGCTCATCCTCACGCTCACGAGCCCCGAGAAGAAGCAGTACCACGTCACGGCGGCGTTCCCGTCCGCCTGCGGCAAGACGAACCTCGCGATGATGCTCCCGAAGCTCCCCGGCTGGAAGCTCGAGACGATCGGCGACGACATCGCGTGGCTCAAGCCCGGCGCCGACGGCCGCCTGTACGCCATCAACCCCGAGAACGGCTTCTTCGGCGTCGCGCCCGGCACCTCGCAGTTCTCGAACCCGAACGCGCTGCTCTCCTGCAGGAAGAACACCATCTTCACGAACGTCGTGCTGACGCCCGACGGCGACATCTGGTGGGAGGACATGGGCATCGACGCGCCGGAGGAAGGCGTTGACTGGAAGGGCAATCCCTGCTACCGCTGCGTTGACGACAAGCGCCGCATGGGCCCGAAGCCGGGCATGACCAAGAAGGAGGTCAAGGAGCTCGGCTACGTCGCCGCGCACAAGAACAGCCGCTTCACGGCGCCGGCCGTCAACTGCCCGGTGCTCGACAAGGCCGGCTTCAACGGCAAGTTCAACGGCAAGCCCACGGGCGTGCCGATCGACGCGATCCTCTTCGGCGGCCGCCGTCCGTCGACGATCCCGCTCGTGAACGAGGCGAAGAGCTGGACGCACGGCGTGTTCATGGGCTCGGCCGCGGGCTCGGAAGTCACCGCCGCCGTCATCTCCGACCAGATCGGCCAGGTCCGCCGCGACCCGATGGCGATGCTGCCGTTCTTCGGCTACAACGTCTGCGACTACTTCCAGCACTGGCTGGAGATGGAGCGCACGTCGGTCGATCCGACCAAGCTGCCGAAGATCTACTTCGTCAACTGGTTCCGCAAGACCGCCGCCGGCGAGTTCATGTGGCCGGGCTTCGGCGACAACAGCCGCGTCCTGAAGTGGATCTGCGACCGCATCGACGGCAAGGTCGAGGCGAACACGACGGCGATCGGCAACCTGCCGTACGCGAAGGACATCTCGCTCGAGAACAACGACAGCGAGGATCCCAACTTCCGCGTCAACGAGAAGTTCCTCCAGGAGCTCGTGACCGTCGACGTCGAGGGCTGGAAGAAGGAGATCGCCACCATCGGCGCGTCCTACGACGAGTACGACAAGAAGGCGTCGAAGGACACCACGGTCGTGAACCCGGCGGCCCGCCGCGTTCCGGCTGCGCTGCGCGGCATCCTCGCGCAGGTGACGGCTGAACTCGGCAAGTGAATGTCGTCAGTCTAGTCGGTCGCCCGAACACGGGCAAGAGCGCGCTTTTTAACCGCCTGGTCAAAAAGCGCGTTGCCATTGTCTTCGACCAGCCCGGCGTCACGCGCGACCGGGTGACGCGGGAGACCGATCTGGGCGACCGGAAGGTGATGCTCGTCGACACGGGCGGCATCGCCTTCGACCGGCGCGTGACGCACGATCCGCTGGACGCCGAGACGCGCGCCCAGGCGGCGCTGGCGGTCGAGGATTCGGCCGTCTGCGTCGTCGTCGTGGACGCGCGCGCCGGCATCGCGCCGCTGGACGCGGAAGTGATCCAGCGCGTGCGCGAGTCGGGCGTGCCGTGCCTCATCGCCGCGAACAAGTGCGACACGGCGGACGACGACGTGCGCGCGCACGAGTTCGAGCGCTTCGGACTGCCCGTCTTCCCGACGAGCGCGGAGCACGGGCGCGGCATCGCCGCGCTCGTCGAGGAGGTCGTGCGCCGCCTGCCGCCCGTGAACGAGGAGGAGACGGCCGCGCGCCGCCCTCTGCGCGTCGCGGTCGTGGGCCGGCCGAACGCCGGCAAGTCCTCCTACATCAACCGTCTGCTGAACGCGCCGCGGGTGATCGTCTCGGAGATTCCGGGCACGACGCGCGACGCGGTGGAGGTTCCGTTCGCGATCGGGTCGGGGCCGGAGGCGCGGCGCTACCTGCTCGTCGACACGGCGGGGATGAAGTCGCACACGCAGATGTCGAAGACGTCCGTCGACAATTTTTCGCTCTTCCGCAGCGAGCAGGCGATCGCGGAAGCGGACGTGGTGGTGCTCGTGATGGACCCGTCGCTCGGGCCGACGCTTCAGGACAAGCGCATCGCGGGCAAGATTCTCGACGCGCACCGCGCGTGCGTCGTGATGATGAACAAGTGGGACATCGCGCAGGAGCAGGGGCTCACCGAGACGAAGGCGACCGAGGCCCTGCGCGCGATGATGCCGTTTCTCAATTTCGCGCCGGTCGTCTACTGCTCGAACAAGTCGGGCTACAACATCCGCCGGACGGTGGATGCGATCGACACGGCGGCCGCGGGCGCGACGATGAAGATTTCGACGGGGATGCTGAACAACGTCCTTGTCAAGGCGGCGAAGAAGACGCTCTCGCCGATGATCAAGGGCCGGCGGCTGAAGATCTACTACGGGCTGCAGGTCTCGACGAACCCGCAGACGATCCGCCTCTTCGTGAACGATCCGAAGCTGGTGACGCCGGCCTACCTGAGCTATCTTGAAAAGAACATCCGCGCGCGCTTCGGGCTCGAAGGCGCGCCGCTGCGCATCTTCTGCAAGGCGCGCACGCGCACGTCCGCCGCCGGCGCGCCGGGCGGCGAGATCGCTTCCCAACCGAAACCCTCAACAAAGGAAAACGCACGAACATGAAAAACCTGAGCTTGGGCGCCGCCTCGGCCGCCATCGCCGCCTCCCTGATCCTCACCGGATGCGAGAAGAAGCCGGAACTGCACATCTACACCTGGAGCGACTACATCGCCCCCGAGGTGATCGAAGGCTTCGAAGCGGAAAACGGCTGCACGGTCGTGATCGACACGTTCGACTCGAACGAGACGATGTACGCCAAGCTCAAGGCGGGCGGCACCGGCTACGACATCATCATGCCGAGCAGCTACCTCGTCGAGCTCATGGCGCGCGAAGGGCTGATTTCCGCGCTCGACCACGTGAAGATACCGAACGTCCGGGCGAACTTCGACCCGGCGTTCGCGAACCAGGTCATCGACCCCGCGTTCACGTACAGCGTCCCCTACGCCGTCACCTACACCGGCTTCTGCTACGCCAAGGACAAGGTGCCGGAGGGCGCGGACGTCGAAAGCTGGTCCATCCTCGCCAACCCGGCGCTCAAGAGCAAGGTCACGCTCCTCGACGACATCCGCGAGGTGATCGGCGCGGGCCTTATGTCGCTCGGCTACTCGATCAACTCGACCAACCCCGCCGAGATCGACGCGGCCGTGGAGCAGGTGCTCGCGTGGAAGAAGAACATCCGCAAGTTCGACGCCGAAAGCTACAAGACCGAGGTCGCCTCGGGCGCGACGTGGGTCGGCCACGGCTACTCGACCGACATCGTGCAGGTGATCGTCGGCGACGAGGAGGAGGGCGTCGATCCGCGCGACGACATCGGCTTCGCGCTGCCGAAGGAGGGCTTCTCGATCGCGTTCGACGAAATGGTGCTCGCCGCGAACGCGCCGCAGCCCGACCTCGCCTACCGCTTCATGAACTACATCTACGACGGCGCGAACGCCAAGGTCAACATGGAGTACATCTGTGGCCCGAACCCCGTCAAGCCCGGCATCGACGCGCTCGACGCGGACTACCGCAGCCTCATCATCCTGACGCCCGAGCAGGTCGCGCGCGGCCAGGTGATCCGCGCCATCGACCAGATCCCCGGCGCGATGGAGCTCTACAACAAGGCGTGGGACCGCATCAAGGCGACCGACGCGAAGTAAACGCGCTTTGCCCCCTTGAAGTCGGGCGGAGATTTTGATACAATACACACTCATTTCAGTTGAAAGGACTAAACGACAATGAAGATGACATGGCAGCCCTCTAAGCTCAAGAGGAAAAGGAAAATCGGTTACCGCGCCCGCAAGGCGACCAAGGGCGGGCGCAAGGTGCTCGCGGCGCGCCGCGCCAAGGGGCGCAAGCGTCTGACGCAGGTTTAAGGCATGTCCACGCGGCTCCCGGGCGCGAAGTACAAGCGTGTCTTCGACCGGGGGCGTTCCGTCAAGGGGCGTCTCCTCGTCGCGTGGCGGTTTTCATCCCCCGACGCCGACCAGCAGGCCGGCGTCGTCGTTTCCAAAAAGAGCTTCCACGAGGCTGTCGACCGCAACCGCGCCAAGCGGCTGATGCGCGAGGCCTTCCGGCTCTTGGTGAAGGAAGGGGCGCTCCCCGAAAAGACGGAGTGGGTGTTTGTCGGGCGTGCGGCGCTGGGCGGGAAACGGTGCGCCGACGTGATGCGGGAGATCAGGTGGTTGGCCGAACGCAGTTCGACCATCTTCACTGAGCGCAGGTCGGCCATCTCCACTGAGCGCCGTTCGACCAACTCCACGGGAAAGGGGAAAGGCGCAAATTGAGAAAGCTCCTCATCCTGCTCGTGCGCGCCTATCAGGTGACATTGAGCCCGCTCTTTCGCGGCTGCTGCCGCTTCGAGCCGAGCTGCTCGAACTACATGATCGAGGCGTTGACGGTGCACGGGGCGGTGAAAGGCACGATTCTGGGGCTGTGGCGGCTCCTGCGCTGCCATCCGTTCGGCGCGCACGGGTACGATCCCGTTCCGTTGCGCGGCCGGTGGCGAAACGATTTCAGAAGGTAAAACGAACATGAACAAGACAGAAAAGATCATTTCCATCCTGCTCGGCGCGGTGCTGGCGTGGTATCTCTTCACGAACGCGAGCAAGCCGAAGGCGCAGCCGGCTGCACCGCGCGCGGCGGTGCAGCAGTCGGCGGCCGCACCGGTCCAGCCGGCGAACGCGGCCCCTGTTCCGGCCGCGGCCGAAACGGCCGCCGCGCCGGTCGCGCTCCCCGCGACGCCGGAAGAGATCGTCGTCCTGGAGAACGACGAACTGAAGCTTGAACTCTCCACGTGGGGCGGCGTCGTGAAGAAGGCGACGCTCAAGAAGTACGCGCAGAACGAAGGCGCGGTCGGCGACGACAATCCGCCCGTCGCGTTCGATTTCGGCGCCGCGCCGCTCGGCGCCGTCGGCACGGCGGTGACGGCGTATGCGGTTCAGTCCGCGACACCGACCGAAGTCGTGTTCGCGGCGGACGGCGTCACGCGCAAGGTGACGCTCGGCGACGGATACGTCGTCACGTACGAAGATGCGGGCGTGACGGGCGCGACCACGCTCTCGCTCGGCGCGATGACGATGGGCGCGAACAAGAACGATCTCCTCTCCGTCGACAGCTGGGCGATGGATGAAAAGGGCGGCAAGGTCGTCCACCACTGCGAGGGCGATTCGCCGCTCAAGGGCTATCTCGTCGGCGGGCTCGCGGGCGGGTGCAGCGGCGCGAAGAACGCGGCGGGCCTGCCGCGCGCGGCGACGGTGCCGTACGGCGGCGAGCAGACGTGGATCGCGCTCAAGAACCGCTTTTTCGTGACGGCGCTCGTTTCGACGACGGCGAAGGTCGGCGGCTTCGAGGCGACGGTCGCGCGCGACACGGCGGTGGCGACCTACCGGCCGGAAAGCGTGTCGGCCAAGGCGCAGGTCACGGCCGACGGCGCGGTGACGAGCGTCTTCTACGTGGGCCCGAAGAAGCAGGCGATTCTCTGGGGGCTCGGCATGAAGGACGTGATGGAGTTCGGCATGTGGCGCTGGATCTGCTATCCGCTCGTGTGGGTGCTCAACATCTTCCACGCGGCGATCCCGAACTACGGCGTGGCGATCATCCTCCTGACGATCCTGGTGCGCCTCATTTTCTGGCCGCTCACGCACAAGTCGACGGTCGGCATGAAGAAGATGCAGGAGATCCAGCCGCTCATGAAGGAGATCCAGGCGAAGTACAAGGACAATCCGCAGCGGCTCCAGCAGGAGACCTTCGCGCTCTACCGCGAGCACAAGGTCAATCCGATGAGCTCGTGCCTGCCGATGCTGATCCAGATCCCCGTCTTCATCGCGCTCTTCAACGTCCTGAGGTCCGCCGTCGAGCTCCGCTACGCGCCGTTCCTCTGGATCCGCGACCTCTCGCAGCCGGAAGCGCTCTTCGCGTCGTGGTTCCCGTTCGGCGGGCTGAACATCCTGCCGATCCTGATGGCGGTGACGACGGGCCTCCAGAGCGCGTTCACGCCGTCGACGGGCGACCGGAAGCAGCAGCAGATGATGATGATCATGATGCCGCTGATGATGCTCTTCATGTTCTACTCGTTCCCGTCGGCGCTGTCGCTCTACTGGTTCCTCTCCAACCTCTTCTCGATCGTCCAGATGGGACTCATCCGCCGCCAGACCGCCGCGCAGCGCGCGGTCGCCGTGCCGATGGAGATCATTGATCCGCCGCAGACGCGCCAGATGCGCCGCCACGGGAAGTAAGCCATGGAAAAATTCGAGCTTGAGCCGAAGCTGAAGGAGGAGGTGCGCGCGCGCACGTTCGGGGAGGGCTTCATGAAGCTCGTCCAGACCGTCCGCCGCAACGGGCAGCAGTTCAAGATCGCCCTGCGGCCGGTGGAGATCGGCGGCGTGCGCAAGTTCCAGGCCGAGATGACGGACGACGGCCAGGTGCAGGTCAAGAACCTCGACGCGAAGGGCGCGGCCGAGGGGCTCGAGGAGATCATCGCGCAGAAGGGCGCGCGCGACCTGCACCTCATGACGGCGACGGGCGATCTGCACGTCCGCGTCACGAAGAAGGGCCACGTCCTCGTCTCTCGCTCGGCCGAGCTCGCGCGCGTCGCGGTCACGCAGCCGCACGACCGCGTCAAGAACCTGCCGCTGACGAGCTTCGATTCCGCCGCGCTCCTCCAGACGATCGGCCTCACCGACCGCGAGGGGAAGATCCGCGCCTCGATGCGCGGCAAGTACGACCAGGTGAACGACTTCCTGAAGGTCGTCGCCGAAACGCTGGGCGAGGCGTCCGGCGACACGTTCACCGTCGTCGACTGCGGCTGCGGCAAGGCGTACCTGACGCTCGCGCTCTACTTCTACCTGACGGAGGTGAAGGGCTTCGCCGACGTGAAGGTCGTCGGCGTCGACCGGCGCGCGGACGTGATCGCGGCGGCGAAGAGGATGGCCGCGCAGCTTGACGTGGCGGACCGGGTGACGTTCGTCGAAAGCGACCTCGCGGCGTTCACGCTCGCACGCGCGGACATGGTCATTTCCCTCCACGCGTGCGACACGGCGACGGACGAGGCGCTCGCGAAGGGCGTCGAATGGAAGGCGCGCTACATCCTTTCCGCGCCGTACTGCCAGCACGAGCTGCACAAGACGCTCGCGGAGACGGGCGGCAAGCCGAACCTGCCGTCCGCGCCGTTCGCCGGGCTCATGCGCCAGTCGATCCTGCGCGAGCGGCTGGGCGACATCCTGACCGACGCGTTCCGCGCGCTCATCCTGCGCATTCTCGGCTTCAAGGTGCAGGTGATCGAATTCGTCGCGCGCGAGGCGACGGCGCGCAACATCCTGCTCAAGTGCGAATACGGCGTGAAGGCGGGCCAGCCGGGGCCGGTCGGCGAATACCTGGAGCTCCGGGACTTCTGGCGCGTGACGCCGTGGCTGGAGACGCGCCTGGGCGAGATGCTGCAGAAGCATCTGGCGCGGTTTGTGTAGGCCGCGCGCACCGTCCGCGCGGTCCGCAGCGAGTGGAGAGGGCGTACAGTCGTGAATGTTGAAATCCTCAGGCGGCGCGCGGAAATCGTCCGCGTCCTCCGCGCGTTCTTCGACGCGCGCGGCTTCCTCGAAGTCGAAACGCCCGTGCGCATCGCCGCGCCCGCGCCGGAGTGCCACATCGACTGCCCGCCGGTCGCGACGGGCGGCTTCCTGCGCGCCTCGCCGGAGCTTCAGATGAAGAAGCTCCTGGCGCAGGACGGCCTCGACAAGATCTACCAGCTGGGGCCGTGCTTCCGCGACGGCGAAAGGGGTGCGCGCCACAATCCCGAATTCACGATGCTCGAATGGTACCGCAAGGGCGCGACCGACCGCGACATCGCGGACGACCTGGAGGCGCTGCTGGCCGCCCTCGGCCTCCTGTCCGCCTCCCGCTCTCCCACCCGTCGCCTCGCCGTCCGCGACGCCTATCGGACGTACGCGGGCTGGGATCCGTGGACGGACTGGGACGCCGATCGCTTCGACTTCGACATGGCGACGAAGATCGAGCCGGCGATCAAGGCGCTCGGCGGCGGCGTGTTCCTGACCGGCTATCCGCCCGCGTGCGCGAGCCTCGCGACGGTGGCGGACGGCGTCGCCGCGCGCTGGGAGTTCTACTGGGACGGGATGGAGCTCGCGAACTGCTTTACGGAGCTGTGCGACGCGGACGAGCAGCGGCGGCGCTTCGCGGCCGCGCGCGCCGAACGCCGCGCGCTCGGCGAGGCGGACTATCCGCTCGACGAGGACTTCTTCGCGGCGTTGCCGAAGATCGGCTCCGCCGCCGGCGTCGCGCTCGGCGTCGACCGGCTCGTCATGGTCCTCACCGGCGCCGCGACGATTGCCGCCGCGCGCGGAGAAGGTATGATCTGATCATGCGCGGTTCAATCTGTCGCCGGGGCTGGACAAATTCCAACTGACGCGCACGGTTGAGATATGATATACTAGAGGAAAACCATCCACAACACAAAGGGGGAACTGAACATGGGCGAAACGACAAGCACACTGCCGGCGAACGTCCGGCGCTATGCAAAGTATCTGCTGGTGATGGCGGGCCTCGGGGGCCTGCTCTACGGCATCGACGTGGGCGTGATCGCGGCCGCATTGCCGTACATCGAGAAGACGTCCAGCTACACGAGCCAGCAGCTGTCGTTCGTGGTGAGCGCCGTCCTCTTCGGCAGCGTCCTCTCCTCGCTCTTCGCGGGCGCGCTCGCCGAGTGGATGGGCCGCAAGAAGGTGATCCTCATCTCTGCGCTCTGCTTCACGCTGTCGATCCCGATCATCTGCGCGAGCGTCCTCTTTGAGAACGGCTTCGCGTGCCTCACGCTCGGGCGCATCCTCCAGGGCGCGAGCGCGGGCCTGATCGGCGTCGTGGTGCCGATGTATCTGGCGGAGTGCCTTGACGCCGATTCGCGCGGCAAGGGCACGGGCATGTTCCAGCTCCTCCTGACGATCGGCCTCGTCTTCGCGGCGCTCGTCGGCCTCGCGGTCACCTACCTCGTCGGCGCGTCGGACGACATGGCCGTCAGCGCGAGCTCCAAGACGGCGGCGTGGCAGACGATCTTCTGGTGCTCGGCGGTGCCGGGCCTCATCCTCTTCTTCGGCGCGTTCAAGCTGAAGGAGTCGTCGCGCTGGCTCTACCGCCGCGGCCGCAAGGACGAGGCGCTCGCCTCGCTCGCGGCGAACAACGGCGAGGAGAAGGCGCGCGAGATCCTGGCCGAGATGGTGAAGGCCGACGAGGAGGCCGCCGCCGAGAAGGCGAAGAACGCGGCCGCGACCGACACGCTTCTCCAGCGCAAGTACGTCATTCCGTTCGTGCTTGCGGTCGTCGTGCTCGCCTGCACGCAGGCGACGGGCGTCAACTCCGCGCTCAACTACTCCGTGAAGATCTTCCAGGAGGCGGGCTTCCAGGGCGCGTTCGCGAACTGGGCCGACCTCGGCTTCAAGATCGTCAACGTCGTGATGACGCTCGTCGCGGTGGCGCTCGTGGACCGCAAGGGCCGCACGTTCCTCCTGAAGCTCGGCACGTCGGGCATCATCTGCGGCCTTGCCATCGTCGCGTCGACGTTCCTCGCGCTCCACAGGGGCTGGGCGGCGCCGGGCCTCGCGTCGGGTCTCGTCGTGATGGCGGGCTTCGTCGTCTTCATGGCGTTCTACGCCGTCGGGCCGGGCGTCTGCGTGTGGCTGGCGCTCTCGGAGCTCATGCCCAACCGCATCCGCGCCAACGGCATGTCGATCGCGCTCCTGATCAACCAGGGCGTGTCCACGACGATCGCCTCGACCTTCCTGCCGTGGGCGGACAAGTTCGGCTACGAGAGCGTCTTCTTCACGCTCGCGGGCTTCACCGTCATCTACCTCATCACGGCGGCGTTCTTCATGCCCGAGACGAAGGGCCGCACGCTCGAAGAGATCGAGAAGTATTTTGCGACCGGCAAGATGCCGGAGAAGGCGTAATTGACCTTTCGATTTCTAGGAACGGGGACATCGGTCGGGGTGCCGCAGATCGGCTGCGCGTGCCCCGTCTGCACCTCGTCCGATCCGCGCGACAGGCGCCGCCGCTGCGGCGCGTACGTGACGGCGGGCGACACCGCGTTTCTCATCGACACGCCGCCGGAGATGCGTCTGGCGTGCATCGACTTCGGCATCGCGAAGGTCGACGCCGTCTGCCTCACCCACGCGCACATGGATCACATCGCGGGCTTTGACGACGTGCGGCGCTTCAACACGCTCAACGGCGAACGCGTCCCCGTCGCGCCCGGCGATCCGCTCTACCGGGGCCTGCCGTACCGCATCGTCGGCAAGCCGATGGCCTGCTACGCGACGCGCGAGACGATCGAGCAGATGCACCGCATCTTTCCGTACATCAGCACGGCGGGCGGCGCGCAGGGGCTCTACCGTCCGCAGATCGCATTCGTCGACAACGCCGCGCCGTTCACGCTCGGCGACGTGCGCGTCGAGTCGTTCGCGGTCGAGCACGGCTTCCCGTGCTGCGGCTACCTGCTGACGGACCGCGTCACGGGCGGCCGCCTCGGCTACGTGAGCGACTGCCACGAAATCCCCGACGCGGCGGTGGAGAAGCTGAAGGGCGTCGACGTGATGGTGCTGAACTGCCTGCGCGAGCGTCCGCACCCGACGCATCTGAGCCTCGCCGCGGCGCGCGGCTACCTCGCGCGGATTGCGCCGGCGCGCGCCTGTCTCATCCACATGTGCCACGATCTCACCCACGCGGAGTGGCTGGAGAGGCTGGCCGGGACGAACATCGAGCCCGCCTACGACGGACTGGAGCTGAAACTATGAAGAACACAACCTTTCTTGCGGCGCTCGCGTGCGCCGCGCTCGCCTGGGCCGCCGTCGCGGAATCGCCCAGCGAAATCTCGGTCAACCTCAAGCTGGACGAAATCGACTACCTCTCCGGCGAGCGCGTCCGCGGCGTCATCGACATCAAGAACACCGCGCCTGAAAAGGTCAGCGTCGGCTTCTCCAACTCGAAGGACCGGCTGATCGTCGAGGTCTTCCGCGCCTCGGACATGTCGCAGCTGACGCGCATCGGCGAGCGGCCGTTCGTCGCGCCGTTCCGCATCGACGCCAACGAGGGCCAGAAGCTGGAGGTGCTGCTCGCCAACCACTACGCGCTCGACGTGCCGCGCCGCTACCTCGCGCGCCCCGTGCTGATCCACGGCGGCCTGCGCTACGAGGGCCAGTACCGCGCGTTCGACATCGTGCCGGGCATCAAGATCACGGGCGCGCTGCAGATGTTTTCCAACCGCGAGGGCCTGAGCCGCGAGTTCACGCTCGTGCACTGGATGCGCAAGGGCCACGAGCACATCTTTCTGACCGCGGCGGACCACGGCGGCGACGACCGCCCGTGGCCGACGTACGATCTGGGCGCGCTGATGCGCATCACGCGGCCGACCGTCTCCATCCTGCCGGGCGGCGAGGTCGTCGTGCTGCACCGCACGGGGCCCGACCACTTCATCCGCAGCGAGTTCTGGTCGCTCCCGGACGCGCTCGAGTTCCGGACGCGCGAACTCATCCAGGATCCCGAGACGGCGGGCCAGAACCGCGTGCAGGAGATGTACAACAAGGCGGGCGGCGTCAAGCCCGTCAACCGCCCGTGGTGGAAGTTCTGGTAAGACGGCGATGAATATCCTCGGTATCGAGACAAGCTGCGACGAAACCGCCTGCGCGGTCGTCAGGGACGGGCGCGAAGTCCTCGCGAACGTCGTCTATACGCAGATTCCGCTCCATCAGCCCTACGGCGGCGTCGTGCCGGAGATCGCCAGCCGCGCCCACATCGAGAAGATCGGCGAGGTCGTGCGCACGGCGCTGGACGCGTTCGCGGCGGCCGAACCGGGCGGGCGGATCGACGCGGTCGCCGTCACCTACGGCGCGGGGCTCTCGCCCGCGCTCATCGTGGGGCTGAACGCGGCGAAGGGGCTCGCGCTCGCGCTCGGCGTCCCGCTGATCGGCATCAACCACATCGAGGCGCATCTGCACACGCCGTTTCTGTACGACGCGGCGAAGGGCCCGGCCGGCGACGTGCCGGATCCGACGGCGGTCATGCCGGCCCTGGGCCTCGCGATCTCGGGCGGCCACACGAACTGGATCGACGTGCCCGCGTACGGGCGGTACGAGATCATCGGCCAGACGCTCGACGACGCGGCGGGCGAGGCGTTCGACAAGGCGGCGAAGCTGCTGGGGCTCGGCTATCCCGGCGGGCCGACGATCGACCGGATCGCCAAGGTCTACATCGCCGAACACGGGCTGACGAACCTGATCCCGTTTCCGAAGGGCCATCCGCGCGAAGGCGTCTCCGCGCTCGCGGGGCTGCCGGCGGAGCTCTGCGTCTCGTTCTCGGGGCTGAAGACGGCGCTGCTGCGCTACGTCCAGAAGGAGCGGCCGGACGCGGCGGAAACGCCGCGGATCGTGACGTCGTATCAGGAGGCCATCGTGCAGGCGGTCGCCGAACGCACGCGCACGGCGCTGAAGCGGCGCGCCTACCGCGCGCTCATCCTCGGCGGCGGCGTGTCGCTCAACAGCCGCGTCCGCGCCGTGCTCGCGCAGGTCGCGGCCGAGGCGAAGGTGCCGCTCTTGATGGCGCAGCCGAAATACTGCGGCGACAACGGCGCGATGATCGCGGGCCTCGCCTACTGGCGGCGCAACCACGTCGGCGACGACGCGCTCCGTCTCGACGTCTGCCCGTCGCTCGAAGCCGGGATGGAATAGGTTTTCCCGATGGCACGCAGACCGCAGACGCAGGCTCCGGCCGCCGTGCGCGCGAAGGGCGCGGCGGGCGGTGTGATGAAGTCGTTTCCGCAGTATGTCCAGACGGCGGAAACGCGCGTCGTCGACCTGACGCCGGACGGTGTCGACGCCCTGCCGGTCCTCGGCGAGCACAAGTACAAGCAGGCGGGCGGCGGCACGCGGCCGCACATCCACCCGGGGATGATCGAGATCATCTGCTGCCGGCGCGGCGCCAACCTGGCGTTTGACAGCAAGGGCCAGACGGTGCGCTTCCCCCCGGGGACCGTGTTCGTGGCCCAGCCGGAAACGCCCCATTTCCTGCGGCGCTATCCCAAGAGCCTGTCGACCGTGTGGATCTGGTTCCGGCTCCCGAAGAAGGGCGAGAGCGT
>Ga0310695_10005983_pt1 | contig 20594 bp, 20 predicted proteins | sample RumenRJG_04DNA_FD_203882 | JGI IMG/M metagenome (GOLD analysis project Ga0310695, IMG submission 203882) | Bovine rumen microbial communities from Lethbridge, Alberta, Canada - RJG_04 (v2) (version 2) | ecosystem: Host-associated > Mammals > Digestive system > Stomach > Rumen | place: Canada...
TCAACTCAAGATCCTGAACAACCACATTCAGTCGTCCAGTCTGACTCTTAGTCCACTTCAGCAGGTTGTCCAGCAGATCGTGAACATCCTCCGATTCTCGGTTTGCCTTATCCAACAATTCAAACAATTCCTGACCTACAGTTTCGGGAGATGTTGAAGCAACAACCAAATTCAGCACCATACGTATGCTAGCCATTGGCGAACGCAGGTCGTGAGCTATAACCGAGTACATCTTGTCACGGTTAGCCAGAGTTGCACGCAAATCACGGTTCTGCTGTTCAATGATACGCTTAGCTGCAACAAGAGATATCTGCTGCATCACACGCATCACCAATTCTTCCTTATTAAATGGCTTAGTAAGGAAGTCACTTGCACCTACCTGAAATCCATGTACCAGATCCTGTGGAGTATTCAATGCCGTAAGGAAGATGATAGGGATTTCTTTTGTTTCCTCATCCTTCTTCAGTACCACCGCAGTATCAAAGCCACTGATGTCGGGCATCATAACATCTAGCAGGATCAAGTCAGGATGCTCCTTCTTGGCCTGTTCTATACATGTCGTACCATTGTTCGCGGTACATACCTGGAACTTTTCGTTAGTCAACAATATCTTAAGCAGTAAGACATTGCTAACTACATCATCTACAATAAGTATTTTATACTCACTGCGGTTTATTTTAGATTCTAGTGTATCTGCTACATCCATGACTTTAGTCAGTAATACTTCGTAAAAAGTTGAATATGACTTTGCAAAAATAGTGCAATAATTTGAAATAACCAAATTATTACACCATTTTTTTGCATTTTATAGGCAATAAAAGCCTATCGCGCCTCTATTTTACTTATATTCTGACCAAGATTTGATACCGATTTCATTTAATTTAATGCTACAGAATGCATGTATGAATGCACTCGCAAGTCGGCTGTTTGTAATCAAAGGAACATTCAGGTCGATGGCTGCGCGGCGGATCTTGTATCCGTTTGTCAGCTCGTGAGTGGTAAGATTCTTTGGAATATTTACTACCATATCGATCTTATGCTCATGCAACAAGTCGAGTGCCTGGGGCTGTGCATTTTCTGACGGCCAGTGTACCAATGTATTCTCGATACCGTTATCAGTCAGGTATTTCGAAGTACCTCCTGTAGCATAAAGCTCGTAGCCGTTATCAACCAACTGTTTGGCGGCATCCAACATCTCAGCTTTCTGCTTGGCCGAACCGGTTGACAGCAAAACTGTCTTCTTTGGTATACGATGGCCTACGCTCAGCATTGCCTTGAGCAGAGCTGTGTCGGTATTATCACCGATACATCCCACCTCACCGGTAGATGCCATATCAACTCCGAGCACTGGGTCGGCCTTCTGCAGACGGTTAAAGCTGAACTGCGAAGCCTTGATACCAACATAGTCGAGGTCGAACAGATTCTTAGATGGTTTCTCCACAGGCAGACCAAGCATCACCTTGGTTGCCAAATCTATGAGGTTAAGCTTAAGAACCTTACTTACAAATGGGAAACTACGCGATGCACGCAGGTTACACTCGATAACTAAAATATCGTTCTCGCGAGCCATGTACTGTATATTGAACGGTCCATTGATATGCAGTGCCTTTGCAATCTGACGCGAGATACGCTTGATACGACGCACAGTCTCTACATACAGCTTCTGCGGTGGGAACTGGATGGTAGCATCACCCGAGTGTACACCGGCAAACTCGATGTGCTCACTGATAGCGTAGGCAAGTATTTCGCCGTCCTTAGCCACAGCATCCATCTCTATTTCCTTGGCATGCTCAATGAATTTAGAAACCACTACAGGGTGATCCTCTGATACGTTGGCAGCCAACTGCAGGAATTTCTCCAGCTCTTCCTTATTCGAACATACGTTCATTGCAGCACCCGAAAGCACATACGATGGACGAACCAATACCGGGAATCCTACTCTGTCCACAAACTTGTCGATATCCTCCATCGATGTCAGTGCGCTCCACTCTGGCTGGTTCACACCTATCTCGTTCAGCATCTGCGAGAACTTTGCACGGTCCTCAGCTCCGTCGATATCCACGGCCTGAGTTCCGAGAATGTTCACGTGCTGTTCGTCCAGATATACTGCCAGGTTATTTGGAATCTGTCCACCGGTAGATACTATCACACCGTAAGGCTGTTCCATATCGATGATATCAAGCACACGCTCAAATGTCAACTCGTCGAAGTACAGACGGTCACACATATCATAGTCGGTCGACACAGTCTCTGGGTTGTAGTTTATCATTACCGAGCGCCAGCCTTCCTTGCGGATAGTGTTCAGTGCCTGTACACCGCACCAGTCGAACTCTACCGACGAACCGATGCGGTAAGCACCCGAACCGAGCACGATGATACTCTTCTTATCATTCTCAAACTGAATATCGCTGGCCACACCGCTGTAGGTCACATACAGATAGTTGGTCTGTGCGGGATACTCGGCAGCCAGTGTATCTATCTGCTTAACTACAGGCAGGATACCAAACTGCTTACGACGATTACGAACCAGCAGCAGAGCCTCGTGCATGTTACGGCTTTCGCTCTCCAAACCGATAGCACGTGCTATCTGGAAGTCGGTAAACCCGTACACCTTAGCCTCACGCAGCAGATCCTTTTCCAGCGTGTTGATGTTCTGCTTCTTCAGCTGCTCATCGATATCGATGATATGCTTAAGTTTCTGAAGGAACCACTTGTCGATCTTAGTCAACTCATGTATGCGGTCGATGTCATACTGCTTTTCGTGCATGGCCTTCGAGATTACGAAGATACGCTTGTCGGTTGGCTCGCGCAGTGCAGCATCCGTATCATTTATCTTCAGTTCCTTGTTCTCAACAAAACCGTGCATACCCTGACCTATCATTCGCAGTCCCTTCTGGATTGCCTCCTCAAAGTTGCGACCGATAGCCATCACCTCACCTACCGACTTCATCGATGAACCAAGCTCTTTGTCAACGCCATGGAACTTTGACAGGTCCCAACGTGGAATCTTACATACCACGTAGTCGAGTGCAGGCTCAAAGAATGCCGATGTAGTCTTGGTTACCGAGTTCTTCAGTTCAAAGAGTCCGTAACCCATACCCAGCTTTGCAGCTACAAATGCCAGAGGATAACCAGTGGCCTTTGATGCCAGTGCCGACGAACGACTCAGGCGGGCATTAACCTCGATTACTCTATAGTCTTCCGACTGTGGGTCGAAAGCATACTGCACGTTACACTCACCCACGATACCGATATGACGGATAATCTTGATAGCCAGTGCACGCAGTTTATGATACTCAGAGTTGGTAAGTGTCTGCGATGGAGCAATAACGATCGACTCTCCGGTATGTATTCCCAGTGGGTCGAAATTCTCCATATTACATACGGTGATACAGTTGTCATATTTATCGCGTACCACCTCATACTCAATCTCTTTCCACCCCTTCAGCGACTTCTCTACCAACACCTGTGGAGAGAATGCGAAGGCCTTCTCTGCGAGTTTATTCAACTCTTCCTCATTGTCGCAAAAACCAGAACCCAGACCGCCGAGTGCATATGCAGCACGCAGAATTACTGGGTAACCCAGTGTGGCAGCAGCCTTACGAGCGCTTTCGATGTCCGAACAAGCTTCGCTTTTGATGGTCTTTACACCAATCTCGTCCAGTTTCTTTACGAAGAGCTCGCGGTCCTCAGTATCCATGATTGCCTGCACCGGTGTACCCAGTACCTTAACACCGTACTTCTCAAGTACACCGCTCTGATAAAGTTCCACACCACAGTTAAGTGCAGTCTGACCACCAAATGCCAGCAGTATTCCGTCGGGGCGCTCTTTCTCAATTACACGCTCCACGAAATATGGCTGAACAGGCAGATAATATATCTCATCGGCCACACCCTCTGATGTCTGTACTGTGGCGATATTCGGGTTAATCAATACCGTTTTCACACCCTCTTCGCGCAGTGCCTTCAGGGCTTGCGAGCCACTATAGTCAAACTCACCGGCCTCACCGATCTTCAATGCGCCGCTACCCAGCAGCAATACCTTCTTTATACTGTTATCTTTCATAATGTCTCAATAAAACGGTCAAACATAAATTCTGTATCAACAGGACCCGAACATGCCTCGGGATGGAACTGGCTCGAGAACCATGGGTTTGAGAGATGACGTATACCCTCGTTCGAGCCGTCGTTCATATTTACAAAGAGCTCACGCCAGTCATCGCCCAGTGTCGAGGCGTCAACAGCATAGCCATGGTTCTGAGATGTAACATAGCAGCGGTTGGTACCTATCTCGCGTACAGGCTGATTGTGTGAGCGGTGTCCGTACTTCAATTTGTAGATTGTAGCACCACCGGCCTTGGCCAGCAACTGGTTACCCATACAGATACCACAGATAGGCTTGCGCGATGCCGACATCTGCTTTTTCAGTATCTCGACAGCATCCACACACATATCAGGGTCACCAGGACCGTTAGCCAGGAACAGACCGTCAAACTCCATTCCTGTATAGTCATAGTTCCATGGTACACGGATCACTTCTACACCGCGGTTTATCAGACAACGGATGATATTATTCTTTACACCACAGTCAACTAGCACCACCTTTTTACCGGCACCTTCATTGTAGCGTACCACGTCCTTGCAACTTACTTTATCAACCCAATTCACTCCCTCGTATTCTGCTGTTGGGATATTGTCGGGCTCGTCGTCAAATATTATCTGTCCCATCATCACACCATGCTCGCGGAGCACCTTAGTCAGCTCACGTGTGTCAATGCCGGTAATGCCGGGCACACCCTCACGCTTAAGCCAGTCGGCCAGACTCTCATTTGCATTCCAGTGCGAATAAGATTGACTATAGTCGCTCACGATTATAGCCGAAGCGTAAATCTTGTCGCTCTCCATGAATGTTGCCAGACCATTTTTCTCTACAGTAAATGGTGGCACTCCATAGTTTCCTACCAGAGGATAAGTAAGGGTCATCAACTGTCCGGCGTAGCTGGGGTCTGTCAGCGATTCGGGATAACCCATCATCGCAGTGTTGAACACCACCTCGCCTGCCACAGACTGCTCGCTACCGAAGCTCTTGCCGTGAAATTTTGTTCCGTCCGAAAGGACCAGTGTTACATCTCTCATATTCTTTCTTTATAATACCTATATTCTTTTATAAAAAAGGCGAAACGTTTAGAAAACGAATCGCCCTTGATTTTATTCAACAGTAACTGATTTTGCTAAGTTTCTCGGCTGATCAACGTTCTTACCTTTGCAAACTGCAACGTGATAAGCCAACAACTGAAGAGGAATAGTGGCAACCAGCGGTTCGAGGCATTCCAGAACGTCCGGCAACTCAATCACCTCATCAGCAATCTTCGATATGGTGTCATCACCCTTTGAAACCAGAGCAATCACCCTACCCTGACGAGCCTTAATCTCCTGAATGTTCGAGAGCACCTTTTCGTACATCGCGTTGTGTGTAGCAATAACTACTACAGGCATATCCGAATCGATCAGTGCGATAGGTCCGTGCTTCATCTCTGCTGCGGGATAACCCTCAGCATGTATATATGAAATTTCCTTAAGTTTCAGTGCACCTTCGAGTGCTACAGGATACGAGAATCCACGACCCAGATACAGGAAGTTGTGTGCATATGTAAATGTACGTGCCAAATCAGCCACCTTGTCGTTGGTCTGTAGCACCTCACGTATCTTCATCGGAATCTCACTCAGTCCCTTAACTATCTTGAGATACTCCTGACGGTCAACGGTTCCCTTAGCCTCCGACAGTGCGAGGGCGAACATCGTGAGCACTGTTACCTGTCCGGTAAATGCCTTGGTAGATGCCACACCGATCTCGGGTCCTACGTGAATGTAAGTACCGGTATCTGTAGCACGAGGTATTGATGAACCGATGGCATTACATATTCCATATATAAATGCACCCTTCTCCTTTGCAAGCTGTACAGCAGCCAGTGTATCGGCGGTCTCACCACTCTGGCTGATGGCTATTACCACGTCACCCTTGCCTACCACTGGATTGCGATAGCGGAACTCTGATGCATATTCTACTTCTACTGGTATACGACACAGAGTCTCGATAATCTGCTTTCCTATCAGACCTGCATGCCATGATGTACCACAAGCCACGATTACCACGCGCTTTGCATCTAGCAACTGGCGGCGATAGTCGATAAGAGCCGACAGAGTAACATGAGTAGCCTCTACGTTCACACGTCCGCGCATACAGTTGGTCAGGCACTCTGGCTGCTCAAATATCTCCTTCAACATGAAGTGTGGGTAACCACCCTTCTCTATCTGACCCAGGTCGATATCCACTGTCTTAACCTTCAGATCCTGATCCTCACCATAGATATTTACTACATGCAACTCCTCGCCACGACGAATCACTGCAATGTTACCATCCTCCAAATATACCACCTTGTCAGTGTACTCTACGATAGGACTGGCGTCTGATCCCAGAAAGAACTCGTCCTTACCGATACCTACTACCAGCGGACTCTGCTTACGGGCGCAGATTATCTGGTCTGCATCGTTCTTGTCGAGCACTGCAATTGCATAAGCACCGATAACCTGATACAGGGCCACCTGAACAGCGGTCAGCAGGTCTACCTGCTTGTGTTCCTTAATATATTCTATAAGCTGTACCAGCACCTCGGTATCTGTATCACTCACAAAGTGCACACCCTTTGCCTGCAGCTTTTCCTTCAACTCGGCATAGTTCTCGATAATACCGTTGTGAATGATAGCAAGATTTTTGCTCTCCGAATAATGTGGATGAGCATTGCGCGATGAAGGTTCACCATGAGTAGCCCAACGGGTGTGAGCGATACCTATAGTTCCGCTTACATTTTTATCATTACAATATTCACAAAGATTATCGACTTTACCTTTCGACTTGTAAACGTTCAAGTCTCCATTGTCATTGATAAGAGCTACGCCAGCACTATCGTATCCGCGATATTCCAGTCGGCGCAAGCCTTTTATAAGTATGGGATAAGCTTCCTTACTCCCGATGTATCCTACGATTCCACACATACGCTGTTTTGTCGTTTTGTCGTCGTTGTTATTTTTTCGGCTGCAAAATTACAACAAAAATCTGAATCCACAAACATTTTGCTAAAAAATCTTTGTTTTTTCTTACATAAAAACAAAAGTCCACCAAGATTCACATCTTGATGGACTCTTGCGGTGCGTACGAGATTCGAACTCGTGACCTCCTGCGTGACAGGCAGGCATTCTAACCTACTGAACTAACGCACCATTACTATGGAACGAATGAAAAAAAACTTGCGGTGCGTACGAGATTCGAACTCGTGACCTCCTGCGTGACAGGCAGGCATTCTAACCTACTGAACTAACGCACCAAAGAACGCTTTTTCTTATTTGCGGGTGCAAAGGTAGTGATATTTTTGGAACTACCAAAACTTTTCGACGTTTTTTTACGATAAAAACTGCATTTTTTCTAAAATCTGTACAGAAATAGCACAGAATCGTGGTATTTTACCCCATCAAAGAGCCAATCTTTGATTTTTGCACTCTCACAGAAACCAGTCTTTTCAAACAGTCCCTTCGATGCATTATTATCGCAATCCACATACGCATATAGTTGATGAAGGTGCAAAATTCTCAAAGCATAGTCCTTGATAGCATCAATCACAGCAGCGCCATAACCCTGTCTACGATAATCGTTCATTATTATTATTCCCACCTCGGCACGACGGTTGGCAGGATCGAAACTCACCAGGTCAACCACTCCAATCACATTACCTTCTTCATTTTCCACCATCATCCTCACCTGTCTGTCGGTGTAGATATCGTTTTTGGCGCTCGCCACATAGTCGTGCAGCAGGTAGCGCGAGTATGGTACGTTTGATGTACCGACATTCCACAACTCCACATCGTTCTCGATGTGATAAAGCAGGTCCAGATCCTCGGGCTCTATTGCTCTTAGTTTTATCTGTTTCATCCCAGATGCAGTTTTTTACGTATCAAGTCTGCCAGCGCCAGCGATGCACGGAAGTAGATCGCAACCTTCACCGGCAGTGTAAAGAAGAAGCTTAGATGACTGTAGTGCTTGCGGAAGAAGATGAGCATGGCCTGATAAAACACATGCACATAACGGAAATCCGACTTCTGTGTCGACTGTCCTTTATAGTGGATGATATCCAGGGGCAGATACCAGTTCTGCCAACCGCCCTTAAGCAGCCTATACGACAGGTCGATATCCTCGCCATACATAAAGAAGTCCTCATCGAGCATTCCTACCTGGTCGATGGCCTTTCTACGCAACAGCATGAAGGCACCGCTTATAACTTCTATCTGCCCGGGCTCATCCCACGACAGATAACTCATGTAGTATCGCTTGGTAAATCCCAGCATCTTGCGTGCAGCCACCATTGGCGTTGGCACAGCTCTGCGACTCTCGGGTGCCAGTGTGCCGTCGGCATTGTGCATTCTTACACCGGCGCCACCTGCCTCGGGGTGCTGATCCATAAACTCTATCGCACCGCGCAGTGTACCCTCGGCCACCACTGTGTCGGGGTTAAGCAGCAATACATACTCGCCCTCAGCTTGTCGAATGGCGATGTTATTTGCCTTCGAGAATCCCAGATTCTCCTTATTATTAATAAGGTGTACCCACGGATAGTCACGGCTTATTACCTCGATTGTGTCGTCTACTGATTTATTATCTACCACAAACACCTCGGTGTCGATGCCCTCGGCAGCCTTAACCACACTGTCGATACAGGCGGTCAGCAACTCTCTTACGTTATAGCTTACTATTACTACGCTCAGTTTCATTCCTCAACCTCGGCTTCGCAACGACTCTTCGATGGATACACAAACGGCATGCAGAGCATCTGGATGATGGCCATGTAACCGAATGTGGTGTTCATAAACATATAATATAAATTGGTATTATACATCATTGGCAAGCCCAACATAAGCAGTCGCAGCACTCCCCACTTTTTCAGGGCGCTGTACTTGCGGGTCACCAATTCATCGTGTACCTTATTAAACTTAAACAGTCGTAGTGCCAGAAACACCGTACCCAGCGTCACCAGTTCCATTATCGCAGTCATCACAAATTCCACATTCTTATCACCAGCACTATATCCAGGCTCAAAGATGTTAGTCTCAAACACGATGGCAACAGCCGCTACATATCCGATAGGTATGCAGAACAGTGTCATCAGCAGGTTTCTTGTCTCTTTCATATCTTTAGTTTTTTATTTCTCTTCGAATAATGTTCTGTTGGCTATCGATCTACCCAGCGTTACCTCGTCGGCATATTCCAACTCGTTGCCTACGGCTATGCCTCGGGCGATAACGCTCACCTTTACACCGCTAGGCGCCAGTTTACGATAGATATAGAAGTTGGTGGTGTCGCCCTCCATCGTAGGACTTAGCGCCAGAATCACCTCTTTCACCTCTCCTTCGCCCACTCGCTTTATCAGCGAATCTATCTCTATATCGGCAGGGCCCATACCGTCCATAGGCGATATCACACCGCCAAGTACATGGTACAATCCATGAAACTGCTGAGTATTCTCGATGGCCATCACGTCCTGGATATTTTCCACCACACACACCGTCGACTGATCGCGACGATGGTCAGCACAGATAGGACACACATCGGTGTCGCTTATATTATGACACACCTTGCAGTATTTCACTTCGGCCTTCAGCTTACTCACAGCCTCGGCAAATGCAGCCACGTCGGTATCATCCTGTCTTAGCAACCACAGCACCAGGCGCAGTGCGGTCTTTCTGCCTATGCCAGGCAGTTTCGAAAACTCCTGCACAGCCTTTTCCAGTAGTTGCGATGGGTATTGTTGTTGTATCATATCTCGCTCAGTTCCAGCCAGCGCATGCTCTTCTCGTCCAGTTCGTCGTTCAGTACGGGCAGACGCTTGCTCATTTTTGTTATTTCTTCTACAGATGTTGTTCCGCCGCAGAGTGCTTCTTCTATCTGTTTCTTTTCAGCCTCCAGGGCTTCGATATCTTTCTCCAGCTGCTCCAGTTCGCGCTTTTCCTTGTAAGTAAGCTTTCGCTTACCTCCGTTGCTGGCTGTATCGCCAGAAGAAGAACTAGACGAACCAGTATTACTGGAATTAGTCTTTTCAGCTTTGCTGGCATTGCTCGACTGGGCACTTGATGGCTGCAGTTTCTCCCATTCACGATACTGCGTATAGTTACCAGGGAAATCCTGTATATCGCCTTCACCCTTGAACACCAGCAAATGGTCTACCACCTTATCCATAAAGTAGCGGTCGTGACTCACCACGATCACGCATCCTGGGAAATCCTGCAGATATTCCTCCAGTATCTGTAGCGTCACGATGTCTAGGTCGTTGGTAGGCTCGTCGAGCACCAGGAAGTTCGGATTCTTCATCAGCACCGTACACAGATATAGCTTTCGGCGCTCACCACCACTCAACTTATACACATAGTTGTGCTGCTGTTCTGGAGTGAACATAAAGTGCTGCAGAAACTGCGATGCAGTCAGGTGTTTACCGCCGCCCATATCTATATATTCGGCGATATCCTTCACCACGTCGATTACCTTGGTCTGCTCGTCAAACTGCAGTCCCTCCTGCGAGAAATATCCGAATCGCACTGTGTCGCCGATATCAAACTTTCCGCTATCGGGTGCCACCTGTCCCAGTAGCATTTTTATAAATGTCGATTTACCGGTACCGTTATTGCCCACGATACCCATCTTCTCGAATCTCGAGAAGTTGTAATAGAAGTTCTTCAGTATCGTCAGCGGCTCAGCATCGGGACGTTCAAACGCCTTGCTCACATATTGGCACTCAAATATCTTACTTCCGATATATACATTGCGCGATTTCAGTCTTACCTGTCGCTCCTCTATGCGCTGCTTGGCCACCTTTTCCAGTTCGTAAAATGCCTCCTCGCGATAGCGAGCCTTATGACCGCGGGCCTGTGGCATGCGGCGCATCCAGTCCAGTTCGGTGCGATACAGATTGTTGGCACGGGCTATCTCTGCTCTACGGTTGTCGATACGCTCCTGGCGTTTCTCCAGATAGTAGCTGTAATTGCCACGATAGGTATAGATGGTCTGGTCGTCAAGTTCCAGTATCACCGAGCACACACGGTCCAGGAAGAATCGGTCGTGTGTAACCATCAGCAGCGTCTTGTTGCCACGGTTCAGATATCCCTCCAACCACTCTATCATTTCCAGGTCCAGATGGTTGGTTGGCTCGTCCAGTATCAGCAGGTCCGGGTCGGTTATCAGCACATTGGCCAGCGCCACACGCTTCTGCTGTCCACCGCTTAGTTGCCCCATCGGCTGCTCCATGTCGCGTATCTTCAATTGCGTAAGTATCTGTTTGGCTTTCAGTACTTTATCAGGATCGCCTTGATGATTAAAGCAAGCATCCAGTACACTCTCTGCAGGATCGAACACTGGCGATTGCTCCAGCATTCCCACCTTTAGATCGCGACGGAATATTATCTCGCCCTGGTCGTATCCCTCCTTGCCGCTCAGTATCGATAGCAGTGTAGATTTACCGGTACCATTCTTGGCTATCAATCCCACCTTCTGCCCCTCGGCTATCGAGAAACTCAGGTCGCGAAACAGCACAAGTGCACCAAACGACTTCGTCAGCTTTTGAACGTCTAAGTATGGTATTTCCTTAGCCATTCGCCAACTCCTTATTTATCTGTTCTATGTAATCCAGCACTTCTTCTCGGCCCTGTTTCTTTTCCGACGATGTCACAAACATCGGTGGCAGTTCCTCCCATGTCTCGCTCAGCACCTTCTTATATGCATTCACATTCTGCAGCACCTTCGATGCGCTCAGCTTGTCGGCCTTGGTAAATATTATGGCGAAGGGCACGCTGCTGGTACCCAGCCACTCTATAAACTCCAGGTCTATCTTCTGTGCCTCCAGTCTTACGTCTATCAGCAGGAATACATTCACCAGTTGCTCTCTCTGCAGTATGTAGCCGTTTATCATATGCTCCAGTTTCTGCACCTCTTTTTTCGAGCGCTTGGCAAATCCGTAGCCGGGCAGGTCCACCAGATACCACTCGTTGTTTATTATAAAGTGGTTTATCAGCAGTGTCTTACCTGGCGTAGCACTAGTCTTGGCCAGATTCTTCTTGCCAGTCAGCATGTTTATCAAGCTCGACTTACCTACGTTCGACCTTCCGATGAACGCATACTCGGGTTTGGTATCCTTCGGACACATCGACTCCATCGGAGCGCTAAGTGTGAATTCAGCTTTCTTAATTTCCATATAATAATATTTTTGGGTGCAAAGATACGATTTTTTTTCGAAAATGTTTGGTAGTTCACAAAAATATGCGTACCTTTGCATCGTTTTTCAAAACAGTGCTTCCGTTCGCGAAGCATTTCCACTATTTTTTTTCAGAATAATAAAGTATTAAGTACATACTATATGTATACAAAAGAAGAATTAGAGTCTATGGACATACCCCAGCTTGTGGGTATTGCCGACGAGCTTGGCATCAAGGTATCGCCCGATGACCAGCTCGAAACCGTAGTTTATGCCATCCTCGACAAGGCCGCCGAAAACAGCGCCACAGCCGATGATGCCCCCAAGCGCAAGCGTACTCGTATCGCTAAAAAAGATACAAGCCGAGTTTATACAGTAAATGGCGAGGAAGGTAGCAACCTCGACGCAAAGTCAAACCGCGCTCGTAAGAAGGTTGAGACACCATCACTCTTTGCCGACATGCCAGCAGAAGCTCCTGCTGTGGAGCCAGCTCCTGCCCCCGCTGCCGAAGAGGCTAAGCCCAAGAAGCGCGGACGCAAGACCAAGGCCGAGAAGGAGGCCGAGGAGGCTGCAGCACGTGCTGCCGAAGAGGCTGCACAGGCCGCCGCTGTCCCCGAACCAGTTATTCCCGAGGCTGCTGCCGACGATTTCGTAGTACCCGAGGCTGCACAGTTTGCCGTTGGTGCCGATAGCGCCGACGACGAGGTTATGCCAAACGCCATCGAGCAGCTGCGCGAAAAAATGTCACACAGCAAGGCTGAGGCTCCTGTTGATGAGGCTCCAGCCGATGCACCTGCCGATAAGTTTGACCCACTTACCGATGCTGTAGATGAAAACGGTGTATGGCTTGGCGATCCAGGCGATGGTACCGACTTTATCACTATCGTCGATATCCCCATCGAGGACCAGATGGCCACTCCTACCCTCGATATATTCGACCGTCCGATGACTCCAGCCATCAACGAGGCTCCTGTTACACGCAACAGCGTGGCCAGCTCTATGCCTCGCTACGACTTTGCCGACCTTATCGATGCCAACGGTGTGCTCGAGATGCTTACCGATGGATACGGATTCCTTCGCTCTAGCGACTACAACTACCTCTCATCTCCCGATGATGTATATGTATCGCCACAGCAGATCAAGAAGTATGGTCTTAAGACCGGCGACGTAGTACAGTGCAAGGTTCGTCCACCTCACGAGGGCGAGAAGTTCTTTGCCATGACCGACGTGCAGAGCATAAACGGCCGCAACCCAAGCGAGGTTCGCAACCGCGTGGCATTCGAGCACCTCACACCACTTTTCCCTGAGGAGAAGTTCACACTCTGCGGCGACCGTGCCACCACTAACCCATCTGTACGTATCGTCGATCTGTTCTCACCTATCGGTAAAGGTCAGCGTGCACTTATCGTGGCCCAGCCTAAGACTGGTAAGACCATCCTGATGAAGGATATCGCCAATGCCATCGCAGCCAACCACCCCGAGGCTTATATTATGATGCTGCTCATCGACGAGCGCCCTGAGGAGGTTACCGATATGGCCCGCACCGTCAATGCCGAGGTTATCGCCTCTACATTCGACGAGCCAGCCGACCGTCACGTAAAGATTGCCGGTATCGTACTCGAGAAGGCTAAGCGTATGGTAGAGTGCGGTCACGATGTAGTAATCTTCCTCGATTCTATCACCCGTCTGGCCCGTGCATACAATACCGTTGCGCCTACATCAGGTAAGATTCTTACCGGTGGTGTCGACTCTAACGCTCTGCAGAAGCCTAAGCGTTTCTTCGGTGCTGCACGTAACATCGAGGGCGGCGGTTCACTCACCATCATCGCTACAGCTCTAGTTGATACCGGTAGTAAGATGGACGAGGTTATCTTCGAGGAGTTCAAGGGTACAGGTAACTCTGAAATACAGCTCAACCGTTCACTCTCCAACAAGCGTATCTTCCCTGCCATCGATCTGGTTCAGTCTTCTACTCGTCGCGACGACCTGCTGCTTGACGAGACCACGCTCAACCGCATGTGGATTATGCGCAAGTTTATCGCCGAGATGAATCCTATGGAGGCTATGAACACTGTTCGCGACCGTCTGGTAACAACACGCACTAACGAGGAGTTCCTGTTGTCGATGAACGGATAATTATGAAACGTATATTATTTGTATGTCATGGCAACATCTGCCGCAGTCCGATGGCAGAGTTCGTAATGAAATACTTAGTAGAACAGGAGCAGCTGACCGATCAGTATCTGATTGAGTCAGCTGCTACTTCTACTGAGGAGATAGGTAATGCCGTATATCCGCCCGCACGCCGCAAGCTGGCCGAACACGGCATCAGTTGCAATGGCCATGCCGCACGCCAGATGACACGTGCCGACTACAATCGCTACGACCTGCTGGTTGGCATGGACTCGGCCAACATCCGCAATATGACCCGCATATGTGGTGGCAGCGATCCCGAGGGCAAGATAGTGAAACTACTCGACCTCATACCAGCATCCGACCGCCGCTACGGTTGCGACGTGTCCGACCCATGGTACACCGGCGATTTCGAAGCCACCTGGCAAGACGTACTTAAAGGCTGCCAGGCACTACTTAATCACTAACGTTGCACACGTTTTGTAACACCTATGGCACCGGCTGGACATACCAGACGGCAGAGGTGGCAGCCCACGCATTTAGTACCGATAATATGTGGTTGGCGTGTGGCTGTGTCGAAAGATATGGCTTGATGACCGCCATCGCTACACGATATTTCACATCTACCACAGCCTACACAACGTTCTCGGTCAATTTTAGGATAAACCTTAGAATCACGATCCAGTTCACTGGCTGTAGTGAACTTCGATAGTTGCGAACCCTCTAGTTCATCCAGATGCTTAACGCCATTCTTTGCCATATAACGCTGTAATCCCAGTACCAGGTCGTCGATGATTCGGTAGCCATACTGCATCACGGCTGTGCATACTTGCACATTACTACATCCCAATTGTATAAACTCCAAAGCATCACGCCAAGTCTCTATACCACCGATACCGCTTAGATTCACGCCCTTCAACATGTGGTTCATAGACATTTCGAGTATAAAGCGCAGGGCAATTGGCTTAACTGCACGACCAGAATAACCCGAAACGGTGCGACGTCCCGACACTTCGGCATCGTCGGCCATGGTTACCGACTTAATGGTATTGATGGCCGAAATAGCATCAGCTCCGCCAAAGAGGGCCGCCATAGCAGGATGACATATCTGAGTAATGTTGGGCGTCATCTTTGGGATAACAGGTATCTTCACAGTATCTTTTACTACGCGTGTGAACTCGGCCACCAGTTCCGGGTTCTGGCCTACGTCGCTTCCCATACCCGCCATTTTCATCTGCGGACACGAGAAATTCAGCTCTACAGCATCACAACCAGCCTGCTCTGCCATACTGGCCAGCTCAGCCCATTGCTCCGTGGTCTGCCCCATGATACTGGCAATCACCACCTTGGTGGGATAATTCTGCTTCAGTCTGCGCAGTATGTCAAAATCCATCTCAACAGGGTTCTCACTAAGCTGTTCCATGTTTCTGAAACCATAGAAGTCACCATGCAATCCGTTGCTGTGCACAGCATCGAAACGTGGCGACACCTCCTTGATTTCCTGCATACAGATGGTCTTATAGAACACGCCACCCCATCCTGCATCAAAGGCATGTGACACCATGTCATAATTAGTACACACTGCCGACGAAGCAAGGAAGAACGGGTTCTCACAATGTATACCACAGAAATCTATCTCCAGACTGGGATACTCCGCAGTGACATCATCGGGGTGTATGCTGCGCAACATCTCTTTCAGGCGTATGGGCCAGTCATATCGTATGCAAGCTTTCTCGGCCGCCTCTAGGTCGGCATCGCTACACTCAGCCACCCATCGAGTGGCCAACTTATGATTATCAAAACGTATAGCTCTTACCGCCCTTGCCGGGTCACCCGTCTTACATGCTTTAGTACAGGGAGCATCCTGACACATCAGGCATCGGTTAGCCTCTTCGTATACATTTATTCGTTTCATAGTTATACATAATTATTGTTTCACAGAATACTTTGGCACAAATATAAGAAGATTATCCCTAGTTTCCAAATATTTACGCTTTTTTTTATTCATTATACTATATATGTATAGAAAGAGAATAATGATAATCTGTAACAAATTGGCGTATTATTGTTACAATTTCAAACAATATAACTATAGCAATTTTTCTAATTTCTCCACGGCCATAGTGATATCATCCCTGAATCGCTTATGGTCGCGGAGAAAATCTTCTCTACCATCACTTATAGCATCATATAGTTCCTTGCTCATATCGTCCACATAACTGGCAATGGCTATCTCTATATCATCCTTCTGCCAGTCGAGCGTGGAATATACATATATGCGCTGCTTCTGATGCATGAAGCTATAAGCTGTCTCGATACTATCCTTTGTTATCATTTTGCATCATCGTATCCTATAGGGCGAAATTGGCGCTGCTCTTCGCTGTACACAAATCCGTATCCATATAGATAGTCCTTAATATCCTTGGGTTCTGTCCCGAAATTATAGCATAGCGATTCCAGCGTGTCAAACTCCTCATCGCGAAGCAGCATATTCACGCTCGAAACCAATATCGCCGGGTCTTTTGGTAAATAGTCCATCTGTAGTCTAGTTTACTGCTGTCATGTGATAGCCCAATCGGCGCAGCTGCATGGCGGCGCCCATCAGGTATAGTTGGTGCAGACATGCCACGTAGGCATCAAAAGCCTCTCGGGTGCCAGGCTCCAGGCCTTGGTGCATCAGGGCATTGTACACACGCTGGGCACACTCGCCCACAGTCTTTTCCAGAGCAGAATAGTCTTCGCCCTCAAGCAGTAGCACTTCTTCACGGATATACTCATCCATCGAGTCGTAGCCACGTTTGTCGCGCATATAGGCGTAAAGATCTTCCACCTTAGAATATATTTCCCAGTCAGTGTCCCACATCTTGGCCACTGCCATACCGATATACATCATCCATCCGAGCGATGCCGAGGGGAAAGCCTGGAACTCGCGTATGCCATCTGGAATGTAAGCCTTAGCTATAGCCTCCCACTTATCCTCTACATCGGGACACTCAGGCAGACGCTCGTCTACCTCATTCATTGTCTGCAGAAACTGGTGCAGATCTTGCTTCAATTGTTCTTCGAATTTATACATTGTAGTTGAATTTATCTTAGCATTTTCTTTATCTGGGTTTCTGTGGCATGCGGGCATACTGTATGCATGTGGGCGCAGATACGGGCAAACGATTCTTCGGGAGTGCGATTACACTGGTTAGCATCTCTACCGTAGAGTTGCTCGGGGGTGGTTAGCAATGACCATCCCCAACCATATTCATTATTATGTTTATCCACTGGATACACAAAGTCTTCGGTCACTATGCGCGTAGCCATCTGCAGTCGGGTCACGTAGCCGTCAAACTTACTTCGCATCTTTGGCCCAGTAAACCCGCACTGTGCTCGCAGTTCGCGCGTTATCAGACTCCCCTGCTCTGCCAGCGTCAGCAGTATAGCCTCCTCTATACTACCCTCTTCGGGCTCCGCATGCTTGCTGCGGCGATAGTTGCAGAAGTCGGGCCACCACTCTCGACTGATAAATCCAGCCTTGCCCGCAAAGAACTTTCCATACACATGGTGTCCCTCGGTTATCACACTCCCCTTCCACTTCCACAGCGGCCAGTCCCATCCCCCTTCGGGCAGCACCACATACCTACAGTCATCAGCCACGATATCCTCGGCCGAGAACCCTTGTATGCCACTATCCAGTAGTGGCAGGAAACCTATCCTCCCAATCAGTTCTATCAGCTGAGCACTATTATGTATTTCTTCCATTCGATATTTTCAATTATTTCACAATCTGGTAACCAATTCTTTGGGGGCAAAGATACAAAAAATATGGGAAATCCTCACATATTTTAGGGTTTTTCCTATACGAGATTAAAAAATATTTCTCATCTTTGCAGCGTCAAACAATTTAAAACATTGAAGCGTATGAAAGAGAATCGTATTATTGCATCAGCCCTAATAGCTTTGGGCATCGTAATGCTAGGATTGTTTATCAAAGGTGGAATCGATAACTTTGCCAATAAGGATCGTAAGGTAACGGTGAAGGGTCTGGCCGAGCGCGAGGTTCCTGCCGATAAGGTTACGTGGAGCATCGGAACTAAGGTGACTGGCAACGATCTGCCTCTGCTTTATGAAAACATCAACAGTCAGACAGACAAGATTAAGAAGTTCTTGCTACAGAATGGTCTCGATGACAAAGAGATCACGGTCAATCCACCATCTATCAGCGACCTGGAGGCACGCGAATGGGGCGACAACCAGAAGAATTTCCGTTATATAGTTAACACTACCATCACGGTTGCCACCAACAAGGTTACTGAGGTAAACAAGGCTATATTTAAGCAGGCCGAACTGCTGAAGCAGGGTGTTGCCATCGATAGCAGCAACCCTCAGTATGAGTATGCATCATTCCAGCAGATGAAGCCCGAGATGATGTCCGAGGCTATCAAGAATGCCCAGAAGACTGCCGAACAGTTTGCCGAAGCAAGCAAGAGCGAGCTTGGACAGATACAGACAGCCGGACAGGGACAGTTTGAGATAGAGGATCGCGACCAGAACACGCCTTATATCAAGAAGCTGCGTGTAGTAACAACTATCACTTATTCGCTAAAAGATTGAGTTTCCCTATCAGCGGAACGTACCATGTCTTAACTTCCTTCTCGGTTGGCGTGTGCGCACCAGGGAAATGATATGAGTGAGAGTAATACTCCAGAAAGAGAGGTTCAAAGTGAGCCAAGGTGTCTTGCTCGCCAAACAGACCCCAGATACGCTCTTTAGATTCGGGTGTGTAATACTGGAACTGTTGAGCTTCCAACTCTGCAAACTCATTGATTAAAGCATCGTCTATAATGAAATCCTGATTGCCGTTGGCGCGTGGCGACTTGTATCTCTGCGCGCCAATTCTTGGTTTCAGAAACTCTGTCATCTTGAAATGAGGATTACCAAGCAGAGCCGGAATGCCAATTACTGGTGCTATCATCTGAGCATAGAATGATCCGCAGCTATTGCCTACAATGACGTCAGGCTTTTCGCGATCGCACAGATCACGAATAAACGCCAAGGCCTCTTTGGGATGTAGCGGTAAGTCGGGAGTAAGCACTACTGCCCTACCCTCAAATGCCTCTCTCAGAGCCACAGCCGGCACACATTGCCCGCTGGCATAGAATCCATGTAGAAATAGAATCTTATTCATTTACTATAATTAATTGCCTGCAAAGGTAATTAAAAAATTGTAATCAGTAAACATATTACGGGTATTTTTGTGTCATTAGTTTAACTTTTCACTTAACGAATCGGGCGGTTCGTTGAAACCGAGCGGTGGATGATTAAACATTCATCTACCCCATTGCGTCAAAATACCAGAAATACAAAAGACAAATAAACAAATAAAATAATAACAATTTAAAAGTATTCTGGTATGAAAAAGATTATCGTTACATTGGTTGCCATGATGGCAGTGACATTTAGTTTTGCAGAAACTAACAGTAACAAGGTTGACAAGCGCTACGACATGAGCTGCAACATGGACCGCCTCTCAGAGGTACTCGCCCTCGACGAGAATCAGGAAGACGCCGTTGAGTCTATCCACAACAACTTCAACACAGAGTTGCAGTCATTAGCCTCAGTAAGAGGACCACTACAGCGCCACCTGGTACATAGAGCAGTAAGAAAGGATGCTCACCAGATGAAGCAAGTGCTCAACGACAAACAGTTTGCCCTCTACATGCGCATCGTGCTTAACACACTCCGCAACAGACAAATTTAATAATTCTTCACGGTATATAACCCCATATGCAGACCATTGTAAGCACCCTCGCGAGCGGCAAGGTCGAATTGCTCATCATCTCTGCACTGCAGCCATGCCACCGTTCTTTGCAAGCAAAGCGACCAGAGGTCGAGCGCCGCACATCGTGGCTCTACTTGGTTTTTTCGGAGGATCATGGGGTCGGTTCTTTTTTCTCATACCATATAACTCCAAAGATAATATTATCGACCTATCTATAATATAATAGGAAAGAAATAAATATCTTTGTGGTTTTCGATGATTATTTGTACCTTTGCAGCCAGAAATGTATAACGACACGACTGACTTATGGAACAGAAATTCAGCAATAACAGTATTGACCTTCAGGTGCTGCGTGAGTTTTGCGAGCGTGAGGGTGAGGCGGTGTCTTACCGCAAGGGTGATCA
>Ga0310695_10005984_pt1 | contig 20591 bp, 19 predicted proteins | sample RumenRJG_04DNA_FD_203882 | JGI IMG/M metagenome (GOLD analysis project Ga0310695, IMG submission 203882) | Bovine rumen microbial communities from Lethbridge, Alberta, Canada - RJG_04 (v2) (version 2) | ecosystem: Host-associated > Mammals > Digestive system > Stomach > Rumen | place: Canada...
CTTTTGATTTATTTAGCGAAATTTCGCATCCAGATTACAAAAAAATAACAAGAGAACAAAAGAAAAACAGAAAAATATTACATGATGCAATGATAAAAGCAGGATTTAAAGGAATTGATTCAGAATGGTGGCATTTTACTTTAGACAATGAACCATACACTGACACTTATTTTGATTTTGACATTGAATAAAAAAGTACTTTATTGATAAAAATTTTAAATACTCTACAAGCTATGCAAATAACCATTCGATTACATCTGAACAGCCATTTTTATCAGAATCAGTACGCAATACCGCTCCCGGTACTTGACTGTGCCCTTTACCAGCAATAATTTTACAATTATCAGCGCCTAAGATACTTTTTAACTTTCCGTTTGTCATATTGCGAGGGGTCGTATCATCTCTACTACCGGCAAAGGCTTTTGTAGGAATTTTCATTTTTTTGCCTAAATTTCCCGGTTCGTATGGACTAAGCGTTACAGCTTTTTTAAACACATCACTCATTTCATTAGCAAAATATAATGCACCTGCTCCGCCTAAACTGAAGCCCATTAAAGATATATTATCTTTATCCACATTATGTGTTGATTCAAATTCCTTCAAAAGAGTTCTAAGTTTTTGTTCATTATTTTTATTGCACCAGCCGCTTTTGCCTGCAGATAATTGCGGACAAAGTATATATCCTCTGAAATTCTTCAAATTCCATTTTTTCATAATAACAGCCGGATCATATTCCTTGCTTTCTAATAAATCAGGATTTGAACCCTTTTGGTATAAACCGTGTAAAGACACAAGTACAGGCAATTTTTCATTAGGATCAACTTTTTCAGGCCCAATTAAAAGATAAGGCATTGAACCTTTTTTGACTTTTGTGATACTTAATTTAGTATTTTCATCAAATAATTTTGTACTTTTATAAGATTTAGCCGGTGATGACGGGCCTTGAGGTGTTGTGTCATCAGATTTATTTGTTGATGGAGTAGAATTTGATTTTGCACTATTCCCAAAATTGATTTGCGGCATAGACATCATAGAATTCATTGCAAACATTGGGTTAAATATAAAATTTGGCATACTAAAAATAGACGGGAATGACGGAAATGAATATTGCATAAAAGGAAACATCATACCCGAATTAAACATTGGTATATTAAAATTTGACATAATTGGCAATGAATTAAACATTTTATATCCCCCATCTATATAAAGTATATATAAGAATAATAATTGCCTTTTTTGTAACAAAATTTTAAGACTATTACAACACACGCACAACTACGACTCGTTTTGTCGTAGTTGTGCTATATTATGAAACATAAGGAGAAATAAATGTCGAGATTAAATAAAGCAAATGAAATTATAGAGCTTGCAATTTTGATGCAAAACAGCTATTGCGGTTTAACTTTAGATGATATAGCACACGAATTTGAGTGTTCCCGCCGCAGTGCAGAGAGAATGAAAGCAGTTTTGGTTGAAAAGTTTGGCAACAAAATAGAAGAAGTAAACAGTGAAAAAGATAAGAAAAAACGTTGGAGATTTAAAAAAGGTACAATGAATTGGCTCATAAATTTTACATCAAGCGATTTTGCCAATCTTGAACATTGTAAAAAATCCCTAAAATCTCCTACAAAACAAAAGGAAATGGATGAACTTATTGAAAAAATCAAAGCTCTTAATCCTCAAAATGTTTCTGATGTTGATGTAGATGAAATTTTATCAACTCAAGCTTATGCTATAAGGCAGGGATTTAGGGAAAATATAAAACTTGAAATTTTGCAAATAATAAATGATGCAATTCTTTGTCAAAAGCAAATTGTAATCAGATATGCAGATATGGATAAAGATTTTGCACTAAATCCTTATGGTATTTTGCATTCTGACAGAGTTTATTTAATCGCTTATAATGACTACTCTCAAGCCATTCGTACATACAGGATTTCAAGAATTAAAGAAATAAAGCTGACTGATAATTATTTTGATAAAGATGAAAAATTTAGTATAGAAGAATATTGCGCAAAGTCATTTGGAGTTTATCAGGGTGAAATTTTTGATGTGGTTTTGCTATTTGATAAAGATAGTGCAGATGATGCACAAGAATACTTTTTTCATCCAACTCAAAAGGGGCATCAAAATGAGGATGGCTCGTACACTTTATCGCTAAAAGCAAGTGGAGAATTTGAGATTATCACAGAAATTTTAAAATGGCGTAATAATGTAAAAATTCTTTCACCTCAAAGCCTGAAAGATACATACAACAAAACAATTCAAGAAATGTATGAAAAAACAAAGGAGAAATAATGTTAATATGCAAAGAATTATTAAATATTCTGCCCAAAAAATATCCAAAAGTTTCAGAGGAATTGCTGCCGGAACTTTTAAACACTAATATTAAAAAAGGATTTATAGATGTAGACAAATTAGATATAGAAAATGCTTTAATTAATAGTACAAATTGTACTTTCAATATTGTTAAAACAAAGAAAAAAGAAGCGATAAATATACTTCTCAATGCCCATAATATAAAAAAATCAAAAAAACTAATTTTATTCATTGTACATAATAAAAATTTAACATTATATGAAATATCTCAAATGATGAATTCTATAACAAAAAATATCCGCTCATCAACCGATATTATTGTTGGTGATTTTGTTGACAAATCCATTAAAAATCAAATAAAATTAGTATCACTTATTATTGTATAAAGGAGTAATAATGAAAATAAACAGACCGGAAGGATATATAGAATATTGCAAAACACTCTTCAATTTACAGCAACAATTAAAAAATTCTAAAGCAGAAGATATAATTAAATCTGATAACAAAGAGGACTATCCGACATTCAATTTACAGCCGGATAATTTAATCGGCGAAGAATGGAAAAAAATTGAACTTTCGGGTTATACAAAATATGAATGCAGTAACAAAGGTCGTGTAAAATATAACGGAAAAATTGTTCCGCAAAAAAATATCAATGAACAAATGGCAGGATATTTGATTCTTGATAAAGAAGAATATAAAAAATTATATCCGGACTCTACAAATAGCAATATGACACAATCAGAATTTGTATACAGCCTAATTGCAAAAGCATGGCTTGGGAAAATTGATAATGACGGATATCACATTCATCATGTTACGAATAACGGATATGATAACAGCATAGAAAACTTAGTACTGCTGACTGCTGTAGAACATTCAATAGTTCATGGTTTTAAGATTGGTGATTGGTAAAACAAATTAGAATTCCATTTTAGCACTGATACAAACCCATTTGTCGTATTCGGTTTTTGTTGTTGCGCCGCAATAATTTAAAATTTTCATAAGCGTGTTATAATCTGCAATAGATTTTTGTTGGATATATGTTTTCATACAAAATTCAAAAGCACCGTTATTTGCAATATTTTTCGTCTTACAATATTTAATACTATTGTTAAAATTTATTTTTAATGATTTCTGTACAGCAAAATTTAACACAGTCGTGTTATTTGCCTGTATTTTTTGTTGTGTAAATACTACAGCTAAAATAATAACAGGCAAAATCATTTTATATACTAATTTATTTATTATGTACCTGCACTTTCTGATTTAATCCTTTTACATTCTGCAATGGTTTCTTGTTTTATTTTCTCTGCTTCAATATTTATCCGTTTCACAATCTCAGATTCAAAAGTCATTCTTTGAGCTTTTAATTCTGCATTTTGAATAATTTCTTCAGCTCTTTGATATGCATCTTTTAAAATTTGTTTTTTTAGTTTAAATAAAATTTTTTTTAACATGTCGTTCTCCTTTTATACTTCCATTATAAAAGTCAACTGCGACAAAATGAGTCGGAATAATATAATAATAAAAATTTTAATATCTAGCATACAGTAATTACTCTTATTTTAATTAAAAAAATAGTGCAAAAAACAAACATTTTTGTTACTAAAAACCGGACATTTTGGACTTTTGTACTTAACCAATTTCCGACCTTGCAAAATCGGCAAAAGCTGGATTGCTTCGGGCATTCGCCCTCGCAATGACATTGGGGTTTATTTGGGACATTTGAATTGTAATTAATTTGCCTGTGTTAGCCGCCACCTTTAGGTGTTAGCGATTTTATACGAATTGACTCAAATGTAACGAAACTGCTCTTTTTGTCCAATTTCTGTCACTCAAAAATCCGGTATAAATCCGAGCAAATCGCTAAAACCTAAACATACTCTATATTATAACGATGACGCATTTAGGACAAAAATGTACCGCTTAAAGCGCCTATTTTTTAACTCGGAAGCAAGCCGGAAGCATTTACTACATTTGAATAGCAGTAAAATTAAGACTCTAAACACATTACGAAATAGTAAAAATCCGTTCCAAAAACTATCGATTTCAGTCAAGTTATTGCTGCGGGCGTAATCTGTTATTAACCCTTAAGGCATTTGTTACCCAACCCTTTGTTCTGGATGCAACTACGAAATCGTTATAAACTGGAAGTATCTTCGATGGATCCGAAATTGTAACAATAATTGTTGCATCTTGAGGCTCATCCAATTCAAATTGACTTCTTGTAAGAACACCTACATTTAGCCTCCAATTAATTGCATTAACACCTTTTGGTATTGAACGTTTGTAAACTTTTACTGGTGACCATTTGTAACCATGCTCTATAAGTATTTTTTCAAAATTTCCTGCACAATCAGGAGTATCTAGAGGTACTTGCTTTGTGTATTTGCCCACAGTATCAATTGAACCTAATGAAACATCTACATTTGTTCGACAATATTCAGATGCGTTGTTCTCATCTAATGGTTGATTGTACACCAAAGTAACGTATATATCTCCGAAGACCTTTCCATCTGAAGTTATTAAACATTCTGGTATAGGAAAATCTTTTTGGTAAATAAGTCCTGGTTGCAATTTAACATTAAAAATTGATGTAGCTTGCCAATCTGGTGACAATAACATTTCATTTAAGTCACCAGGAACACCAAATCCAAAATAATTTATGTCACTTTCAGATAATTCTTTTTGTTTTAAAACAGCAGAATGTATTAACAAAGCTTTTGCTAAGTTAGGATTGAATTCACCATCAATATTATTTACTAAATTGGCCAGTATTGTACTAACTATAGGAGTTGAAAAGCTCGTTCCTACACTTTCTGTTAGGTTTCCAGCTTCGTCAAAAGACACTAATCCAGTTTGTTTACAGTCTAATTTTTTATCACAATTGCCACCATAATGTACTACTTCTGGTTTAGGAATAAACATTGGTCCGGGTCCTCTTCTAGAAAACGGAGATGGTTCGTTTGGAGAAACAACAGAACTAATTATTTGTTTATGTGCTAAAGAACCAACTGTTATTGCACGAACAGAATCTGCAGGAGTTGTAATTCTATCTGTATTATTGGATATATTACTAGGCCACTGCCTTAATGGTGATTCACAATAATTACCTGCGGCAATTACAAAAATAACATTAAATCTTTCTTGTAATTCATCCAAAGCCATTCCAAAATCTGAGAAAGAATAATTATCACAAATTGCATCTGTGCCTAATGATAAGTTCCAAATCTTTATTTCTGGATGTTTCTCAAGTTCAATTTCTAATATAGCAAGTAATTCATCCTCTCTTAAGCTATCATCTAAAACAGGTATATCAAAAATACGTGCTTGCACATTAGGAAATATATCGTCATTATTTAAATTGCGAGCGTTTGTTATTAGTCCCGCAATAAAAGTACCATGCGAATAATCTTGTAGTGCGGGTTTTGCAATATAATTACTTTTCCCTACAATCCATGGCTTCAATATTTCATTTGTTGGCGAAATCCCAGAATCGACTAAACCAACAATGGGCAATTTTTCGTTTGGTTCATTTAATGCAAGGTTATTACTTGCTGCTTTTACTGAATGTTGTTTAATGGGACAAAAATTCATAAAATTACTTATGCTTTTTAATCCTATAAAATCAGATGCTTCTTCAAATATCTCTTTTGTCTTAAAATTAACAGAATAAATATTTAATTTTTTGGTATATTTTAGTTTTTTAAAATCAACATCATTTTGCAATCCTAGCTTATTTAAAATTTCGACAAACTTCAACTCATTATTATAATTTAATACATCATTATTGTGATCAAATAATTTTACTTTTAATACTTGATTATAATTTTTTAGTTCACGTATATCTTTTGAAATAATATCATCCGGTGTATATGGTGCTATTTCTTTAATGGCAGAAATATTTGCAATATTCTTTTGTTTCTGGCTATTCTTTATCTTTGTTTCGAGTTTGCTTATTGATGAACTATTTACACTTACAAATAATTCACCTAAGGTTCCTGTTCCTACAATTTTACAATCGGCATCTTTTATGATTTCAGTTGGGCGGTGGCTTTTTGCAAAAGCCTGTTCTCTTAAGTATATCTTTACTACACCACTTGTATTTGGATATTTGTTAAATGCTTTTTCAAAATAATTAACAGCATTTGTAGTATATCCAACTAATTCTGTTCTATGTTTATCAAAATTGGCAAAATCAAATACAGTATTATCTCCACCACGATTTTGTTTTGCGTGAATATCATTTGTATCATACGCTACGACTAAAAAATTATTCTTATTCATTCTTTCCTCCTTGATTTATGATTTTGGAAATATATCCTGTAGACACCCCAAATATTTTTGACAAATCTCTGTAGGTATATAATTTGTCGTAATGCTGTTTTAAATATTTTATTTTATCTTCTATTGGATTTTCGATTATATCTTGCAAATGAATTTTAGATAATTCATTTAAAAGCATTGTTTTATTAAGTATTTTTTTATCTTGAAGAACCATTTGGCGATTTATCTCATTACATATTTCTTTAATTTCTGCACCTGATAAGCTCGTACAACTATTTGCGTATAGTTGCAACATTTTATTGTCAATGTCAAAATTTATAAAACTTTTAATCATTTTTGAAACAATTAATTGATTTGGTTTAATTATTTCAATTTTATATGTAAATCGTCGCCATATAGCAGGGTCCAATAAATGTTGATGGTTTGTAGCTGCCAATAAAATTGTCTGCTTGTCTAACATATCTATATTTTGCAGCAAGCTAACAACAATACGTTTTAACTCTCCTAATTCATTTTGATCGTCTCTTAATTTTGCAATCGCATCAAATTCATCTAAAAATAAAATACACGGTCTTGAATTCGCATAATTAAACAATTCTCTCAAATTTTTAGATGTACTACCTAGATATGAAGAAATCAGAGAATCTAATCGGGCAGTAACCAGAGGTAGCTCTAGTTCAGAAGCAATGTATTTAGCAAGTTCTGATTTTCCACAGCCGGGAAGTCCGTATAATAAAAGCGATGGAATAAATTCTACACCTTTTTCCAATAATAAATCATTCGATTTTATATATTTTATAAAATTTTGAACTTTTTCCATGATAAATTCGTCAAAAAATATATCTACTTCTCCTTTTTGAAAAAATTCTTTTTCGGCGAGTGAACTCTTAGATTCACTATCAACTGGTAAAATATCTCTGATATTTGCACCATTTGGTAATAATTTTAAACTCTTAGAGTTTAATATAGCCTTTTTTAATTTAGAAGATGCAGATTTATCGCCTTCAGCTTCCAGTTTTTCAGATAAAAGTTCTGTATAATTAACAACTTTTTCTATATCGGCATTTAATGCACCATTTACTATTTTTAAAATTTCAGGTAAATATTCCATGACAATCCCTTTTTATATTTCATGAACATAATAACATATTTCGTGAACAAAATCAAGATTTTGTGAACAAATTATGTTATTTGGTGAACAAAATGCTAGATGTATGAACAGAATAATAAATCATTGAACATGTAATTGGATAACCTAAGTTCTTTTTTTACTTTATAAAAATCTTTTCTGATTTTGCGTTTTAAGAATTTCTTTTGTTGTTCATCTCCTGTTAAAATCGTGTTCAAAGGCTGTTTTAATGTGATTAAATTTTGAACAATTGAAAGCATGTATGGATATTTCTTTTTCAGGATTTTAAAAAGCTGTGCCAGTTGTTCCGGAGTTAATATTTGAATTTGTCTTTTAGGAATATCGGCTATTCTTTTTACTTCAAAAATACAGGTTTTATCAATATAACCTTCATTTTGAAAATATTTTATTATTTGATTCAAAAGTGCAAGAATATTCTTAATTCTGCGTTCAGATACTTTATTATTTTGTAAGTATTTTCTAAAATTCAGAATATCCTGAATAGTTATATCTTTTAATCGAAATTTCATAAAATACGGAATAATTTTTGAATAAACAAAGGTTTTATATACTTGGAAAGACATCTCTGTCAGAGTATTCTGCTTAATTTCTAAAAATATTTCGCAAGCTTCAACAACTGTAATATCCAAATTTTTACTTGGAATATTTTTATCAATAATTTTAAATTTATCTTCTGCTTTTATTGTTTCCACATATTCAAACTTATCTCCACAGGACTTTATATTCTCCGATTCTTGCAAAAATTTTCTGGCGGTATCTGCATCAATATCGCAGAACATAATAATATCTTCAATAGAAAATGTTTTTAATCTTTTTGCAACTTTCAATATCTTATCCACCCAATACCTCCTGAGCTATATTTTCATCAATTTCTGTTAATCCGTTTGCTTGCGCCACTTTTTCAAATGTATCAATTGTATTTACAATTTGCCTGAAACTTTTGGCTTTGTTGTGTATTAAATGTACTGCCCCTTTTGTAATTTCAACTTCCGAGATTTCCTCAGTAATTTGTTTGATATCTGAATATTCAAATTCAGTAAAATTATATATTTCTGAAATCCGGTCAAACAGGTGCGTATGCTTTTTGAGTTTGTGTTTTGCAAGCTGCATTCCGACCAAAATTATTGTTACACCCGTTTCATCGTGTAAATCTCTAAGTGTTTCTATTGTTCTAAAATCTTTTAACAGATAATCAATTTCATCAACTATAATCATCTGCGAATTAGTTTTTAGAGCATTAACGCATTGCCTGAAAATATCTGCAGTATAAAATCTTGGTATTTCATCAAGCTCTTTGGCGATTTCTTCCAATAACCACTTTGGGCTCATAGAGTTTATTACCCTAATATAAATTGCATCATATTGTATTGAAAGATAAAGTGCAGTCTTTGTTTTGCCTAATCCTGCATTTCCATATACAAGACCAATTTTTGATATATTATCAGGCTTATTATTCAGGTTATGAATAAGATTAATAAATCCTTTGACATTCTTAGTTAAGACAAATTTAGGTTTCATAGTTTATTCCTTTCTTGGTTGCCGGCGATAAACGGGCACGCTGACGCTTCGGCCCTCTGCCGGCAATCCGCAAAATCGGTTTCATATTGCTTATACTCCTTTGATTCTTTATACGCTGTAAGCCAAATTCTATCATCATTACAAGTGCAGCCATGTTCCATAAGGTATTCATATCTTTCTCTGCTTGTTTTGAATAATGGTTTTACCGCCGGATTATATTTTTGAGACTTTTCTTTTTTAATTTCTATTTTAGGAACAATAGGCGGTGGTAAAGGTGCATCTTCAGTTTTATCCATTTCACACTCTAAAATTTCCAACTCTTCAATATTCAAAAACTCTTTACAATCCTTTATTGTCTTATTTTTAAGCTGTTTTTGTTTTTGGATTTTCTGTTTGTAATCTTCAATATCCTTAACTTCGCCTGTGTAATAAGCAAGCGGATGTGTTAGTGTAATTCTGTCTGCTCTGCATAAAAACTTACCTGATATCGTATAAACATTAATGTAAGATAAATCAAACAGGCTGTATTTTATTAGCACTTTCTGCCTCAACCCATAAAGTGCATCGTTATAATAATCAGATTTTAAGAACCTTATACCCTGACTTGTAATTGTTTTAATCTCTTGCGCCAGCATTAAATCGTCCAACTCTCTTTGGTTTATTTCTTTCTTTTCAACACTGTCAAGCATTTCTTTAATACTTTTTGTCTTATCATTAGGGCAGGGTAGAGAATTTTTATACTCAAGCCAACTGTTTATCATCTGAATTGTCTGCTGAATAGTGGGCACAAATTCTTGGTGTATTTCACTATGGAACTTTTCATTTCTCCTTAACCTTGCCGGTTTATTTTCTATATTTGTTCCGATATAACTCGGCAACAGTTTTTCAAAACTTTCCTGCATCTCCAGAAAAAATCGTTCAATAACTTTAGCTCTGGCATTATACGGATTTGCAAAAACAGTTGTTATACCGAGTTTTTCATATACACCTTTAAATCCGTATTGTTCAAATCCATCCTTATATTTACCCCTAAAATATTTACCCCTGAATGCTCTGCCGTTATCAAGATAAACAAACTTCGGAATTTTACCCAGATTTAATATTGCATTTCTTAGAGCTGACGCAATATTTTGCGTATTTTCTTCTATCATTATTTCATACCCGACAAGTACAGTCGATTTCCAATCCAAAAATCCGATTAATGTTGCACGACAGGGTTTCCCTGTAAACGGATTTATTACCTGAAAGTTTAATCTTTTCCCATCTGCTACCAAAATTTCTCCGACTTCGATTTTTGAAATATCCCTTTTGATATGCGGAATGACATCTTCTCTCAGGGCTTTTTCGCCGTCACGCAAAAGAGTCCATTTGTCAAAATAATTTGCTTTATACCAATTGGCGAATTTTCTGAATGTCGGCGGTGCAGGGATATACTCTGCCCTCTGAGTTTTTAGAACATATTGGGTTAAAGATATTGCTTTTCCGATACTGAATTTATTCGGGTGCAATAAAAGTTTCAAAAATATTTGTTTTTCGTGTTCTGTAAGACAGGTTCTTGAATAATCTTCGTAATGGTAATTCGGAATTAAAAGTTCATAGTTACTACTATTTCCTAAAATCCGTTTCCACCTTTGCAAAGTTCCTATTGAAACATTCCCGAGTTTTGCATAAATATCAGGATACAAAACTTGTGCGTTATATGCACCTAAAAAATCATTATCAAACTGCGTTTTATTCTGCTGATTTTTGCGTTCGTTTTTCCAAAGATTTAATAAATTCGATCTTGCAAGTGCAATAACTTTTGCTTTATCGGGTTTGTGAAAATCAGTTGGTACGGGAAGCTGTTTTTCAGCATAACTCGGAACAATTTTGGAATAATACTTTTCCTGAAGTTCCGGTTCAATGCTTGATAACAGAATCTCAAAACTTTTTCCGCCTTTGACAGTGATTTCTCTGGTAATGTATTTACCCTTTGACAGCCTGATAGCTCGTGTACTTACACCTTTGAGTTCTGCTAATTCTTTGATTGTAATGTATTTTTCATCTGTCATTATCTTGGCTCCTGTGGGTATTTCGGCACCATTCGCCTAAGTCGGCTCATTGCCTCAATTATCCTACGTCGCTATCGTAGTGCTTACGCACCGGCTACGCATTCCATTAATGACTCTGAACTCGGAAAATTGGAACTGTTTCCGACTTAATTTGTATCATTCGGACACATAGTCGGAAACAAATAAGGACTTGATGTTTCTTTAAAACGAGTTAAAATGTGTGTACCCAAATCATCTACCCTAAAGGAGTTACCCCATGAAAAAAGAATTAAGAAAACAGGTTGAATTACTTGAGCAAAAAATGTCAAAGAGTCCGAATAATAAGAAAAACGGTGGAAGTCATTTTCTGTACCGCAGGGAAAGAATGATACGTTTTAAAATGTTGCAGAAAAATATACCGCAAAAAATGCTTGCCAAAAGATTAAATCTAACCGAAAGCTACATATCAAAACTCATAACCGGCAAACGCTATAACAAAGATTTTGAAAGTTATATTATACATATTTTAGACATAAATTATTGTTGTATTTGATTAATGTAAAGACATTCAATTGTCATGCCTGCTATTATTTGCATTTAATTTTATATTCACTTCCCCATTTATCCATAGCATCAAGTATGGGTTTTAGACTTCTGCCTGTTTCGGTTAGAGTATATTCCACTCTTGGCGGAACTTCGGCATAGACTTTTCTTGTAACAAGTCCGTCCTCCTCCATCCCTCTGAGGTTTGTTGTCAAAACCTTTTGCGACACTTTTCCGATTGATTTTCTAAGTTCTCCGAATCTTTTTGTGCCGGTGATTAAATCCCTAATTATCAAAACTTTCCACCTGTCTGAAATCATGCTTAACGTAACTTCAACAGGACATGGCGGTAATTCTTTTTTGTTCTTCATAATCTAAAACCTTTCATTTATTAAATAGTTTCTAATAGTTACTATATTACTTTTTTGTGCTTACTTTACAATATATACCGACTAATTTATTATAAAACCATAAAAATGAAAAAGCAAAGGAGAGTTTTATGGTAAAAATCGCTATTGTATGCGCTAACGGCAGGGCAGGAAAATTAATCACAAACGAAGCTGTTTCAAGAGGTTTGGATGTTACAGCAATTGTAAGAGGCGAAAATCAAACGAATGCTAAAAATGCTATTTTAAAAGATTTGTTCGACCTGACAAAAGAAGACTTAAAAGATTTTGACGTGATAATTGATGCGTTTGGTGCTTGGAGCGAAGATGCGCTGCCTTTACACGTAAAAAGCTCACAATATTTGTGTGATTTGTTGGCAAGAACGGATAAAAGATTGTTAATTGTTGGCGGTGCCGGAAGTTTGTATGTTAACCCCGAACATACAATTCAAGTATATCAAACTCCTGATTTCCCTGAAGTTTATATTCCGCTTGCAAAAGCTCAAAGCAAAGAACTGGAGGAATTAAGAAAAAGAAATGATGTTAAATGGACATTCTTAAGCCCTGCGGCTGATTTTCAAGCAGATGGAGAGAGAACGGGGAAATATATCCTAAACGGAGAAGAATTAATACCTAACAGCAAAGGTGAAAGCATAATTTCTTACGCAGATTATGCCGTTGCAATGGTCGATATTGCCGTTCAAGATAAATATATTCAACAAAGAATATCTGTAGTAAGAGAATAAAGAATTTTTATTAAAGAGTGCGAAACATAACAGATGTTTTCGCACTCTTGTTATATAATAACCTTGAGAGGTTTATTATGCTGAAGTCGGAAAGTTTTATTAAAATTGCAGGGGTTTGGGTTATTGCCCTGATGTTTATCTGGTCAATTTTGATAATAATTTTAAATCATTCCGACTTAATGATTGTATATGGTTTTGGGAACATTTTAAACAGACTTCCTTTTTATTCACCCTCAAAAATATTGAACGTTGTGTTTGTAAGTTTTTTCTTTATTGTGTATTTGATTTCATTTTTGAAATTAATGCAAAATAAAATTCACGTAAAATCGTACAAAAACATCTGCTGTCTTTTATTAATGGCAATTTCCGGCAGTATTGTCTGTGTTTCTTTGAACTACATCGTAAGTCTGCTTGTTGGCTTTGTTTTAAAGAAAAAATATTCCGTAATTTTAGTTTTGTTAAACATTTTATCTTGTTTAACGGTTGATATTTTAGTTCCCGACGTTAAAAAACTTGAATTCATTGATATTGTAAAAGGCACTCTGCTTGACCAAATTTTAGCTGATACGGTTTCAACCTGCAGTTTTCATATATTTTTGTTTATTCTTGGGATTGTGTTGGCGCAAGAAATTAAACAGAGGCTTGAACTTGAAATAACGAACGCTAAATTGAAAGTATTTAAAGAAATTGATGATATTTCAATAAGAAACTCTGAAAGAATTGATATTGCAAGAGAGCTCCACGACAGCATCGGGCATCATCTCGCTGCAATAAGTACAAATCTTCAGCTTGCAAATGCTCTATGTAAGGATGAAGCAAAAGAACCGATACAAGATGCTTATGACACATCAAAAGTTTTAATGAATGATATCAGAGGAATAGTTTCTGCCTTAAAACAAGATAAAAGTTTAGATTTATACGAAGCAATAACGAAGATTATAAAATCAATAAAATCGCCAAAAATCACTTTTGATATGGATAAATCCCTTGTTATACAAAATCAAAAAATAAAACACGTTTTATTTAGAACTGTTCAGGAAATTATTACAAACGCAATGAAATACTCGGAAGCCGAAAGCCTTTTTATTTCAATAAAATACGAGAATAATTTTATTATTTTAAACGCTAAAGACGATGGAGTAGGCTGTGAAAATTTAAAACTCTCAAACGGACTAAGCGGTATGACAGAAAGAATTGAAGAACTTTTTGGATGTGTTGAATTTAGAACCTCAAAAAATAACGGCTTTGTTACAAATATAAAAATCCCTTATGGGGGTAACAATGATTAGAATTATTGTTGCAGAGGATCAACATTTAGTCAGGAAAGGAATTGTAGGTTTGTTGAAGCTAAACAATGATTTTGAGGTAATTGCAGAAGCATCTGATGGGATTGATGCGTATAATAAAATTATTGAACTTAAACCCGATGTTGCGCTTTTGGATATTAAAATGCCGAAAATGAACGGGATAGATGTTTTGGAAAAATTGAATAATGCAGGTGTCAAAATAAATTCAATACTTTTAACAACGTTTAACGACGAGGATTTATACAAAAACGCACTTGTTGCGGGTGCAAATGCTTTTCTTTTAAAGGATGTGTCAATTGAAATTTTATCTGATACTATTTATAAGGCTGCGAAAGGCGAGCATATAATTAACCCTTTGATAACTCCAAAAACAATAGAAAAAATTCAAGCGGATACAAGGTTCATTTCAATAGATGATATAACAGAGGAGCTTACAAAAAGAGAAATTGAAGTTTTAAAGCTCATATCAAACGGTTACAGCAACAAAGAAATCGGAGAGTTATTGTCAATTTCAACGGGTGTGGTTAAAAATTATACCTCAGCGATTTTTCAAAAATTAAATGTAAGAGATAGAACAAGAGCCGTTTTAAAAGCGATTGAGATGGGGTTGATATAATATATGACTTTTGTCACGTCAATATAAAAAACATTTATATTAGCATAAATTTATGAAAAAATTTGTGCTTTTTTTATTATTAATAATTCAATTAGGTGCAAGTGCAGAAGAAATAAAACCAATTTCTTTAAATGAGGCAATCCAAATAGCTTTAGAAAATAATTTGGACTACAAAAGCGGCAAGTTAAACATTGATATTGCAAAAAACAATATAAAATCTGCAAACAGGCTTCAAAATCCGGGGATTTATACTTTTTGGAACTTTGGTAAATCCGGTCATGGCAACCCTCAGCAAATAGGGATTACACAAACTATAGAAATCGCAAAACGAAGTCCTCGAAAAAAACTTGCGCAGGCAAAGTTGAAATTGACTGATAACGATATTTTGTATATGGCGTTTAGACTCAAAACCGATGTAAAAATAGCTTATATTGAAACTCTTGGAGCAAAAACAAAATTTCATACCTTGAAAGAACAAGAACAACTTTTACAAACCCTTCTTGACATCGCAAAAAAGCGAGTTGAAGCAGGAGCGAGTGCTGAAATTGATGTTTTGCAAGCAAAAATCGCCTTAAATCAAATGACAACGACAATTAATAATGCCAAAACCGAGATAGATGTAGCAAATATAAATTTTAATAAAGTACTAAATGTTCCAAACGAACAGTATGAAATAGAAGGAAATTTTTTAACTGACAGTAATATTACAAGTGATTTCAAAACCCCGCCTTTAAACATAAATTTGCCTGATACTCAAACTGTTGTAAATAATTATCTTGAGCGAAGATTTGATATACAAATAGTAAAAAACAATATTGAGGTTGCCGAGAAAAATTTGATTAATGTAGTAAGACAAAGAGTTCCTGATATTGAACTTGAAGGCGGTTATGGGTTTCAATCTAAAGGTATGTCAGATGACGGAACATTCCAAAACGGTGGATATATTGGGGCGAATTTAGTAAATATTCCTGTTTTGTATTCATTTAGTCCTGAAATAAAAAATGCGAAATTGGAATTGGAGCAAGCTCAATTAAATTATGACTCTACAAAAAACAAAGCAGCTAAAGATATTCAGGCAAAGTACGAAAAGTTTTTAACATCAAGAAAAAATCTAAATTACTATAATGAAACCTTGTTAAAAGAGTCAGCAGAATTTATAAGGTTATCAAAAAGAAGCTATGAAGTTGGGAAATCAAACCTCACAACTTTAATTGTTATGGAGCAAAACTATAGGGATATTATTTTAGGGTATTCGGACACGTTGGCTCAATATTATACAGATTGGCTGGAGTTTTTACTATCAATAAATCAAGAGGAAATGGATGAACTTTAATAAATTAATAAAATATGTTTTAAAAAACAAAAAAATTGTACTAATTTTGTCTGTAATAATGATGCTTACAGGATTGTTTTGCCTAAAAACTCTTGATATTGAAGCCTATCCGGATTTTACTTCCCCAATGGTTCAAGTCATAACAGAAATGTCCGGAAAAAGTGCCGAAGATGTTGAAAGACTTGCTACAATTCCTCTTGAAAAAGAATTAAACGGGATTCCCCATGAAAAAATGCTTTATTCAAATTCATTATTCGGACTTTCGGTTATAAAGGTTGTGTTTGATGACAACATGTCCTCAAACCTAATCAGACAGCAAGTATTAGAGCGGATTTCACAGGCTGATTTACCGGAGGATATCAAGCCGCAATTAGGGCCTGATGCTTCACCTATCGGTGAGATTTTCAGATATACTCTAGAATCCGATTTTTATAACCCTATGACATTGAAAGCTCTTGAAGATTGGGATATGGAGCGAGCTTTTAAACAGGTAAAAGGTGTTATTAATGTAAATAGTTTTGGCGGGCCTGTTAAAACTTATAAAGTCATTTTAAACCACGAAAAAATAAGGTTTTATAATCTGGATGTAAGAGAGGTTTATGATGCTATAAAGCAATCAAATTCAACAGCCGGCGGGCATTATATTGATAATAATAATCAGGCTTTTATTGTAAGAGGAATCGGGTTATTTACAGATATTGAAAGTCTTAAGAATACCGTAATATCTTCTCAAAAAGGAACGCCTATCAGGATAAAAGATGTCGGAGAAGTCGTAATTGAGCCTGCGGTAAGACTCGGACAAGTCGGTAAAAACTTTAATGATGATACGGTTGAAGGTATTGTTTTAATGAGAAAGAGCGAAAATCCCTCAAAAACAATCAAAAATTTAAAGCGCTCACTCCCTGATATTATTTCTGAACTGCCAAAAGGAGTAAAACTTGTTCCAATTTATGATAGAAGCACGTTGATTAATAACACGATGAAAACAATTTCGCACAATGTAATTTTAGGTATATTTTTTGTGGTCGTGATTTTGTACGCTTTTATCAAAAATTTAAGGCTGACGCTTATCACTTCACTGACCATTCCCCTTGCTTTATCTTTTGCGTTTATTTTATTTAAAATATTTTCTATCCCTGCAAACCTTTTGAGTATGGGGGCAGTAGATTTTGGGATTTTAGTCGATGCAGCGGTTATTTTAGCTGAAAATATTTATACAAAAATATCCGGTTATAAAAATAATCTAACCGAATGCAGAAAAAAAGTTTTAGTATATAAAGCAGTTAAAGAAATGTGGCAGCCGATATTCTTTTCAACATTAATAATTCTTTGCTGTTTTTTGCCGATTTTTGCATTTAATGGTGTTGCAGGAAAACTCTTTCACCCTTTAGCTTTTACAATGGGTTTTTCTTTAATAGGTGCCGTTATAACCTCGTTATTTATAATTCCTGTTTTAGTATCAAAATTTTTGCATTCCGTAAAAATAAAAGAACAGCCTGAAATTTTCGGCAAGTTTTATGAGAAACTTCTTGATAAAACTTTGAAATCACCTAAAAAATTTTTTATCATACTTGGTGGAATTTTAATTTCTTCATTTATCCTTTTGCCATTTATTGGGTCTGAATTTTTACCGAATTTAGATGAAGGTAATATTTGGCTCAGAGTAACGGTAATCCCGAGGAGTACAACAATAAACCATAGCGTTGAAGTAGCAAGACAAATAAGGGAAACATTACTAAAATACCCTGAAGTTACAAATGTTATTTCACATATTGGTTCAGCCGATGATGGCGAAGACCCGAATTTATTATCAAATATAGAAAATATGGTGGATTTAAAACTTTCTAAAAAGTGGCGGTTTAAATTTCATAAAAATAAACAAAAACTGATTAATGATATGGAAAGAAGTTTAAATGAAATTCCCGGAATTACTACATATTTTACCCAATATATTCAGGATAATGTGGAAGAAGCCGTTTCCGGCTCAAAAGGTCAAGTTGTCTTGAAAATTTATGGTCACGATTTATATAATCTGCAAAAACTTCAAGATGAAGCGGTTGAGTTGTTAGGAAAAGTGCGAGGGATTGTAGATATTTCTTATGACCAAATAATCGGGCAGCCGCAGTATCAAATAAAAGCGGACAGGACAAAAGCCGCAAGGTATGGTTTAAAAAGCGACGATATCCAAAAAGTTATTGAAATTGCAATCGGCGGTAAAAATGCTACTCAAATAATTAAAAACGAAAAACGATTTAATGTGTTTTTACGTCTTGAACAGGAGGACAGAAACAGTTTAGAAAAGCTCGAAAACATCATCGTCAAAACACCTGACGGAATTTCTGTTCCTTTGTCTAATGTAGCAAATATTACGAACGACAACGGCGCAATGATTATTACAAGGAGTGAAAATCAAAGAGTAGCAATAATTAGATTTAACATAAGAAATCGAGATTTAGGTTCGACCGTAAATGAAGCGGAAAAGCTATTAAAAAAAGAACTTAAACTGCCTGATAACTACAGAATAAAATGGGCAGGGCAATCAGAGAGTCAAAAAAGTGCCAATATAAGACTTGGAATAATTTTACCTCTTACAATTCTTTTAATTTCGGCAATTCTTTTTATCCATTACAAGAAAAAACGCTATGTGGGGATTGCTTTATGCACAATTTTGCCTGTATTATCAGGGGCTATTTTTATTCTGTTTTTAACTAAGACATATTTTTCAATCTCCGCCGGAGTTGGTCTAATTGCGGCAATAGGAGTATCAATACAAAACAGCGTAATAATTCTATCTTCGCTTATAAAAACAAATACCTTAGGTGATGAGGAATTAAAAAGTCTTGCGTGTAAAAGATTACGTCCTGTCCTATCAGCTTCACTTGTTGCAATACTCGGGCTAATGCCGGCAGCACTTTCAAACGGTATTGGTGCACAAAGCCAGAAACCTTTTGCAATTACTATAATTGGCGGACTTACTTTTGGCACCGTTATTACAATATTTTTAGTACCTCTACTGTATAAACTGACAAAGGAGAAAAAATGCGAAATTTAATAATACTATTGATAGTTTCCCTGATTTGCTGCGGCTGCGGAAAAATCGAAAACACAAAACATGATGCTATAAAAATAATTAAATTAACCCAGAGCCAAGAAGAAAACGCAAAAATAGAAACAGCAAAAGTAACATACGAAAAATTGAAAACCGAAATTACACTTCCGGCACAATTTAAAGCGCAAAATAAATCGTTGGAAAAAATTTATGCACCAATGGAAGGTAAAATTGAAAAAATATATTTTGATATAGGTGATACGATTAAAAAAGGTGATACAATAGCTCTTTTAAAAACCGATGAAATAAGCCAAATTCAGCTTGAATTTTTAGAAAAAATTATGGATATTGAATCAGACATTAAAACTCAAAGCGCACAATGCACGCTTTCAAACAGCGAATACGAAAGAGAGCGTACTCTATACAATGAAAAAATATCCTCAAGGGCAGATTATGAAAGAGCATTGGCTGAAAAACAGAAAGATATTGCAAAACTAAATTCCCTAAAATCAAAACGCAGCGCACTCATTAACGTTTACCGCAGTCGTTTGGGAGTTTACGGAGCAAACATTGACACTGTTTTAAAAACAAAAAAGGCGCAGCCTTATATTGAATTAAAAGCCTCTATCGGCGGAGTTTTGCTTGAGCGAAAAGTTAATACGGGAGAATTTGTAGAAGATAACAAAGAAATATTTGCACTGGCGGATTTATCAACGATTTGGCTTGTCGGTTATGCTTTTGAAAAAGATTCAGCGAAACTCGCTGTCGGTCAAAAAGTTGAAGCCAAAAGCGGAAATGAAAGTATTGAGGGAGTGTTGTCCTATGTTTCTCCGATATTGGATAACGAAACAAAAACTCTTGAAGTCAGAGCAGATATAGAAAATTCCGATTTTAAATTTAAACCGAATATATATGCTGAAATTATTGTAAATACAGGAGAGAAAGAAACGCTTGTTGTGCCTGATGGTGCAATAGAAAAATACGGCGATTATAATTTTGCTTATGTTAAGACTAAGGAGGGAACTTACGAGGAGAGAAAAGTAGAAACAGGGCTAAAAAACGAAAAATACACAGAAATTCTCTCAGGCTTGAAAGAAGGTGAAACAGTAGTAACAAATGGTATATTTTCACTCTTGGGCGAAAGCATAAAAATGAGTGAAAAATAAAAATCTGAACACGATTAAAACACTCATTAAACGGCATTTATTGTTAAAATTTTTTGAAAACTTCCGACTAAATATGTCAAACTCGGTATACTTTATCTCAAAATCCCTCATACACAGTAATATAAAACAGATACAAAA
>Ga0310695_10005987_pt1 | contig 20584 bp, 8 predicted proteins | sample RumenRJG_04DNA_FD_203882 | JGI IMG/M metagenome (GOLD analysis project Ga0310695, IMG submission 203882) | Bovine rumen microbial communities from Lethbridge, Alberta, Canada - RJG_04 (v2) (version 2) | ecosystem: Host-associated > Mammals > Digestive system > Stomach > Rumen | place: Canada...
TTGCGCGCCCGTGCCCAATGGAAAAAGGGTGAGGACCGCGAGTACTATTCTGATGGTACACAGGCCTTCACAAAGAACTCTACTGGTGCTGCCATTCTTGGCAAATGCTATCCCAATGCCGACAACAAGAAAGAAGACCGGCTGACGAATATCCAAGCTTTCGAGGCTTCTTATCTCACCAAGAACACTTATTATCTGTCAACTGGCATCGACCGTACTACCGATGCGTCTAACCTGCAGATTACCAGCTACAGTCAGCTGCCAGCAGAAGATGAGGCCATCCTGACACAACTGGGCATTACCGACACAAAGGAACGGCTCATCAATTTCATCTTCAACGAGCGTACTCGTGAATTGCTCGGTGAGTGGAACCGCTGGGAAGAGCTGAGCCGTACCAACCTGCTGGTAAAGCGTGCCAAGGCTTTCAACCCAGAGGCCGCACCTAACGTTCAGGAACGCCACAACTACCGTCCTATTCCTCAGAAGTTCATCGACACACTGCAGAATCCCGACGGAACCAACCTGAGCGATGCCGAGAAGAAGGCATGGCAGAATCCTGGTTATTAATTCAAGGCATAACAAGGAGCTGCCTCACACAAGGCAGCTTCCTCTCTGCACTTGGGTTACAATGAAGCAGACTACTATTTATCGATAAAGACCACTATTAGGTATTATGTTAGTCTTTTAAAGTTTTAGGTTATTTTAGCTATTAGTAGTTTGTACGGTGGTTGTCCGTTGAGGGATAGCCACCGTTTCTTTTTGTGTAAAAAAACTGGAAAAATATTTGGCCGTTCGCCGAATAATCCCTATCTTTGCCCGAGTTGCTAACCTATGAAGAGATTATTATTGTTTCTATGGCTGTCAGTATCGGTCTGCGCGTGGAGCCAGACTGAACTGAAATACCGTAATCTGAGCACCGAAGACGGACTGCCCAGCAACTACATTATTAATATGGTGCAAGACCCGCAAGGCTATATCTGGCTGGCCACGGGCAACGGTCTCTGCCGACACGACGGCTACTCGTTCGATGTGTTCAAGCATGCGAAAGAAGGCAACAATGCCCTCCTGCTCAACAACCGCATCCGCGAGCTGCACCAGAATCCCAACGGACTGCTCTTCATCCGTCTGCAAGGCGAGCGCTACAGCTGCTACGACACCAACCGGCGTCAGTTTGTCGACTTCACCACCACGGGCGACTATGCCCGCAACTACTGCGACTGTTATATCACGCCCTGGGGCGACACCTGGCTGTGGTATACCTACACGGGATGCATTGAAATCAAATATCACGATGGCCGCATTGAAGCCCATGAGTACAGCGAACGCAATGGCAAACTGCGCTCCAACCACGTGCGCCACATCTATGCCGACAGCCGGCAGCGCGTATGGATATGTACCGACGGCGGACTGTACATGAAAGATGCAGGCGGACTGCACAGCATCACCACAAAAGCCATGGTGGCCACCGCCGCCGAGGTAGGCGACAACGTGTATTTCATCACCGCTGACCAACATCTGGTACATGCCGACCGGCAAGGGCGCCTGCACGACGATGCCAGCTCGTACGTCAGTACCCTGGCCACCACACCCATGCGCGCACTAGCCGCCCTGGGCAACAGACTGATGGTGATCACAACGGGCAACACCTACGAATACGACACGCAACGACACACACTCGAGAAAAGCCGGTGGCAACTGCCCAACGGCAGTGTCTACACCGACAATGTAGGCAACTCGTACATCTGCGACCAGACCGTCAACCTCTGCTACATCGACAAGAAGCACAATGAGCCCTTCATGTTCGGCATTCTCGACAAGAAGATGCTCAACAAGCGCGGCGGACCTGCCTACAAGGTCATGACCGACCACGACGGCAATGTGTGGGTATCGACGATCGGCAACGGACTGTGGATGTTCAACCCCGCCACCAACCGCATCAAGCACTACCGCCCTGAAGACGGCGATGCCAGTCCTGTGCGTACCGACTATCTCTATGGTGTGCTCTGCGACAATGCCGGCAACATCTGGGTGTCGCAAGAGAATATGGGACTCAGCGTCATCACCACCATTCCGCAGGGCGTCAGACGTGTCTTTGCCACCGGCCACGACACACCTAACTACACCAACTTCTTCCGCTGTCTGCGACAGACCGCCGACGGCCAGGTGTGGGCGGGCGACTTCATGAAAGGCTCCTACCGCCTCGACACTCGCACCCTGCAATTGCAGAAGACCGACATCGGCACCGACGACGATCTGCTGGCTGTATGCATCGACCATAGCGGGCACACCTGGATAGGTACACGCCACAAGGGAGTCGGCGTCGACGGACGATTCTACACCAACCATCCCGACGACCCCGGCAGCATTGCCCCAGGCAAGGTGTTCGACATTCTTTGCGACAAGCGGCACCGTGTGTGGATCACCGTCAATACCGGCGCTCTCTGTCTGGCACATCAGCAGTCCGACGGCAGCTACCGTTTCAGCCGTTTTCTCACCGAAGACCCTTTCCTCCGCACCCTCACCGTGCTCCACGAGACACGCAAAGGTATGATTTTCGCCGGCTGTGCCAACGGACTAGTGGCCTTCAACCCCGACCAGCTGGCCACCAACCCCAAAGCCTTCCACTACTACAACTCCAGAAACAGCGCCCTCGGCTACTATGAGATACGCGACATCTACGAAGACAACAACGGCAGTGTATGGCTCGCCACCGTGGGAGGAGGCGTTTACCGCATCACCGATGCCGCCGACATCGCACACTTGCAGTTCGAACAGCTCACCACCAATGAGGGCCTCACCGACAACACTGTCAACTCTCTCATCTCCGACAAGCATGGCAACCTGTGGATGGGCACCGACTATGGACTCTCGAAACTCGACGTGCAGAACATGCAGTTCACCAACTACTTCCTCGCCACCGATCCCCTGGGCGAGGTCTACAGCGAGAACTCGTCGTGCCGTCTGGCCGACGGGACACTGGTGTTTGCCACCAACAACGGCATTGTGTGCTTCAATCCCGACAGCACACGTCTTGGCGGTAACAGCACGGGGACGCTGGCCGTTACCAACCAGCTGGTCAACGGCTCGCCCTACCTTGAAGACTCACAGGCCGACGGTGCCGTGACGCGCCTCAGCCACCGGCAAAACTCGCTCACCTTCCGCTTCTCCGACATGCGCTTCGACTTCCCTCACCGCACGGAGTACGAATACCGCCTCGAGGGCTTCGACCGCCGCTGGAGCCTTCCTACCCGCTCTAACGAGGCCGTCTATAAAGACCTGCGCCCCGGCGACTACACTTTCCGCGTCAGGATCTCCGGCAGCCGTGAGGCCCAAGAGGCCATGGTACGCGTGGTCATTGCCCAGCCATGGTGGAACACGTGGTGGGCATGGCTCTTCTACCTCATCGTTGTCGGCGGCATTGGCTGGTACATCATCCGACTGCTGCACATCACCTATGCCATGCGCAACCGCATCCGCATGGATCATGAGATCAACGACTTCAAACAGCGTTTCTTCATGAATGTCAGCCATGAGTTCCGCACCCCGCTCACCCTCATTCAAGGGTCGATGGAACGCATGCGAAAAGTGGGCGACCTGCCCGCTGCCCTGCGCCAGCCAGTGAGCAATATGGCACGTAGCACTGACCGCATGCTGCGCCTCATCAACCAATTGCTCGAATTCCACAAACTGCAGAACGGCAAACTCACCCTCAAGCTCCAGGAGACCGACATCATCAAATTCCTGCGCGACATCACCATGAGTTTCAACGACATGGCGCAAAACCGCCAGATGAGTCTTCAGTTCGTGCCTTTCGCCCAGAAATTCATCATGTACATCGACCGCGGCTACGTCGACAAAATCATGTACAACCTGCTCAGCAATGCCTTCAAGTACACACCGCGCAAGGGCTCTGTTGTTGTCAGGGTGCGCCACGACGAGGCAAAGCGTAAACTGGCCATCCTCATTGAGGACACCGGTGTAGGCGTGCCCCGTGAGAAGCAAGACCAGCTGTTCACTCGGTTCATGAACACCAACATGAGCGCCGACAGCATCGGCATCGGCCTCAACTTCACCGAACAGATTGTACTCGCCCACCACGGCACTATCGAATACCATGACAATCCCGCCGGAGGCAGCATCTTCACCGTCACACTGCCTGCCAGCCAGGAGGTCTACCAGCCCGAGGACTACCTCAACATGGTAGAGGCCATCGATGATGAGGACACTACACAGCAGACTGATGCTATCGCTGCCTATAGAGAAGTGCAGAGCGAGCCCCTTAACAATCGCAACATACTCGTGGTCGATGACGACGAGGATGTGCGTGAGTTTGTGGCTTCCGAGCTCGGCAAGTATTTCCATGTCACCACCGCGCAAGACGGTGTCGAGGCCCTCGACATCCTGCACTCCACACCCGTCGACCTCATTGTCAGCGACATCAAGATGCCCCAGATGGATGGCATCGAACTGCTCAAGCAAGTGCGCAACGACGACGAGTTGTTCGATATCCCCTTCATCCTGCTCACCGCCATCAGCAATGTCGAGAAACAGTTGCAGGGCATCCGCTACGGAGCCGACACCTACATGCCCAAGCCTTTTAGTCCCACGCTGCTCGTCAGCCGTAGCTTAGCCCTCCTCCGCCAGCACGAGCGACTGAAGACCGCCTATGCCAATAACAACAAGGACGAAGCATCCTCCATTCATAGTGAGGCCCTTATCACCAACGACCGCGACCGGAAGTTCCGCGAGATTGTCGACATGAAGATTCATAGCAACCTCTCCAATCCCGATTTCCTCGTCGACGACCTGGCCCACGCCACCGGCTACGGGCGTAGCCAGTTCTACAGCAAGATGGTCGAGATCACCGGCAAAACACCTAAGGAGTACATCCGCGAACAGCGTATGAACCGTGCCGCCGAACTGCTTCGTCAAGGTGGTGCCGTCAACATCAGCGAGGTGGCCTATCAGGTGGGCTTCTCCGATCCCTTATATTTCAGTCGCTGTTTCAAATTGCATTTCGGAATGACACCATCAAAATACCAGAAAAGTTGATTGAAAAGCGCCCCATCACTCTTATGCAGCATGAAGCTGCCACTGGCTGTTTTCAGTCGGCGGCTTGTCAGCCAACAAGTGTGTTTAGCTTTCACTCTGTAGCTTTTTATGATGCCAGCAGTTTTAAAAGAAGTGGTGCACGGTGTTTTTTCAGAAAAAATGTGTAATTTTGCAGCCAGAACAACGATAAAGGAAACAAAACGATGGCTAATTTAAGATTTCAGGTGGTTGAGGAGGCTTTTAAAAAGAAGCCGCTGGAGGTGGCCGCCCCCACAGAACGACCCTCAGAGTATTTCGGCAAATACGTGTTCACACGCTCGAAGATGTATAAGTATCTACAGCGCGACGTATATGAGAAACTGGTGGATGCTATCGACAACGGTGCTCCGCTGGACCGTTCGATAGCCGACGATGTGGCCCGTGGCATGCAGCAATGGGCCGAGGAAAACGGTGTGACGCACTACACGCACTGGTTCCAGCCACTCACAGAGGGCACTGCCGAGAAACACGATGCCTTCATCGAGCACGACGGCAAGGGAGGAATGATTGAGGAGTTCAGCGGCAAGCTGCTGGTGCAGCAGGAGCCCGACGCCTCGAGTTTCCCCAACGGTGGCATCCGAGCTACTTTTGAGGCACGAGGTTACTCTGCATGGGACCCCACGTCACCGGTATTTATCATCGACGACACCTTGTGTATCCCCACCATCTTCATCTCATATACGGGCGAGGCGCTCGACTATAAGGCACCGCTGAAGCGGTCGCTGCGCGCCTTGGGCGAGGCAGCCCTCGGTGTGGTGCGCTACTTCGACCCGAACGTAAAGAAGGTCATCTCGAACCTCGGCTGGGAACAAGAGTATTTTCTCGTCGACGAGGGTCTCTACTCAGCCCGTCCCGACCTGATGCTGACCGGAAGGACGCTGATGGGCCACGACTCGGCCAAGAACCAGCAGATGGACGACCACTACTTCGGCACCATTCCAGACCGTGTGCAGGCGTTCATGAAAGACCTGGAGGTGCAGGCTTTGGAACTGGCCATTCCTTGCAAAACCCGACATAATGAGGTAGCGCCCAACCAGTTTGAGCTGGCGCCTATCTACGAGGAGACCAACCTGGCCGTCGACCACAACATGCTGCTCATGTCGCTCATGAAGAAGGTGGCGCGCAAACACGGATTCCGCGTGCTGCTGCACGAGAAGCCTTTCGACGGCATCAACGGCAGTGGAAAGCATAACAACTGGAGTCTGTCCACCGACACGGGAGTGCTGTTGCACGCCCCGGGCAAGACGCCCGAGCAGAACCTGCGTTTCGTGGTGTTCATCGTCGAGACGCTGATGGCTGTGTGGAAGCATAACGGACTGCTGAAGGCCAGCATCATGAGTGCCACCAATGCCCACCGACTGGGAGCCAACGAGGCACCGCCTGCCATCATCTCGAGTTTCCTGGGTAAACAGGTGAGCGAGCTGCTGGAGCATATCGAGAAGGCCGACAAGGAGGACTTGTTCGCCGTAGCAGGCAAGCAGACCGTAGAACTGGACATTCCTGAGATTCCCGAACTGCTCATTGACAATACCGACCGTAACCGCACCTCACCCTTCGCCTTCACGGGCAATCGCTTTGAGTTCCGCGCACCAGGCTCGGAGTGCAACTGTGCCAGTGCGATGATAGCCCTGAACACGGCTGTGGCCGAGGCACTTGTATCGTTTAAGAAACGAGTGGACGAGAAAATTGCAGAGTTGTCGGTACACTCTGAGCCAACAGAAGGAAAACTCGGACCAGTGTTCCGCGCCATTATTGAAGTGGTGCGCGAGGATATCAAGACATGTAAGCCCATCCATTTCGAGGGCAACGGATACTCCGACGAGTGGGTACTCGAGGCCACGCGCCGCGGACTGGATGTAGAGAAGTCGTGCCCGCTGATTTTCGACCGTTACCTGGACGAGGAAACCATCAGCATGTTCGAGAGCATGGGCGTGATGAACCGCAAGGAGCTGCGTGCCCGCAATGAGGTGAAATGGGAAACCTACACCAAAAAAATACAGATTGAGGCACGCGTGCTGGGCGACCTGACGATGAACCACATCATCCCGGTGGCCACCCACTATCAGTCACGGCTGGCCAAGAACGTGAAAAGCATGCTCGACATCTTCCCGAAAGACGAGGCTTTGAAGCTCTGTGCCCGCAACATGCAGATCATTCGCGAGATTGCAGAGCGTGTGCAGACCATCGAGACCATGGTGGAGGAACTGGTAGAGTCGCGCAAGGTGGCCAACAGAATCACCACCGAGCGCGAGAAGGCCATTGCCTACCACGACACGGTGGCCCCTAAGATGGAGGAGATTCGCTATCACATCGACAAACTGGAACTCACCGTGGCCGACGAACTGTGGACTCTGCCCAAATACCGCGAACTGCTGTTTATCAGGTAGCCGGTTCCGACGAAAGTAAAAAAGTAGTTCACTGACAATAGTCTAACAAACAGAAAAGATATGCAAGCTATCATCTTGGCGGCAGGTATGGGCCGCCGCTTAGGCGAACTGACAAAAGAGAACACCAAATGCATGGTGCCGGTGAACGGTGTGCGGCTCATCGACCGGCTGCTGACCCAGCTCTCGCAACTGAACCTCTCGAGGGTACTCATCGTGGTGGGCTATCAGGGACAGCGCCTCATCGACCACATCGGCGACCGCTATGCCGACCGGCTGAACATCGAATATGCCGAGAATCCCGTATACGATAAGACCAACAACATCTATTCGCTGTCGCTCGTGAAGGAACAACTGCAGGAAGACGACACGCTACTCATTGAGAGCGACCTCATCTTCAGCGACCGGCTGTTCCAACTCATCACCGAAGACAAGAATCCCAACGTGGCTCTCGTGGCAAAGTATGAGAGCTGGATGGACGGCACCATGGTGTGCATCGACTCCGACCACAACATCGTGAACTTCGTGCCGAAATCGGCCTTCAACTACAGCGACATCGACACCTACTACAAGACTGTCAACATCTATAAGTTCAGCAAGGAGTTCGCCCGCAACCGCTACGTGCCCTTCCTGGAGGCCTACACCAAAGCCGTGGGCAACAACGAGTACTATGAGAACGTGTTGCGCATCATCTCGCTCTTGAACAGCAACGACCTGAAGGCACTGCCCATCGGCACCGAGAAATGGTATGAGATAGACGACAAACAAGACCTCGACATCGCCGAGGCGCTGTTTGCCGACGAGAAAGATGTGCTGCGCAAGTATTACGGCCGCTACGGTGGATTTTGGCGCTTCCCGCAGATGCTCGACTTCTGCTATCTGGTAAACCCCTATTTCCCCACCCAGCGTTTGAAAGACGAACTGCGCTCCAACTTCGACACGCTGCTCACCGAGTATCCATCGGGCATGAAGGTCAACACGCTCATCGCCAGCAAGTGCTTCGGTGTGAGCGAGCACTACCTCATCCCCGGCAACGGAGCCGCCGAGCTCATCAAGATCCTCATGGAGCATCAGCAGGGAAAGACAGGTTTCGTGCGACCCACCTTCGAGGAGTATCCCAACCGCTACGACCCTGAGCAGCATGTGACATTCGTGCCACAGAACGACGACTACCGTTACGGTGCCGACGACCTGATGCACTTCTTCGCCGACAAGGACATCCGGCAGTTGTTGCTCATCAATCCCGACAACCCCTCGGGCAACTTCATTGCCAAAGACGATGTGCTGCGACTGGCATCATGGTGCGAAGAGCGCCATATAAGGTTGGTGGTCGACGAGAGTTTTGTCGACTTCAGCCACAACTATGCCACCAACTCACTGCTCAGCGACGCCACGCTCGAGACTTATCCGCACATGGCCGTAATGAAGAGCATCTCGAAGAGCTATGGTGTGCCAGGACTCCGACTGGGCATCCTCGCCTCGGCCGACAAAGAGATGATTGCCCGCATGAAGAAAGAGGTGTCTATCTGGAACCTCAACTCCTTCGCCGAGTTCTTCATGCAGATTTACAACAAGCATGATAGCGACTACCACAGAGCCTGTGCCAAGTTCGTTGAGGAGCGCGATGACTTTGAGAGTCGCCTGCGCACCATTCCCTTCCTGCGCGTCATGCCGTCAGAGGCCAACTACTTCCTCTGTGAGGTGCTGCCCCCCTACTCTGCCAGCGACATTGTGGCTCGCATGCTCAAAAAGCACAACATCCTCACCCGCGACTGCAGCCGGAAAACGGGCCTCAACCCCGACAAACAATACATGCGCATCGCCGTGCGCGACCATGCCGACAACTCACGACTGGTGGAGGCATTAAAAACTCTCTGAGCTAAAGAACAGGAATATGGGAGTGACGGTTTGTGTTTGCGGCGGAGGTAATTTGGGACATGTCGTAGCTGGTTTTATGGCTGCCCAAGAGAAAGTGGAGGTGCGGTTGCTCACCCGCCATCCTGAGCGATGGGCTGACACGCTCAACATCACCACACCCGACCGGGGCACGCTCCATGGGCCACTGAGCCTTGTCACCTCTGATGCCGAGCGTGCCATGCTCGGCACCAACATCGTGCTACTTTGCCTTCCAGGCTATGCCATCGGCAATACGTTGCGCCACATCCGTCCATACCTGTCCTCTGCAACGGCTGTGGGCAGCATTGTTTCAAGCACGGGGTACTTCTTCGAGGCCATGAACCTGCTGCCTGCCGATGTTCCGTTGTTCGGTTTCCAGCGAGTGCCTTTCATCGCACGTACCGTCGATTATGGCCGCGCAGCCCGTCTGATGGGCTATAAGCCGCTCCTAAAGGTCTGCATCGAGCGGACCGACGCCAAAGAGCCTCTGCGCCAACAACTGGAGAGCCTGCTGAAGACGCCCGTCAACCTACTTGACAACTATTATGAGGCCAGCCTCACCAACAGCAATCCGCTGCTGCATCCCGCCCGTCTGTTCACCATGTGGCACGACTGGCAGCCTGGTGTGGTCTACGATGACTGCTGCAAGTTTTATGCCGACTGGACAGTGGAGGCTTCGGAGGCCTATCTCACGATGGACGACGAGTTTCAGCAATTGCTCAAGCAACTGCCCATCAGCGAAGGAAGCATCCCCACCGTCCTCGACTATTACGAGAGCACCGATGCCCTGTCACTGACCCACAAGCTGCGCTCCATCACAGCCTTTCAAAGCATCAAGGCACCCATGCGGCAAGTGCCGGGGGGCTATGTGCCCGACTTTCAGAGTCGCTACTTCACAGAAGATTTCCCCTTCGGACTGTCGATTGTCCACCGGCTGGCGCAACAACATGGCGTCAGCACACCGCTCATTTCCGAGATCCTGGCTTGGGGAAAGAGCAGATTATCGGCTTTCTAAAATACAAGTGGCTTTAGTCCAGCCAATAGGCTTCAAAGTGATGAGTCACCCGTTGTTCTACGGGCGGCAGCGTCATATAGTCACCGTAGGTACGCTCCAGATAGTCTTTATAGCCCACCATCGTCTGGTAGGTTTTCCCCTCAAACAGGATGCCCACCGACGAAGCGATATCCTCAGCTGGGAAACAGCCCTTCAGCGAGGGACCGGCCTCTGTCATGTTACACACGGTGCGGGTGGGTGTCTCCCTCACGATGAGCCGTCTGATGCTCCGCTCTATCTGCCTCGTGCTCATCGGCCAGTGCTTATAAACGAAATAAGCCAGGGCCGACCGCAACGGATTGCCGTTTGATATTTTACAGCGGCGAATCTTATACAGCAGTTTCTTTTTCTTGAACACGCGCTCCCGCTCTTGTGGGTCGTCACTCACATAGTCCACGGGGAACACATCCACATAGACGCCAATCTCGTAGCCCTGCGTCTCGGCCTCCACCATCCGAGTGCGCTGGTCGACCACCTTCGCGAACGTATAATAATAATGTGGTTCCTGTTGCGGGTTGATGGCGCGGTAGCGGCCTGTCTGGTCGTGGAAGGTCGTCAGAAACACCTCATAGTCCTTACGAGGCATATAAATATCTATATCATCGTCCCAGGGAATATAGCCTTTGTGGCGCACCGCCCCGATGAGGGTTCCGCTGGAAAGGAAGTAAACAAGTCCTTGCTCCTTGCAGAAACGGTCAATCTCGTCGAGGATTCCCATCTGCAACTGTCTCAGTTCTGCTATGTCAGTAATCTGTTTCATGGCCGCAAAAATACAAAAAAAAACGCAATCACATCGCTATTCACCCATAAAAAGATGACATAGCAGTTGAGACAAATCTGAATATCTGAGCGCAGTTCAGAATAATCCATTTTCAATGATCAATTTTCCATTTTCAATTTTCAATTTTCAATTATCCATTTTCAATTATCCATAGATCTGTCATCCATTGATGAAGTTTTTTCTCGTTCAGCAACAAATAGCAACTTTTTTTGGCTTTTCTCTTATTTTTTTGTATCTTTGCCGTCGTACAGCTAACCTGACGAGAGAATGAGAAGATTGTTATTCATAGTTTTTGCCTGTTGCACCCTTTTTGCAGCGGCAGAGGATATGATGCTGAGAAAAATGTCGCAGACCCCACTGGCTGGTTCTGTGGCTGCCCGTTGTTTGCTGTTTGACCGACAGGGCATGATGTGGGTGGGCACTGAGCAGGGACTGCTGCGCTATGATGGTTACCAGACGCTCAACTACCGCAGTGATGCTTACTCGCCCTCCATTCTCCCCGACAACTATGTGCGCACGCTCACCGACGACGGCGCAGGCAGTCTGTGGATTGGTACTCATAATGGTGTGGCTCGCTTCGACCGTCAGTCGGGCGTCTTCCGCTCTTATCGTCTGAAGGGCGAGCAGCACCGCATCATCAACACTCTCTTCACCGCCCGCGACGGTACGGTATGGGCAGGCACCAATGGCGGCATGTTCCGCTACGACCGCCAGGCTGACCGTTTCGTAGGCCGTTTGCTGCCCCATGCCGTCATGTCGTTTGCCGAAGACTCGCAAGGCCATTTCTTCGTAGGTTTGTGGGAGGGCGGACTGCTGCGCTACGACCGTCGCACCGGTCGCTTCACTACCTACCCACCGTTGAGCAGCCGCAACACGGTCTTCTCGATGCTGGTCGACAGCCGCGACCGTCTGTGGATAGGTACCTGGGAGAGTGGTATCGTGCGCCTAGACCGACCTGCCGACGAGCATGCTCCGGCCATGGTGCGTTTCAACGAGGGACGGCAGGACTTCCGCACCTACTACCGTCTGGTGGAGGACTCTGCAAGCCATGCCGTCTGGGGCTGCTGTCTCGAGGGCATCACACGCGTGGGCACCGACGACGGCAGCCTGCGCAACTATGGCAACGACCTACGCTTCTGCAACGACATTCAAACCGACAACCACGGCAACCTGTGGGTGCTCACCCAGCACGACGGCGTGGCCCACATGAGCACGCTACCGCCGTCCTTCCGCCACTATGTCCTCACACCCGGCGGACAACAACTGCCCGTCGACTGCATTAACTCGCTGTTCACCGCCGACGGCCGGACGTTCTGGCTCGGGCTGAAGCCCTACGGTCTGGCACGCTACGACCGTCTGTCGGGGCATACCACCTATGGCAGCCAGATAGAGGGATTCGGCGGCATGCAGAGCGGCGAGGATGTTGCCCTGCAGACCATTCAGTCGATGGTCCAGGTAGGCCGTGAGCTATGGATGGGCAGCAACCGCGGACTGCTCGTATGGCAGCCCGGCAGTCCCGTTCGCCTTTATCAGCCCGACCATGCACGCCATCTAAGCTCCGACCGTGTGAATGCGCTCTATCGCCAGCGCAACGGAGTGGTGTGGATTGGGCAGGCCTCGCAGGTCAGCGTGGCCACCGCCGCCGACCGTGGTCAACGGCTCCTCATGCGTTCTGCCGGCGATGATTTCTCCACCTGCGATGTGCAGTCGTTCGTCCAGGATGTGCACGGCCGCATGTGGATAGCCACCGCCAACAACGGCATCATCTGTGTCAGCGGCGACGCCCGCCGTCCGCAGTCGCTCACCTACCGCCACTACTGTCCGCGGCAAGGCAACTACCCCGTCGTCGATGCCACAGCCTGCTATGAGGACAGCCACCAGCGTCTCTGGGCCATCTCAGCCAGCAGCGGCCTGTTCCGCTACGATGCCGTCGCCGACCGCTTCGAGCCGGTCAACCACCTCTACCATATCGAAGGCCGCAGCGTCTATTCTATAGAGGAAGACTCTCTGGGCAGCCTCTGGCTCACCACCGACCAGTCGCTCGTACGCCTGTCGTTCGACAACAGCGGCACGGCCGTAGTCACCAGCTACGGAGCCGAGGACGGGCTCAGCGATCTGCGTTTCTCGCCCAATACTTCGTTCCATTATGGCCGCGAGCTCTTCTTCGGCAGTCAGAAAGGCTTCTTCGCCTTCACCCCGGAACGTCTGTCGGCCTCCTCGGGCGCCACTTCGGCCCGTCTGGTCATTACCGACCTGCTCGTCGACGACCGCCCCTACGAGTATCTCGACTCAGCCCTCCAGCGCAAGTTGCTCACCGCCACGCCCACTGAGGCCCGCCGCCTCGTCGTCCCCGCCAGCGTCAACAAGTTCACCATCGTCTTCGCCCTGCTCACCTACCAGCGGCAGGAGCAAATCAGATATGAGTACCAGCTCGAGGGCTACGACGACCAATGGCACTTTGCCGGCATGCAGCAGCACAGCGTCACTTTCCAGAACATGCCCGCCGGCACCTACCGCCTGCACCTCAAGGCCACCGACAGCTATGGTCACTCCACCCTGCTGCCCTACACCCTCACCATCCGCGTGCTGCCACCTTGGTATCTCACGTGGTGGGCCTGGCTGCTCTATGCCCTGCTGGCCGTTCTAGCCGTCTATGCCCTCTTCAGGTGGTATCAGCATTATGTGCAGACGCAGAACCGCCTCGCCATGGGCGTGCTCTTCACCAATCTCACCCACGAGCTACTCACGCCTCTCACCGTTATCTCCGTCTCTGCCGACGAGATGCACCAGCAGGCGCCCCAGCTCTCCGCCCACCACCATCTCATCCACGACAACATCCAGCGTGTCACCCGTCTGCTCCGCCAGATGCTTGAGGTGCGCAAGTCGCAGGCCGGCCAGCTGCGCCTCCTCGTCTCGCGCTCCGATCTCTCCACCTTCGTCGACCATGTCTGTCAGAGCATCCGTCCCATGGCCACAGCCCGCGGCGGCAGCCTCCACGTCAGCCTTCCCCCCGAGCCTGTTGAGGGATGGTTCGACCCCGACAAGCTCGAGAAGATACTCTACAACCTGCTATCCAATGCCGTCAAGTACAACCGAGAGGGAGGCCGCATCGACGTCACCCTCACCGCCACCGACGGCAATGCCATCCTCGCTGTTGCCGACCAGGGCATCGGCATCTCGCCCGACAAGATGCGCCATCTCTACTCCCGTTTCCTCGACGGGGACTACCGCCGCATGAACACGCTCGGCACTGGCATCGGACTCTCGCTCACCCGCGACCTCGTGAGCCTCCATCACGGCACCATCCACTGCCAGAGCCGCGAACAGCAGGGCACCACCTTCACCGTCAGCCTGCCCCTTGGCCGCGACAGCTATGCCGACAGCGAAATCGACCGTACTGCCGACACCCCCGGTGCCATTGCCGACGCCGCCCTTGCCAATGAAGCCGCACCCGTCAGCATCCTGTCCGACGACACCGACGCCCACACCGCCGACAATGACGAAGCCAAAGACTACTCCATGCTCATCGTCGAGGACAACAGCGAACTGCTCACCCTCATGCGCAACCACTTCGCCGACCGCTACACCGTCTATACCGCCCGCAACGGACAGCAGGCCCTCAACATCATCCACCACCGCGACCTCGACATCGTCATCACCGACGTCATGATGCCCCTCGTCGACGGCATACAGCTCACACGCGCCATCAAAGAGTCGCCCGACTACTGCCAGCTGCCCGTTGTCATGCTCACCGCCAAGACCAGCGAAGAAGACCAGGCCGCCGGCTTCAAGACCGGTGCCGATGCCTACATCACCAAGCCTTTCCAGCTGGCCACCCTCCAGCTGCGCATCGACAACATCATCCAGAACCGCGAGCGCATACGCAGCAAATTCACCCGCCAGCCCGACTTCCGCGTCGAGGAGCAGCACTACTCATCACCCGACGAACTGTTCCTCCAGCGATGCATCGACACCGTCAACCGCCACCTCACCGACGGCGACTTCGACCGCGAGCAGTTTGCCGCCGAGATGTGCGTCAGCTCATCCACCCTCTACAACAAACTGCGCGCCCTCACCGGACAGAACGTCACGGGATTCATCAACAGCATCCGCCTGAAGGAGGCTTGCCGCATGCTGCGCCAGCAGCCCGACATCCGCATCAACGAACTCTCCGAGGCCGTGGGCTTCAATACGCCTAAATACTTCACCAAGTGCTTCAAACGCGAGTTCGGCATGCTGCCCAAGGAGTTCCTTGCCAGAGAGGAGTAGCCCATCCGGCAGCATTATTCAAAGAATGTTTTCGGAGGAATCGGAGTAATCGGAGTATTCGGAATATTCAGAATATTCAGAATATTCAGAATAATCGGGAAACTGTTTTGCATGCTGAAGCGCTTTCTTTTTTCTCTCCCTGCATGTCCCCTACACAATTGTTTTTGCGTATTAAGGGTAAAACAGGGGAATAATGGACGATCAGAAAAGAATAGACGAACTGAAAGAGCAAATGGCTCTTGCACAGATAGACGGCGATGAACTGTTGCACAGATACAGGGTGTACAGTCGCATCGACGAGGAGGCAGGCTTGGCCAGCATACAAGAGAGGATAGCCACCGCAACGGACACAGAGGAATCTCCCTGCACGGAAGCCCAGCTCTCCACCCAGCGCGCAGCACGCTCCTCAAGAAACCCTTCGATGCTGTGGCGGGCGGCTGCCGTAGTGGTGCTGCTAATGGTGGGCGGCGCGTTCTGGTACCACCACGACTACACGAAGGTGACCCCGCCGGTGGTGAGCGAAGAGATAGAGACAGCCATGCGCCAGAGTCGTGAGAGTGGCCGGCAGGCTGCCGAAGTGGTGAGCATCGGTGCACAGCACACAGCGGCCATCACGCAAGAGGAACGGACACTCTACCATGTGGACAACGACTTTGCCGAGCAGCTGGCCGAGGCCCGCCGCATCACAACCTACCAGAACAAGGAGTACTGGGTGACACTCGACGACGGCACGCTGGTACACCTGAACGACAACAGCCGTCTCATTTATCCGGAGCAGTTCGGCGACCGCCGCGACGTGATCCTCGACGGCGAGGCCTACTTCATGGTGGCCAAAGACAAGAGCCGCCAGTTTGTGGTGCACACACCGCAGGGCGACGTGCGGGTGCATGGCACCGAGTTCATGGTGAACACAAGAGACGGAAGCAAAAACGACAACGCGAATGCCACTGGCCATCTGAGCGTGGTGCTGGTGAAAGGCTCCATCGGCTTCACGCCCAACAACGGACGGGAGCAGATGCTCACACCCGGTCAGCAATTGTCGGTGGTCAATTCTCAATTATCCATCAACGAGGTTGACACAACGCCCTACGTGGCGTGGAACGAAGGCAAGTTCCTGTTTCAGGCATGGCCGCTCGAGCGAGTGATGGAGGTGCTGTCGAGATGGTACGGCGTGGAGGTGAGCTTTGCCTCCGACGAACTGCGCACCAAGCAGCTGGACGGCTACTTCAGCCGCTACGACGGAATAGACTACATCCTAGAGTCGATCGAGGCCGTGCTAAACGTAACTATCACAAAGAACCAACACTCAATTAGTATCAACAAATAATTTTATTCATCTCATGGAAAAAAGCAAAGACATTCGAAGACGTGTCTGCCTGCTGCTATGGGCGATGGCATGGCTGCTGCCAACGGTGAGCCATGCCGCCATGCCGGCAGACACGAAAGTGAGCGTAGACTTCAAGTCGGTGCCTGTGGTGACTGTGCTCAACGCCATCCAGAAACAGGCAGGACTGAGCTTTGTCTACTCTACCGAGGAGGCAGCCCGCTGGCCGAAGGTCACCATCCGCGCCACAAGGAAGAGTGCCAGCGAGGTGGTGGGACAGCTGACCAGCCTGATTGGCTGCTCGTACACCATCAAGGGCAACATCGTGACCATCACCCGACAGCAGCTCAGCGGACGGGAACGCACGGTGAGGGGCCACGTGACCGACGAGACTGGCGAGCCGCTGGTGGGTGTGCCCGTGTCGGTGGGCGAGAACCGTGTGGGCACGGTGACCGATGCCGACGGCTTCTTCAGCTTCAAGATTCCCGTGGAGGCCACTACCCTGAAGTTTTCGTACGTGGGACTGGCCAATGAGTATGTGCAGGTGCCGCAAGGTACGAGCGACATCACCCGCGACATCGTGATGAAGGCCGACAACCTGATTGACGAGGTGGTGGTGACGGGTATTTTCAACAAAGCCAAGGAGAGCTACACGGGTGCCGTGACAACCATCGGCAAGGAAGAGCTGAACATGCACAAGGGACAGAACCTGCTGCAGACACTGAAGACCATCGACGCCTCGATGAACTTCCAGGTGAACAACCTCGCGGGCAGCAACCCCAACAACCTGCCGCAAATCAACATCCGCGGTAACTCGAGCCTGCCCATGAGCGTGGCTGAGTTCAACAGCACAACCAGCAATGCGGTGAACACACCGCTCATCATCCTCGACGGCTTCGAGATGTCGCTCGAGAAACTGATGGATTACAACGACGAGGAGATTGAGAGCATCAACATCCTGAAAGATGCCGCCGCCACCGCCATCTACGGCTCGCGAGGCTCCAACGGTGTCATCGTGGTGACCACGCGCCAGCCCGAGGCCGGCCGCCTGCGCATCAACGCCGAGGTGGGCATCGACATCGAGGCTCCCGACCTGACGAGCTACGACTATCTGAACGCCAAGGAGAAGCTGGAGCTGGAGAACCGCCTGAACCTCTATTCGGCCGACTATGCGCCCAACGACTACAACTTCCAGGAGCACTACAACAAGAAACTGAAGAGCGTGCTCTCGGGAGCCACTACCGACTGGCTGAACAAACCCGTACGAACGGGCGTGGGCTCACACTACGCCCTGCGACTCGAAGGTGGCAGCGACCAGTTCCGCTGGGCCGTCAGCGCCAACTACAAAGACACCGAGGGTGCGATGAAGAACTCATTCCGCCGGTCGTTCAACGGCAGCATCCAGCTGGTGTACAACCTGAAGAACATCACCTTTAAGAACTATACCACACTGGGACTGGTGCGCTCGCAGGAGAGCAACTACGGCAACTTCAGCCAGTATGTGGCGCTGCAGCCCTACGACATCCCCTACGACGAGAATGGCGCACTGAGACAGTATTTCGAGGCGTTCCTCGGTCCGTCACAGGGCACTGGCCGCGCCAACCCGCTCTACGATGCCGAGCTGAACACCATCAACAAGACTGGCCACGAGACGCTGACCAACAATTTCGCCATCGAGTGGAAAATCATTCCCGACCTGACCTTCCGCGGACAGTTCGGCATCAGCAAGCTGAACAACACCAGCGACTATTTCCTGCCGGCGGAGCACTCCTACTTCACCACCAACAGCTACGGACATTACTACGAGTATAACTCCGACGAGGGCTTCCTGCGCCGCGGACTCTACCGCTACGGCACGGGCAACGGCTACAGCTACGACGGCAACGCCACGCTCTCCTACAGCCATCTCTTTGCCGACAAGCATCTGCTCTATGTAGGTGCCGACTACTCGGTGTCGGCCCGCGACAACCTCTCCTACTCGTTCACCGCCGAGGGCATCGCCGACAGCGAAAATCCCTTCCTGGGCAATGCCCGCCAGTATCTGCACGACGGCACGCCCGGCGGCAGCAAGAGCAAGTCGCGCCGCATCGGTTTCACGGGCAACGTGAACTACACCTACGACGGCCGTTACTACCTCGACTTCTCTTATCGCGTGGACGGCAGCTCTACCTTCGGAAGCGAGAAGAAATGGGCACCCTTCTGGTCGACAGGCATCGGATGGAACGTGCACAACGAGCGTTTCCTCAAGGGTAACCCCGTGCTCAACATCCTGCGCCTGAAGGCCTCCATCGGTGAGGTGGGCTCGCAAATGGGCAGCGGCACGGGCGCCAACACCATCTTCCGCTCCATCACCTCGAGCAAATACATGAACTGGATTGGCTCGCAGCTATCGGCATGGGGCAACCCGCGCCTCACATGGCAGACCACCCGCGAGCTGAACCTCGGCATGGAGTTCGGACTGCTCAAGGGACTGCTCAAGGGCGAGTTCAACTTCTACGACAAGAAGACCTCCAACCTGCTCTCGAACATGGACCTGCCATCGAGCATGGGTATCAACAACTACATCGCCAACGTGGGCGAGGTGAAAAACCGCGGTTGGGAACTGGCCCTGAGCGGCTACCCCATTCGCGACATGCGCCACAGCTTCACGTGGATGATGACCGGACAGCTGGTCTACAACAAAAACTGGATTTCCAAACTCTCCGACTATGTAAAGGCACAGAACGAGGCCTACCGCGAGCAGAATGTCGATGTGTCGACACTCTTCTACGAGGGGAAACCGCAAAACAGCATCTATGCCGTGCGCTCGCTGGGCGTCAACCCATCGACGGGCGACGAGATATATGTCGACCGCAACGGCAACGTCACCGACTCGTGGCGGCCCGGCGACAAGGTGTTCTGCGGACAGGCCGAACCGAAATACCGCGGTAACTTCGGCAACATCATCCGCTACAAGGGATGGACGCTGAACTTCACCTTCACCTACTACTGGGGCGGCTACACCTACAACAGCACCCTGCTCGACAAGGTGGAGGTGCCCATCGCCGCCCTCATGTCGCAGAACGTCGACCGCCGCGCCCTCACCGACCGGTGGATGAAACCCGGCGACGTCACCTTCTTCAAGGGCTACAGCGAGACCGCCACACGCGCCACCTCGCGCTTCGTCATGAAAGACAATGTGCTCGAGCTCTCTACTGCCAGCCTGCAGTACCGTTGGGACGGCAAGTGGCTGCACCAGAACCTGGGCATGCAGTCGGTCATCTTCGCCCTCAACGCCAGCGACCTGGTGCACTGGGGGACTGTCAAGCAGGAGCGAGGCATCAACTACCCGTATGCCCGCAACATCCAGGGAAGCGTGAAACTCTTGTTCTAATGTGCACCCATCATTCATTTTACTATGCATAAATACAGCATCAAGATGAAAAAACATATATTTAAAAGAGGTGGCTGGCTGTTCGCCCTGGCACTCAGCGTCGGCTCATCGGCAATGCTCACCTCGTGTAACGACTGGCTCGACGTACGCCCCGACACCGAACAGAAGGAAGACGGGCAGTTCGGCACCGAGAAAGGATTCCAGACAGCCCTCACCGGCTGCTACATTCAGATGGCCTCGACCAGTGCCTACGGCATGCAGCTCTCGATGACAAGCGTCGAGTGCCTGGCCAACCTCTGGTATGTCCATCCCTCCTCCAAGCGCTATGCCGAGCGCGACCTGAGCAACCACAACTATACGTCCGACTACTCTAAGTCGGCCATGAGCAGCATCTACACGGCGCTCTTCAAGA
>Ga0310695_10005988_pt1 | contig 20576 bp, 14 predicted proteins | sample RumenRJG_04DNA_FD_203882 | JGI IMG/M metagenome (GOLD analysis project Ga0310695, IMG submission 203882) | Bovine rumen microbial communities from Lethbridge, Alberta, Canada - RJG_04 (v2) (version 2) | ecosystem: Host-associated > Mammals > Digestive system > Stomach > Rumen | place: Canada...
AAGCCATCAAGGATCACAAAGAATAATCACCATTCATCCAAAGGGAAGAACCGACAGAGCCGGCTCTTCCCTTTGTTGTTTTTTCTGACAAAAAACGGGCTCTGAGAATCGATTCTTTTGGACGAAGACCTCCTTGGCTCTGATTTTCGCGAAAAATAGCGTATTTTTATAAGTTATTAATAATCAATGTATTACAAATACAAACACTTTTTATCAATAACATCTCGGCTTTTTCTTGCAAAATTCTCTAGAGAATTTCTGATCAGAAAGGCTTTCTGATGCTGTCATCACGCCGTAATGACAGCATCAAAGTGCCTTTCTGAGCACGAGACAAAGCAAAAGTCGATGAAAAAAGTCGGTTTTGTCTGGGTTTGAAGACAGAAAGGCGATTCTGCGCTCTCTAGATTGCGAGTTGAAGTGGAAGATGTTTTGTAAAATTAAATCTTAATGTGGTGATGTTCGTACAAATGAAAGTTAAATCAAAAACCGTGATATAGCGTGATGCTAGCATTATGGTCTATGCTACAGCCTCCCAGCCTCGAAGAGGCTAAATTTCCCTTAACCTCAGTCTAAGTGAGCAAAGCTCACGCAGACTGGGGTTAGTGATAAGCCAGCCTCCTCGAGGCTGGGAAAACATATTGATTTAGGAAGTACCACCATCCGCTGCCAATCAGATCATTCAAGTGTTTGTAATTAATAGTTTAACATCCATTAGTACGAACATCACCACACGTAACTATAGGCGCTCGCAAAGCAATTAAAGCCGAGAGCACCGATAAAAATAGGGATGAGAAACTTTAGCTAATAATAACCTATAGGTTATAATATTTTTATCAATTTCTCAAAAAAATGGATGAAATCCAATTATTCTAAGATTTTATTTGTATTTTTGTCATGCCGTTCAGATAGAATATCTTTGTATTCAAAAACAAGGCCTTTCTGAAACATCGAATCTCTGGCCAACTCTTTGACGAGGGTGTCAAACGACATACTGAGTTGATGTGGTGGCGAACTGACCACGTAACTAAAAACTTATTGGTATGACAAAAGTGCCGATCTTAAATATACTATTCAACACATCGATACGCCATTCAGAGCTGCCTCTGTTCCGTGGTGCTGTCATCAAGTCGTTGCCTCATGACTCTGTACTGTTCCACAACCATTTGGGCGATGGCTTACGCTATAGTTATCCACTTATTCAGTACAAGCTTATTAAGGAAAAGGCTGCTATCGTATGTATAGAAAAAGGTACGGAGAGCGTATGGGACTTCTTTGCAGGAAACAATTTCGACCTGACCTTGGGAACTCGTAAGGTAGTGGCCACCGTTGAATCCATCAGCGACGCATCTACCGAAATCATCGTCAACAATGATATCTGTTGTAAATATAGTATTCACTCCTGGCTCCCTTTCAATCAAGAAAACTATCATCAATTCAAGACGACAGAGAGTCTGGCGAAGAAGATAGAAATGCTCAACCATATTCTAACAGGCAATATCCTCAGCATGCTGAAAGGAGTGGGTATCATGCTTACAGAGCGGCTGACTATAGACATTATGTCGATATCAGAGCTCAAACCCGTGAAATACAAAGAAATAAGATTGCTGTCATTAGATGCCAAATTCCAAAGTAACGTAATCATCCCCGAATACATAGGATTGGGCAAACACGCCAGCTTAGGATTTGGAACGGTAACAAACATGAAACACGAAACCAAATAATAACTTCACGATCTATGGAAAAATATCTCTATGGAGCGGCCGTTCAAGGTATTCAAAGCTTCATATTCAAGACAAACGAGCTGAAAGATATTGCCGGAGCAAGCGAGCTTGTTGAGAATATCTGCACGAAAAGCTTTGAAGCGTTGTTGAAATCGATCATAGATGACGGTCGGAAGAACCTTGATGAGGTCGCAGAGAAAGTCATTTCGGCTGCCGGCAACATAAAATATGTATTAAAAAACAGGGATGTCTGTGCGAGAATTGTCAGGCAGTTCCCCAAGAAAGTTATGCTTGAGGCGCCTGGAATCACTATCAGTCAGGCTGTAGTCAAGTACGAAAATGATGAGGATTTCGGAAAGGCTGTGCAGTGCCTTGAAGAGAAACTTCGCGAGGAGAGGAATCGCCCTCGCAGTTCTATCACTGCAGGTTTGTTGGGAATGAAGAGGTGTCGCCAGACAGGACTGCCAGTCGTAGGAATGGAAAAGGACGACTTCATTGATGCTGCCACCCTTGCCAAACACAATGCCAACAACACTCGGAAGCTCTGTGCGAAAAGCTTTTATGGCGATTCCCACACGCCAATACCTGATGGATGTGTTGCTTACAACATCAATGAGATTACTGGAAAGAATGATTGGATAGCCATCATACATGCCGACGGGAATGGCTTAGGACAGATAGTGAGAAAAATAGGCCAGAAGAAAGACGTATACAAGGTCTTCTCCGAGAAACTTGATGAAGCGACTGTTGCCTCTGCCAAGGAAGCCTATGAGACGCTGGCTAAAGGAAGCGATTGGGAATACGGTGGACGCATCCCCATCCGGCCTGTGGTACTTGGTGGCGACGACATGACGGTCATCATCCGGGGCGACCTTGCTATTGCCTATACAGAAGCCTATCTCAAAGCCTTCGAGAAGAACACGGGACAGAAACTGGGCAAAATACTGGAGGAGAACAAGGTGTTCCCAGACGGGCGTACTTGGCTGACAGCTTGTGCTGGCGTGGCATTTGTCAAGTCCAGCTTTCCCTTCTATTATGCCTATGACCTTGCCGAGGAACTCTGTACAGAGGCCAAGGTGAGAAGTGGGCGCAAGCTGTCCTGTCTGATGTTCCATAAGGTGCAGGACAGCTTCATCACCAAATATAAGGACATCGTCGACCGTGAACTCACACTGAAGTCTTCAGTTGAGAACGCTCCCGCCTCATTGCAGTATGGTCCGTATTTCATTGATCATGCACCGGAAGAATATCTGACCATTAATCAATTGGTCAAATATACCAACGCTCTTAGCAGTCAGGAAGGTGTGCACACGGGACTACGCCAATGGTTGACGCTCCTCAAGGAGGGCTCTGGCCGTAGTTCCCAACACCTCAAGAGACTGAAGCAGAACTGCCGTAGCAACGAGGAAGTCAAGCCTCTCATTGATGCGCTCTCTTGTGTCCGGCATAACAACGCTGTTGCAGCGGGAGACTGCCTGACTCTCTATACCATTTTATTCCAAGAAACGATTAGTAAGGAGGGAAACAGATGAAGACAATATTATATAAGGTGACATTCCTGACCTGGTGGCATTGTGGATCCGGACAGGCTGCAGGCCCCGATGTCGACGAGTTGACCATGAAGGATGCCGACGGGTTACCGTTCATACCCGGCCGCACCATGAAAGGACTTCTGCGGGATGCATGCCGACTGTTGGAAGACTACAGCTTTGAAGGAATGAACATGGAGCGTATCAACGCTGTGTTCGGCTACTACAACGAGAAAAAAGATAATGAATATCCTAAAAAAGGGTTAGCCTTCTTCTCTGACATGGTGCTGCCCGTGAATGACCGTAATAAGATTACTGCTGACAAGGATCTGATTCGATCTTTGTACAGTTCTATAGCGGCCACTGCTATTGGCGAGGACGGCATTGCCAAAGATCACAGCCTGAGGAAAATACAGGTTACCGTGCCCTGTGAACTCTATGGCATGATTGCCAATGTGTCTGAGGAAGACATTAGGATGCTTGAGAACGCGATGAAATACATTAAGCGCATGGGACTGGGCAGAAGTCATGGACTGGGCCGCTGTATCATACAACTCATTGAAATCAAGGAGAGCTAAGCTATGGAAAAACTAAAATTCAAAGTTACACTTCTTTCTGATGTCATCATCAGCGAGTCGCCCGCTACGCAGGGGCGTCATCGAGGCCTGGACTTTATTCCCGGCAATAACTTTCTCGGCATCGTCGCATCGCATATATATAAAGAAAAAGGGGAGAATGCTCACACTTATCTTCTCTTCCATAGTGGTCATGTCCGTTTTGGCGATGCCAATCCGGGCTACAAAGGCATTAGAGGTCTCAGAACTCCTTCCTGCTTCTTCAAGGCAAAATACACGGACAAACTACCATGGAAAGATGGGGATCAAACTAGACTTGTCCATCATTGCATCACTGACTTCAATCAATATCTTGATGCGCAGCTTAAGCAGTGCAGATCAGGTTTCATGGTCTTTGAGGATAGAACGGCATACGAGATCAGCTTAAGTCGGAATTACGCCATCAAGTCCGCTTATGACAGTGAAAAAAGACGCGCTGAGGATGAGAAGCTCTTTGGATACGAGAGTCTGACCAAGGGATCGACGTTTTACTTCTGTGTGGAACTGGACGACGAGGCAATGGATTGTAAAGACGAGATCGTCAACACCTTGTCAGGGCTTCGTCATGTAGGACGCTCGCGCTCAGCACAGTTTGGCCTTGTGAAAATAGAACCTTTCAACTACCAGGATGCATCTGCTTGTTCACCTGAGAAAGGACAGGTTGTGGTTTATGCCGACAGCCGTCTGTGCTTCTTCGATGCAGAGGGACTGCCGACGATGTGTCCAACCGAGGAACAACTGGGAGTGAAGGGTGGACAGATTGACTGGAGCAAAAGTCAGATACGTACCTTCCAGTATGCCCCATGGAATTACCAGCGTCAGGCTTTCGACGACGAGCGCTGTGGCATTGAGAAAGGAAGCGTGTTCGTTATCAAAGGCTCAACAGATGCAACGGAGAATATTGTCGGTGCCTATCAAAACGAAGGCTTTGGGAAGGTGCTGTACAATCCGTCTTTTCTCATGGCTGGTGAAAATGGAAAGTCATTGCTCACGTTTGAGCAGGCTGTGGAAGGACATGAAAATCACGAGGCCGATGAAGACTGGACGCAGCACTTCTCCGACACCACGCTATTGGCCTATCTTAATAATAAGAAGACACGTCAAACGGATGAGAAGACAACGTATGACTTAGTAGATGGTTTCGTCAAGGACAGCAAGGAACGCTACTCCGCTATCACCCCGTCGCAATGGGGCACCATACGTGGTATAGCCATGTCAGCGGACCAAGAAGAGAAAATTATTGGTTTCATTAACACCTATATCCATAAGGGTGTTGCCAAAGACTTTTGGAAAGAGCGCGGCCGAGGCCAGAAACTTATTGACTTTCTGGAAAAGAACAGTTCAATAGTGTCTGTTCGCGACCTTGTGATTAATTTGTCATCAGAGATGGCAAAGGAGAAAAACAGATAAACAATTAGACGATATGGAAACATCTAATCACAATATATGCAGCATTGCCAGAATCATCATTGAGGCGGCAACACCGTTGAGAATAGGCTGTGGACGGTCCAGCGTCAAGACGGATGCTGTGATTGCAAGAGACGTCAATGGGCTGCCATACATTCCGGGAACGACCCTTACCGGTCTTATGCGCCACGCCATGGAGCAGTCTGAGGGTGGAAAGGCACAAGCAGAGCGCATCATGGGCTATCAGTACGGTGACAAAGGGCAGGGCTCGTGGCTGTCAGTGACTGAGGCAAAAATTATTGGCGGTGATGGCCTGCCTGTCGATGGTTTGCATAAGCCCAAAGAAATCTTTCAAGATTTCTTCTTGAGCAAGTTTACCCAAATGCCCATCCGCCAGCATGTGCGCATCGGGCATAAGGGTACCACACTGCAGACGGGTAAGTTCGATGAAGAGATCATCCCCCAAGGTACGCGATTCTGCTTCGAGATGGATCTCCTCTCTGACAGCGAACATGCTGAGTATGATTTCACAAGCTTACTCAGCATTCTGATGAGCGACACCTTCCGTGTTGGTGGAGGAAGTCGGAAAGGGTATGGCAAAATCACTATAGTCGACATACGTACTCGCAGACTCGACTTCATGAAAGGGCAGGATCTCCAAACTTATCTTGACAAAACCTCTGACTTGTCACAAGACTGGCAAGGATTCACCGATGCCTTCAAGCCCGAGGCAGAAAACGTTCATGTCGTCAGATATGAGCTTCACCTGCATCCTGTCGACTTCATCTTCTTCTCTAATGGACTCGGTGACCCTGAGAATGGTACAGACAAGGCAGCCATTAGAGAGACGTTCATCACATGGAGCAATAACGGAAAGGGTGTTGAGGCTCCACATTGGCAAGACGCAAAGACAACGCTCGTTGTGCCCGCCTCCTCCGTAAAGGGAGCCATTGCCCACCGTACGGCCTTCTATTACAACCAGCACGGCGGTGTCTTCTCCGACATGCTTTGTGATGATAAAGACAAAATACGGCTGGCCACTAAGCAAAACAAGGCGGTTGTAGCTCTGTTCGGCACGGAAGGAGAAGAGAAAGGCTCGAAAGGCAAACGGCGGGGCCATGTGCTTGTCTCCGATATCATTCGGGAGCAACAATCAGATACCCAGCCTAAGATTCTCAACCATGTCAAGATCGACCGGTTCACCGGTGGTGCTATCGATGGAGCACTCTACGATGAGGAGCCGCTCTACGCCCAGCACGAGGATCTGGTATTAACCTTCACGCTCTTCCCAGACAAAGAGACTAAGGATGATTTTGTCACAGAATCTTTTGAGGAAGCTCTGAAGGATGTGTGCAGAGGCATGCTGCCTCTCGGCGGCAATGTCAACCATGGTAGCGGTTGTTTCCATGGCAAACTGATTAGGAACGGACAAATTATTTACGACTATGAGCAAGATTGATATCAACGAAATACCTATGGACAGGAGTCTTACGGGCTACCTGTGGATGAGCAACGAACGGGAACCCCAGGTATTAGAGAACTGTAGCATCGAGCAGAACAATAAGCAGCACGGTGCAAATCCAGCTTTACTTCAGATAGGCGTGAATCCCTTCATCGTGGAAGCTGAGCTGTGGGATGCTGCTAACCACGTTTCCTATGCTATTCACCATGCCGGCAACAAGGTAGTGTGCCAGCGTTATGAGGTGAAGGCCGAGGACTTCAGCAACTCCGACAACACGGTTGACTTTCTCTCGCATCGGATGAACGGACGCAAACTGCATTTTCTGGAATATTGGGAACCACGCCGCGACATCGATGTGTTGGACATTAGCGGAAAGCCGGTCGGCGAGAAGATGCCAACTCTCGTAATGACACGACGCGTTTTCGTAGGATTTACACCATATAATAATAAGGAGGGCCAAGCATGATTATTAAATCACCATTCAACTTTGTTCCACTCAATAGCCAAGTGTTCTTCCCTGACTGGGCAGATGAGATTTCGCAGGACATTCCATTCAGTGATGGAGTGAGTGGCACTATTGCCCTCAGCATCTCCGCCGACAGCCCGATATACATCCGAAATGGGCAGTTGCACAAGGACGAGAAGAGTAAAGACGAAGATAAGAACACGGACAAGAAAAACGAGAACTATGATTATTCCTTCTCACACGTCAGTACTGCTAAGGGCAAACGCTACTTTATTCCTGGTACGTCAATAAAAGGAGAAGTGCGCAATATTCTGGAGATCATGAGCTATGGCAGGATGTGCGTGGACGAGCGGGCACAGTTCGCAAGACGTGACCTAAGAAACGAGAAAGTCTATCCGTTGAAGAACAAACAGCAACAAGAGCACTGCGGCTGGTTGCGCCGGAAAGGTGAGGGCTATGAGATTGAGGACTGTGGCAGTGTCTGGCGCATCAGTCATCCTGAGATTGATCGCTTGCTCGGTACGTCTGTGATGAGAAGTCATTTCTCGCAAGAGGAAGTTGGCACCCTCAAGGAAGAACAGAAGACAGCGGACTATAAATATAGTCTAATTAAAGATGAAAGTGTTTTTAAGAATACTTTTGAAGAAATAGAGAAAGAGAGCACAAAAGATACCAGGAAATTCGTCAGATTTTCCAGCTCTGGTAGCATACACGGCACCATTGTCTTCACAGGTCAACCTTCGTCTTGGAAGGAGCCACGCTCACTCAAAAAAGGCAAATACTATGAATTTGTCTTCCCAGAGAAACGGCAAGGTATCCGCAAGATCAGAAAAGAAGACTTTGAGCACTATGCGTTCATTTATAAAGATTCGAAGGACTGGGAGCGTATCAAGTGGCTATTGGACGAGAGTGAGAACGGTGGACGCGGTGTACCCGTGTTCTTCATTCCTAAAGGGAAAGATAATGTTGAGCATTTCGGCATGGCTTATCTTTATAAGATGCCTTATGATCATTCTGTCTTCGAGAGTCTGCCCGAAGCCCATCGGCATAAGGATAAGCGCGACTTGGCGGAGTGCATCTTCGGCTACGTCGACAAGCAGGATGCCCAGAAAGGCCGCGTGCAGTTCGGGCATGCCTTCGCTTCAGAGGCGAGACCACTGGATAGAATAAAACTGGTATTGGGTTCGCCCAAAGCCTCTTATTATCCGCTGTACATCAGCCAGGAAGACAAGGGCGGAGTCACCGCTGATTACAACACCTACGACCATGGTACTCCCTCGGGATGGAAGCGTTACTATGTGCGAAATGACACCAACTCTGTTAAGGCTGCTGAACATGGGCAGGTGAACACCTACATGGAGCCACTCGACAAGGGTGCTAAGTTCCAAGGCACCGTGACTTTCCACAACCTTCGTCCCATTGAACTTGGAGCCTTGTTGTCTGCTCTGACCTTCCACGCCACTCCTGAGTGCCGGCATCAGTTGGGTATGGCAAAGGCCTATGGATTCGGAAAATGCAAGTATGACATCAAATTGAAAATAACTGCTTCTGCGGAGCAATCCAAGGATGAGAACTACTATATGGCGAGATTCGAGGACTATATGTCACGCCACGTAGCCGACCCATGGACTCAACAGCAACCCATCAAGGAACTCTTCACCATGGCAGGGAACGACGTGGCGAATGGTGGTGCCTTCGACTTCATGATAATGGACAAAGACATTAAAAGGAACGATTTTGAAGATGCTAAGAAAGCCCATGAGTATCTGCAGCGATCCACAGCCTTGCTTCAGCATACTATCACGCCGAGGACGCTCTGTGACACGACCGAGTTCAAGGCAGAACTGGATGTCATTAGAAAGCAGGAGGAAGAGAAGCAGGCCAAGATCGACAGACAGCGAAGACAGAAGGAACTGGAAGATTTCAAGGAAGACTATGAGCAAAGGATAACCAATGCCGGTACTGACAAAGGTCTCCTCAACAATCTCAAGGCAAGTCTTACCAGCAAGACTGCTGATGATAACGATGAAGAGGACATCATCAACGGACTGATAGCTAAGATAGAACGGACAATATCACAGATACCGGAGAGAGGATTCCAGGATGCCTTCATCACTGAAATCAAGGACTACAAGTTGTTTGAAACCAGGGTCAAGGCCGGGTTGAGGAAAACTGCTTTGGACAGGCTCTCTGAGGACGATATCGTCTTTGGCGGTGTCAAACTTCAGGAAGCCTATGACCACGACGACAAGAAATCGCCAAAGAACTGGGCGACGACAACAGGCAGTAATTTCAAGAAATGCGTCAAGGTAGTCGGCAACGACATTGCGACGCGATGGTTTACAGCATTAAAACGATGAGCAAGATTCTAATTTCATTCATCGGTACAGGGCAACTCCTGCCCGATGGCAGAGCAAAGAGAGAGTATCGTTCGGCGCGGTATAAGTTGGGCAATGAGGAGGCGGAGACATCCTTCGTGGCTTATGCCCTCAAGCAGTTTGTCAAGCCCGACAAGATCTTCCTCATTGGCACTCCTCACTCTATGTGGGAGGAGGTCTACAAATCTTTCGCTGAGCAACCCGACGAGAATGTATGGCTGGAACTCGGTGAGTGGTGTGAGAAGGCCAACCAGGATACTCCTGTCGAGGACATGCCTCATAAGAAAGCTGTTGAGGATGCTATCGGCAAAGGTTCGAAGATATTCCCCATCCGTTATGGTGTTGACGAGGAACAGATCCAGCAGAATATCAACATCATCTTAGGATTGCGCGAGTATCTGTCCGACAATGATGAGATTATCGTGGATATCACTCATAGTTTCCGCTCTCTGCCCTTGCTGATCATGCAACTCATACTTTATCTCAAGCAGATTAACTCGCCCAAGGTGACTGTCTCGCATGTCTATTATGGCATGCTGGACATCATTAAGGATCTGCACTACGCTCCCGTGGTAGATATCAGCAGCATGATCAGACTGAGCGATTGGATCACCGGTGCCTTCACGTTTAAGCTCAACGGCTCATCGACACAGTCCGCAAGGTTGTTGGAGCAGGAAGGTGGTAATTCGGCAGCTTCTCTTTTGCGCAAGTTCTCCGATGTGTTGAGTCTGAACGATATGGGGCAATTGCAGCAGCAGGTGCAAGAATTGAGTGGCATAAAATATCCCTCCGAAATGGCCCGTCTGGCATTGGAGCCCACTGTTAGTAGTTTTGTTAAGCAGTTCAAAGGCTTGAGTGCGTCAGAGTTCCAATACAAGCTTGCCGTTTGGCATTACAATAATGCCAACTATCTTGCTGCCTACAACGATTTGGTAGAGTGCATCATCACAAAAGTGTGCGAGGAAACTCCGGAATATGATTGGCTTGACTACAATAACCGTGAATCGGTGCGAAGTGCCTACAAGTCTAAGGGGGCCAAGATGCCCGACGATACTCAGTGTCTGTACCTGTCCAGCAAGCTGATTGAGATCTACCGGCTCATCAATCCGATAAGGAACTATCTAGTGCACTTGTCGAGGAGACGTGCCGAGAAAACGAGTGTGACGACGAAGATAAATACGCTAAAAAAAGCCATAGCAGACATGAAGGCAGAAATCCGTCTCCATGCCAAATTCCCTTATGACCTATAATCCACGAAGAAGATGGCAAACAGTAAAATCAGTCTTTTCCCTCAACAGCAGCAGGCGATGGAGGCCATGAAGGCCTTCACCAAGAGTGTTGAGGATAGAGTATTCATTCTTTCCGGCTACGCGGGTACCGGTAAGACCACACTCCTGAGGGCTTATACTGAATGGTTGGAGAAAGAGCACTATGTGAATGCTGCAACAGACAGCATGTTGAAAGGCGCAGACATGAATAAGTACATTCCTATGGCCTCCACGGGTAGGGCAGCGAAAGTACTAAGGGATAAGATAGGTCAAGGTGCCACCACTGTCCATAGTACTATCTATTTCTATAAAGGATTCAACCAGGACTTGGAGAAGTTGACTCAGACGATCGACAAGAATGTGGGAATCGACAAGACAGGACAGCTCTTCCTTACCTTTGGTTTTGAGCCAATAGAACAATTGAGCAGGACCGTCTACATCATCGATGAGGCCTCCATGGTTAGTGATACCGAAACCAAGAATCCGACTCAGGCTCTCTTTGGCTCTGGCAAACTGTTAGAGGACTTGCTCCATTACGACCCGAATGGGAAGTTTGTTTTTGTGGGCGACGACTGTCAGTTGCCACCGATAGAGGGTGATTTCTCACCGGCGCTGAGTGCGGACTACATTTTTGCAAAGTACGGCATGAGCGTCAAGACGGCTGTGCTCACGGATATCATCCGGCAGAAGAACGATAATGACATCATCCTCGCGGCAAACAAAATGCGTGAGTTGTGCGAGAAACCGCCATTAGTGAAATGGGGACAATTTCCTTTCAGAGGGTATCGTCACATCAACGTGCTCTCCAGCCAGCGACAACTCATCGGTCAGTATGTGGACGAGATACGGCAGAAAGGCTATGACGCCGCGACGCTCATCACTGGCTCCAACAAGAGCTGTGTATCTCTGTCTACTATCATCAGACAAGCCCTTGGCTACACTCAACCTCAGCTTATGGAGGGCGAACTGCTCTTGGTCACGCAGAACAACCTCTCTACTGGGCTGATGAATGGTGACTTGGTTGTCGTGAAATCCGTCGGCGACAGACAACAAGTAAGAGCCAACTTAACCTTCCTCAATGTTGAGGTGGAGGAGTTGGCCTCAAAGCACACACACAGCATCATGCTCATCGCGGACATCCTCTATTCCTCTTATGTCAACTTAACCCAGGAGCAGCAGAAAGACCTCTTCATCGACTTCTATCGCCGGGAAAGGAGAAAGGGCGTAAAGGAGAAGGACAATATGTTCAAGCATGATCTCATGAACGACCCCTATCTCAACGCACTGCGTGCCGTGTTTGGCTATGCCATCACTTGCCATAAGTCGCAAGGCGGTGAATGGAACAAGGTGTTTGTGGATATACCACGACGGATGAGCCATGAACCCGACCGCTGTACATACCAATGGCTTTACACGGCCATGACACGAGCCAGCGAGACACTCTATGTGGCCAATGACTTCTTTATCGTATAAAACTCATTACAATATGGCAAGAAAACTTTTCATATCATTCCTTGGGACTGGCTTTTACGAGGAGTGTACCTACTATGACAGCAAAAACAGTTACACGCCCACGAGATATATACAACAAGCCACCATGGAACAGATTGGTGTTCCCTCATGGGAAAAAACAGATGCAGTAAGAATCTTCATTACCGATAAAGCCTTTACTGACAATTGGGATAAGGATAATGATATGCGGTTCAATTCTCGGAAACAAATAAAAGAGCCGTATACGCGTCTTGGAAAAATCCTTGACGGGATGTGTATCAAAGCTGATGTCAAACCGGTGTTCCATGTGCCTGTTGGCAACGATAAGAAAGAAATGTGGCAGATCTTTAAGATGGTGTTCGATGAGATTAGTGATGATGATGAGCTGTATGTCGATCTCACTCATGCTTTTCGTTACTTGCCAATGCTTGTCCTTGTCCTAAGCAATTATTCCAAGTTGCTCAAGGGTACCACAGTCCGACAATTGTCCTATGGCAACTATGAGGCTCGTGATAAGGAAAATTGTGCGCCTATTGTAAACTTACTGTCTCTTTCCGAATTACAGGATTGGACTCTGGCTGCCGCTGACTTCTTGGATAATGGCCATGCTGAACGTCTGAAAGATATGGCCCAGCATTTCCAACTCGAAGCAGAAAGTGGTGTCGGATCTTTTGTCAATACCTTGGAACAGTTCACCGTTGACAGACAGACGTGCCGAGGAGCCAAAATCACAAATGGAACAATCAGACAGCAACTTCATGACATCAGCCAAAAAATTAACTCCGCTGATATTCCGCCGCTAACGCCATTGCTACAGATGGTTAGGAAGCGGGTGACACCACCAGCTGGTACCATGGAGCGGGTGGTGGACGCAGCGCAGTGGTGTCTTCAGAACCGTCTTTGGCAACAGAGTCTGTCTATACTCCAAGAGGGTATCGTGACCTTCTTCTGTCAGCGACATCATCTTGACATTATGGAGATTGGAGAAAGGAATCTCATCAATAGTGCCTTCGTCATCTCTTTGGGTATGAAGAAAGACCGTAAGAAAAGGATAATGTGGCGTGTGACACCTGATAAACTGCCAAAGATGCTTGAGATACTCAACGATCCTCTCATCTGCGATGTCGATATCTGCAAGACTTTTATTGCTCTTACCAATTTAAGAAATAACTACATGCATGCCGGCTATGAGAAAGATAGTGCAGAGGAGATTTCGAGACAAGATATTGAGGAAGCTATTCTGGACGTCAGCAGCAAGCTACTACCAAATATTGACAGTTCTTATGAGCCCAGTCCATGGATTTTTCAGGAGAAAGTCTTTCTCAACATTTCAAATCATCCCTCTTTGGATTGGGACGAGTCTCAACGAGAGGCTGCAGCGACGTTGGGCACTATACAAGACTTGTCTTTTCCAGACATTCCAGCTGGTGCCACCGAGAGCGACATCAAGAAGATGGCGCGGAAGACGGCAAGGGAGATCTTCAAGATGTATGACGATAGCATCAAGCTTGTCGTACACGTCATGGGGGAGATGACGTTTACCTTTCAGCTGGTAACGATTCTCAAAAACTGTGGTATCCACTGTGTGGCATCCACTTCAGAGCGAATAGTTAAGGACCTCAGCAATGGAGAGCGGATATCTCAATTCCATTTTGTCGCTTTCCGCGAATACTGATAATCAGGACAAAAACTAAAAGCAATAAAGATATGGAACTGATTCTGAACACCTATGGAGTATCGCTTAACCGCGAGGGCGAGAGCTTTGTCATCACCTCGGCTGACGGACGGCAACGTATTCCCTCTGTCGGCATTACGAGCATACAGATAAGTCGTGGTGCACAAATCACGAGTGATGCCGTATTGTTGGCCATAGAACATGAGATAGAAGTTCTCTTTATGGATAAAAGTGGAAAGCCTATGGGGCGTATATGGAGTTCACGCTACGGGTCTATCTCGACAATACGTAAAGGCCAGCTTAACTTTGTTTATTCCAAAGCTTCCGTACAATGGATAAAAAGAGTCATCGACAAGAAAATGGAGAACCAGCAGGCCTTGATGCTGTTATTTTGCAAGCAGGAAGGTGTCGATGTGGATGTGGACAAAAACATTGCGCGTATCGAGGACTATCGCAACAAGGTCAAAGCCCTTGAGGGCGACATCGTCAACGATATCTCCCCCAGTCTGCGTGGATGGGAAGGACGTGCCGCAAATATCTATTTCTCTACCATCAACGCCTTTCTTCCGGAGCCTTTACGCTTCAAGGAACGCTCCCAACACCCTGCCATGGATGTCACGAATGCCTTTCTCAACTATGGCTATGGTGTTTTATATGGACGTATCGAAGGCGCGCTCATTAAGGCGGGCATTGATCCTTATATTGGCGTCATGCATCGTGATGATTACAATAGACCTGTTCTGGTCTATGATATCATAGAGCTCTATCGCATTTGGGTAGACTATGTCGTCTATACGCTCTTGGCACAGAATGTGGTAACAGATGAGTTCTACTCCGTTCGTGAGGATCAAAGCTACTGGTTAGAACCTCTTGGACGAAGAGTTCTCATCCAATCTCTCAACGACTATTTAAGTGAGGTGATCACTGTCAGTGGCACGCAGCGCTCCCGGCTGACACAGATAAGTCTCTATGCGCAATCACTTGCTCAGATCTTTAAAAAATACGAATGATGTTGATGTTTGGTAATAACATTCAGTCTCCCGCCGATCCGCTTCGGAAGGTGCAGGAGAGCTATCTCTTCCACAGCCTTGTCAACCCTAAAGCCGAGGTGTTCTCTGCCATGCAACAACTACGCATCGTATACTCCATGGATGCCTCGCGCTACTCCCAACTCAAGAGGCAATTGCCATATGTCGTGTGTGGCATGTTCAATCCTCCATACCGCCGGACAGAGAATTTTGCTTATACCGAAAACTTTATCTTGGACTTCGATCACCTTTCTTCTAAGAAGATAGACTTGAATAGTCTCAAACAAAGGATAGTAGCTGACAATAGAGTGATGCTGTGCTTCGCCTCGCCCAGTCAGGATGGAATCAAGGTGATGTTCCGCCTTAAAGACCGGTGCTATGACAGCGGATTATACAAAATCTTTTACAAGGCTTTCGCTTCTGCCTTTTCTCAAAGTCTCGGTATAGATCAGGTGCTGGACGCACGCACCTCTGATGTCACGCGAGCTTGTTTTGTCAGTGTCGACACGGAGGCTTATTACAGCGAGGCGGCCGAACCTGTTGACCTCACAGCATTTGTACAGGCTGACAACCCTCTCGCTGTCTTCGATATGAAGAAAGAACAAGCCAAAAAAGATAAAGAGCAGAAAAAGGAAAGAACAGTAGATCCTCGTCCTAAAGACCCCACAAAAGACATCATGGACAAGATTCGGAGTACACTGAGGCCCAATGCACCTGTTAAGAAACAGGAAGCATACGTACCTGCTCAGCTCAATGACATCATTTCGCCGGTATGCGATAAGATAAGGGAGACAGGTATCATCGTGACAGAAGTCACTAATATCCAGTATGCTAAAAAGATTCGTTGCCAACTGGGCATGCGGCAGGGAGAGTTAAACCTCTTTTATGGTAAGAAAGGGTATAGTGTCGTGGAGTCACCGCGTAGAGGTACAGACGACGAGCTCAATCACCTTCTCGCCGACATTGTAAGGGCTTTCCTCTCTGATACGAGCCCACTACCTTATTAATTATCCTATGAGAAAGAAGAAAGAACCTCTGCCTTATATAGAAGTCCTGCGACGATTGGCACATGCCGGTGTCAAGGACTCGCCGGATGTCAACAGGATTACTGGCTATACCGAGGATATGCCCTCTCTGAAAGACAGGGTGGATTTCTTGATCGGTGTCGTGAACCGGCAACAACGAAAAGCTACAGATATGTTGTTTTTTATCATGTATGACATAGAGAGTAACAAGGTGCGACGAGAGATCGCTAAATATCTAAAGGACAAAGGCTGTTTCCGCATCCAAAAGTCTATCTTTCTTGCCAGCACCGACAGGTCTGTCTATGAGCAGATCAAGTCTGATCTTGCCGAGGTTCAGGCACTCTACGACAATCACGATAGCATCATCCTCTGTCCAGTATCTACAGATGAGATGCGTGCCATGAAAGTCATCGGGCAGGAATTGAACATCGACATCATCACTCAGACCAACAACACTCTCTTCTTTTAATGTTGATATGAACACAAACGAACGCGAATCACAGGAGAATATTCTCCGCATCAGTCATATTGTCAGCAAGGCTTTCAGTCTTGGAAAGGAGCACAAGACTGATGAGGCCTATGAGACGTTGCGCCCTTATTTAGAGCGCGACGAAGTGCCTACCTATTTTTGTCAGCCAGTGGGATGGACTATTTACAGATATGTCAAGGAAAAGTTGTCGACACTGTCACCTAAAGAGGCCAAGGTGATTTTCGGCTATTACCTCAACTTCTGTTCTCACAAGCCTGACATGGTGCATTCCTATATGTTGGTACTGGCTATGATGTACGCCAAACTCCACATGCAGGAATTTCCCTTTGTTGACTTCTGTCGCTCATGGGATTTAGACAGCCTTCGTGATGAGGATTATGTCAGTACAGAGGGAAAAGGTTCAGACGGTAAACCTGTTGTCTACCAGTCTTTGGCCATAAAAGTCGCCACCTTATTATATAAGGAGATTAAAGGGACGGAATCGCCTAAGTTTGCCGGAGAGTTCTTGCCTTTTTTCGAAAAGGTGCTACAACGGTGCCCAGACTATGAGTTTACCCCTTTGTATATTGCTAACCTCCATGCCTGGCAGGGCGATAAAGATATAGCTATTGCCATGTTCAAGCGAATGCTCGTTCATCGACAACAGTGGTATCTATGGCAGCATCTAGGAGACTTGATGGGCGATGACATCAAACTATCGTGTTACTGCAAGACACTCACACTGATAGACAAGGAAGAATATATCGGTAAGATCCATCTCGTACTCTCTTCGTTATTGATAAACCAGTTTCCGGAACAGGCGGCCTATGAACTTCAAGCCTACGTCAATACCTATCAGCGTAATGGATGGAAGTGCAATGCCATGGCATATGAGATCAAGAAGCAGTTGCCTTCTGTGACTCCCACGCCCAATGGCAAGTCCTTCTACATGCAGCACACGATAGCAGCGGAGGAGTTCGTCTTTAGCGACTATCCCCAGGAAGAGTTTGTCTTCACAGGTGTTATGACCTATGCCAAAGGTAAGATGAGAGCTTGCCTGAGTAACCACAAAAAGCATCTTTTCGCCAAGTTGCCGCTCACGCCTCTGCTTAGGAAAGCAAATGATGGAGATGTTTTTACATGTCGTTACAATTTTCAAGACAGTCACGTTGATATCCTGACTCTGCACCCGACAGGAAAACGCGTCTCCGTCAATATGAGCAAGTCTGCATCTAAACAGACATCTGATAAAGGCAAGATGGTGGAAGGTAAGGTAAGGATAAAGTCCGACAAGCCTTTTGCTTTCCTTGACCAGTACTTTATCTCTCCACGTCTCCGACGGTCTTGTGGTCTTGTTGACGGGCAAATGATAAAAGCGGTCGTCACGCAGCTACAAGACGGCAGATGGAGAGTCATCAAGATACTTTCTACATCATAGCAGCAAAAAAACACGGATTAACCACGGCAGTAAAATGTTAGCCAAAAAATCTCGTCTGTTAGTCATTTTTAACCCACTCGTTCTTTGACATATTGAAACAATTTCGTAATTTTGCAGCCGCTTAGAAAGGACGTAAAATTTGTTAATTACCATCCTTTAAAGGCTTCTATAATGAGTTTAATATCTTATAGCCAGCGTCTTGAAATTTTGAGGGTCAAAGAGTAGTATCCAACACAACAAGGATTAAGACCCATAATACCTAATTTTAAATGTTACTTTGAAGTCAAAGAGTAGTATCCAACACAACAAGGATTAAGACCACGATGTCCGAATCCTCGAACACTTGCAAACGATTTGTCAAAGAGTAGTATCCAACACAACAAGGATTAAGACTATGTGAGAGAAACCATCCATGTACTGTAATTATAGTCAAAGAGTAGTATCCAACACAACAAGGATTAAGACGGAATAAATAGTGCTGGTGATAGTGATAGTTATTAGTCAAAGAGTAGTATCCAACACAACAAGGATTAAGACCGTCCTTGTCTTTGGAAAATCCAGGAAACGACTGTCAAAGAGTAGTATCCAACACAACAAGGATTAAGACTCAGACAATATTCTTTATCTGCTTCTTCATTATGTCAAAGAGTAGTATCCAACACAACAAGGATTAAGACGCAACATAATTGTCGTCATCATCACGAACAAAGCCGTCAAAGAGTAGTATCCAACACAACAAGGATTAAGACCCACCACGAGCGTTAATACTCTTTACGAACTCCGTCAAAGAGTAGTATCCAACACAACAAGGATTAAGACACCCAAGTCTCGATGCCTTGGATGGCGGTTGTGGTGTCAAAGAGTAGTATCCAACACAACAAGGATTAAGACTATAATTTTTATTTATAATTGAGTTTATAATTTTCCTGGTCAAAGAGTAGTATCCAACACAACAAGGATTAAGACACTCAAATCTCAGTCTTCCTGGGGTCTTTGCAGGTCAAAGAGTAGTATCCAACACAACAAGGATTAAGACGTTGTGCAGCTGTTTTCTTATTCCGAAAATCATCTGGTCAAAGAGTAGTATCCAACACAACAAGGATTAAGACGACTAACATAGCCAGCCTTTGTGCCACAGACAAATCGTCAAAGAGTAGTATCCAACACAACAAGGATTAAGACTACAATATTTGCAATTCTTAAACATAGCTATTATTTGTCAAAGAGTAGTATCCAACACAACAAGGATTAAGACTTGACGATTTCGTACTGTCCGTCGGGAACGACCTGAGTCAAAGAGTAGTATCCAACACAACAAGGATTAAGACAAGCTATAAAAGTATAGCCTATGTCTGTAATAGCCCAAAGTCAAAGAGTAGTATCCAACACAACAAGGATTAAGACCCTTCTTGACAGCGCCTTCGGGAATCTTGTTCTCAGTCAAAGAGTAGTATCCAACACAACAAGGATTAAGACATAGGTGTTCCATCTTTCTCAGTTGCCTTAATCTCGTCAAAGAGTAGTATCCAACACAACAAGGATTAAGACCCTATGTCTGTAATAGCCCAAAAACCCAAAAACCCAGTCAAAGAGTAGTATCCAACACAACAAGGATTAAGACATATCCTCAATTTTAACTGTATCAATGCTGTCCCTGTCAAAGAGTAGTATCCAACACAACAAGGATTAAGACATTTGCAACTGATTATAGTTCATACTGTACTTTTAGAGTCAAAGAGTAGTATCCAACACAACAAGGATTAAGACATTAAATGAGCATGATGCCAAATCTCTTTGCAGGTCAAAGAGTAGTATCCAACACAACAAGGATTAAGACAACGTCAACCACACTGATGCGATGTCCGTACTAGTCAAAGAGTAGTATCCAACACAACAAGGATTAAGACATTAGGAAAATGATTATCTAACCATTTATCCACGTCAAAGAGTAGTATCCAACACAACAAGGATTAAGACGGAAGAACTACTACAGTCCCGTGGTCTGCGTCATCAGTCAAAGAGTAGTATCCAACACAACAAGGATTAAGACACAATATCACTAAACCAACTATCTCTCTCAAGTGGTGTCAAAGAGTAGTATCCAACACAACAAGGATTAAGACACAACATTCGTATCAGCCTCAACGAAGTTTCCGTTCTGTCAAAGAGTAGTATCCAACACAACAAGGATTAAGACAAATTAATCCAGCTAATGCTGAAAATGTCTAAGTCAAAGAGTAGTATCCAACACAACAAGGATTAAGACTAATGGTTCATCTCTACCTTCAATTACCTCTCCAGGTCAAAGAGTAGTATCCAACACAACAAGGATTAAGACAAGCTCTTACTTGGTCTTTAGTAAGATATTCTATCTGTCAAAGAGTAGTATCCAACACAACAAGGATTAAGACATCACAAAGCTGCTTTGTAAGCTTTGAACGAGAAAGTCAAAGAGTAGTATCCAACACAACAAGGATTAAGACTGGTGAAATCGGAGCAATCCCACCCACTTGGAGACGGTAAAAAACCGTTCACTGGAGGCCAAAAATGACCGAAAAAGGGCTGAAAAAACGGAGTATATCCGTTCAACAGTGGCAAAAACCTC
>Ga0310695_10005991_pt1 | contig 20556 bp, 21 predicted proteins | sample RumenRJG_04DNA_FD_203882 | JGI IMG/M metagenome (GOLD analysis project Ga0310695, IMG submission 203882) | Bovine rumen microbial communities from Lethbridge, Alberta, Canada - RJG_04 (v2) (version 2) | ecosystem: Host-associated > Mammals > Digestive system > Stomach > Rumen | place: Canada...
CATCGTCCACCAACCAGTGGCCTGGATCGTGACTATACGTCTCTTTGACGCGCTTTTCCGCATTTTCGATCTTCGACTTGTAGTTGTTGAACTTCTCGACCTGATACTCAAGGGCTCTCGGAGTATCTTCAAATGAAATCGCTGGCATATCGCAGATGACACCGACTGCATACTCTATGGTGTCCATATATTCGTAGATGTACTTCTTTTGATCTGGAGCGATGTAGTAGTTCTGGCCGAGCTTGAACTTCATCTGTAGCTTTCGAACGATCTCTCTGATCGTTGAACCGATCTTGTCGAGCATCCGGTAGAAGAACCGAAGTACCTTCTCGATGACCTCTCTGATCTTCGGGATGCCGGCGCTCTCCATCGCTTCCATATCCAGGCCCTGCAAATCTTGCAGCGCGCAATAGTAGTCCATTTCCATGATAGGATCCATATGAAATCCCCTTTCTGGGTCTGCATTTTACAAAAGTGTCGATCAAAAAAGAAAAGAGAGTCGAAACTCTCTTTTCTTTTTTGCCCGAAGGCATCAGTCCTTGTTGGTCAGAGTCCGACCGAGCCGCAGACCCTTTGTCCGAATGACGCCGTTCTTGACCAGTTGGCCTATGTAGGTCTGGTCGAACGGAATGTTCATCTCTTCGCAGAAGTCTTCATAGCGTGCCAGCCCCATGTTGAAGCTGTGACAGTCGTCTTCGGTGAAGCAACGGAAGATCAGCCGATCGCCCATCGACAGGTCGTTGAGGCTCAGCGTGTGGGCCGCAATGTCGGCAACAATGCGACTCTTGCGCCGCTGGATGTTATTATAGACGTACTCCGTCAGCCGCTTGCCGCGGTTCGTTCCGAGGCCACTGAGCTTGGCAGCCGAGTACGGCGTCATGTCGCAGATCCAGATACGCCACATGTTGTCGTCGCCGAGTTTCGTCAGAGCTCTGTCGAGTTCAACAGATCCGCGCATAGCGGTCATCGTTCTTGCCTCAATACGGGCCTTCCTCTCAACCCAAGCCAGATTTGTTCTCGGTACAACGTAGCCTCCCGATCCAGACTCGCCTCCAGAGCATAGCTCTCCAGATTGAAGTACGTCGTCGGGTTTCGCCCCGCATTCATTGGACCCGACGGCAGCACCACCGCTCGATCCGTCAGCGTCGTCTCCCCGTTCAGCCGTGCCTCCATCACCAGCTCCCGCTCCCGAGGCGTCAGGTCCTCCAGATCCCCCAGCTTCTCCGATTGAAGTGCCAGGTTCATCCGCTCCACCGACTTCCGTCGATGCGTGTAAGTTTCCTTCTTGAACGCTTTCATCGATTTCTCCTTTCTCGACGAGATCAGTAGTTTCGGCGACCGACGAAACCGGCCTGTCCGCAATCGACTGCTGCTGCTGCCGGAACTGCGACGTCGTCTGAACAGCCTCGGTGATGGTCGGCTGCAGCTCCGACGTGAAAATCTGCGGACTCCGAAGCGGAATCATGGCATCGGCCGACATCGTCTCGCCGGCGAAACGCATGCGGTCGTGAGCTGCAATGCCAATGGAGTAGTAGCGCTCCCGATTGAACTCCCGATCGATCATGAACGGGTCCGGATTCTCCGGCGTGTTGCTGTAGCCGGCGCTGTAGAAGTCACGGGCCATCTGGTCATTCCGGAGATAGTCCGGCATTTCACTCGAAGCGCCGACCTCAAACATGTAGGCCCTGAGACACTTGTCGACGAGCGCCGGTGGCGCAAAGCCGATGATCTCTCCGAGATAGGCCTTCCGGATCGTGTACATCTCGCGACAGCAGATGACGGACCATTTTCCGCCGTACTTCTGATTGCGGCTGTTGATGAAGATCCGGTAGCCGTAGTACCGATTCAGCTTCGACGACAGGACGAATGCCTGGACCGTCGCCATCGGTGTGGCGTAGTTGCTCGACAGAATCAGGACAGGATGTGTCGCCGGGAAACCGATTTCGATACAGGTTGCTCTGTCAAGCGGTGAATTGTAGTTGACAATCGCTCCACGGACATAGGGTTGCAGGGATGCTTCCAACATAATGGGTCACTCCTTTTGTAAATTTCGTCGACCGTTCTTCGGTTCGACCACAGAAATGATATACGGTCAACTGGTATCTTTGAATTTCAACCGAAAGACTCGCCCGTATATCATTTCAGCGTGAGAGGGACAAATCGAATGTCCCGAATCGGGGTCCAATTGAAAGGATGTGACTCTCTAGATTTATTGGAATCCCCGACGACACAGAAACGGTCGACCGAGCATCTAGTCGGCCGGCAAGTTCACGTAAAAGGAGGAACACCGTGGACGAAGTTTATCAAATGAAACTTGAAGCCGCAGCTTCTGCGCCGGACAGTGCCTTCCCGGAACTGCTGTTCAACCCGCTGAAGACCGACTTCGGCGACAGCTACTATCGAATGGACTACGAGTCGTTCGGTCAGGAAGCTGTCCTCTACGACCCGAGATTCACCAGACGAAACATTCTGCGAATCAAGGGCACCGAAAAGCGCATCGACGTCTATCTGGAGAACCTGGCGCTCTACGAAGACTACATGGAATACTTGAAGACCAAGTACGGATCCGTCGACGTCGCCTACGACATGGATGAGGCAGGCCTACTGAAAGACACCCTGCCGAGATTCCGCCATCCGCCGATGCTGAAGAAAGGCAAAGAACTGAAGCTGCTGAAGATGGGCATCGTGCCGAGCTTCATGGCCAGAGGCATCGACCCGTCCGACGTCTATGCCAACATCAAAGACGCACTCGACCTGCACCAGGAGCCTGTCGATGAATCCCAGCCGGAGCCCGACATCCATTGGGCCATGAACCACAAGCTGTCGAAGGAGGAGCGCCAGGTCTACGAACAGAATCTGGCCCGGTATCGCCGTCAGCATCGTGTCGAGCAGCTGCTCGGTGGCTCCAAGATCTCCGGCGTCACCAGCAACATGGACTTCGTGGCCAACTACTATCAGAACTATTCGCGCGGCCTCTACGACACCAGCTACACCGACAACGACCGACTCGGCAACTCGCTGGTGGCCAACATGATCGAAGCCGAGAATCGCGAGTACTGGCACGAAGGTCAGAAACTGGCCGCAGAGGAGGCCGCCAGCGGCGGTCGCTTCTCCTACGATGGCTATCAGATCGTCGATCGAAACAAGGATCGTCGATTCAAGATCCTGAAGATGATGCAGGAGCAGCTCGGCATCAACATCATGGACCAGATGAACGGCATGGGCCTCGGCAAGAAGAGAATCCAGGCCGTCCGAGCCGGTCTCGAATCCGTCGGCGCCTACGTCGGTATGACGGAGAAAGAGATGAAGAAGCTCAAGAAGAAGCAGCGTAAGCTGGCCAGTCAGGAAGACAAGATCATGCGAGCCGACGACAAGCTCAGTCAGATCCTGCTGAATAACAAGATCTTCCGCCAAGGTGGCACCGTCCGTTTCGAAGACATGGAACGTCGGGGCTGGAGCGGAGACGACGACTAAGGAGGCACACCAATGAATGATAACACGAACACGACCTATGAACTCTTTCCAGTCTATGTGAAGAAACTCGGCCGGGCCGTCAACTATGTCAATTGTCACGTCAAGGAGAAGGGCTTCCTCAGCGCCGAAAAGGAAGCTGCCATGGGCCCTCTCTATAGAAACGGTGGCACTGTCCTTTTCGAAGACCTGGGTACCGAAAGGGAAATCGGCATCGAAGAACTCGACCGTCGCATGGACCGTCTCATTATCCGCATCATGGAGAAATGCGACCCGAGCTACTGGACCGAAATGATGATGAGATGGGACAGGATCAAACAGATCTACGACGGACTGCTGGATCGATTCAAGACCATCGACGGACACACCTATGATCGAAAGGCCGAAGCGTTTCGGAAGTTGCTTCTCGAATATCTCGGAAGGACATACTCGAGCCAGACCGACCATCTCATTGGTATCATCAACACTACGGCTACCACCCTCGGCTACAGTCGAGAAGATATGTATCGTCTGATCAACATCGTGTCCAAGACCGATGCCAAAGCATCCGAAAGGAGACCCGAATGATCACCGGAGGAATGGCCGACAAGGCCAATGAAGAAATCAAGGCACAACTCGAAGATCTGAAGCGACGTGAGGAAGAGGCCGCCAGCCTGCCGTCCCACATCGAGAAGATCTATTCGCCGGACACCATCAAGAAACTCTTCGCCCATGCCCTGCTGATTGACATGGACGACAACAACGCCAAGGTCGACGTCATCAAGGAGCTCATCGGTGAAGAGCAATTCATGGAGTTGGGACCCGGCACCAATCGCGTCGGTCTGCTGGGACCCGATGGTTGTTGTCACAAGATCGCCATGGATCGCCGGGGCATTGTCGACAATCTCACTGAGTTCCGGCGGTCTCCGGAGCTCGAGTGGGTGGCACCGAGAGCCTATGAAACCAACGGCATCATTCTCGTCGCCGAGAACGTCGAGCTCATGACGAAGGAGGACTTCCGGAATCCAGATAACCGCGCAAGCATTCTTGAGATCTGCGGAGCTCTGGCCCAGAACTACATCTTCGCAGATATTGGATACGCCATGAAGAACTTCTGCAACTGGGGCATCCGTCAGGACGGATCCCTCGTCATTCTCGACACCGGCTATCTGATCCCGATCCTCGGCAATGAAGATGCACTCGACTGTCCAGTCTGCGGACGTCGTCTTCGTTATCGTCCGAACTACACCGGATTCACCTGTGGTCACTGTGGCACAAACTTCAGCTTTATCGATGTCTACAGGAAGATCAACACCAAGGTAGAGGAGGAGCTCTTCAAGGGCATCACCGGATTCGAGCTCCCGGACCTCAGCCAGTTCAACGGCACCATCTACAACAACGGCGTCATGAAGGGCGGCCACATCAATCCGGACATCGACAAACCGAAGGCGGTTGACTACGTTCCGGGTACGACAATGCGGTTCGAAGACCTTCAGGACATTCTGAAAGGAGGACAGGCATAAGTGGCCACAGCTACGGAAAACCAAATCATTGGAAAGAATCTCGGTGACGCCACCGTCGTCGAAGGTCCGCAGGGCTGTCTCATCAACACGACGGTACTCGAGACCGGGTTCTACATTCGTCGACCTGGTGAGACAAAACCTATCAACTGCAACGACATTGAGATTATGATGCGCGCCATCTACACGAAGGCCTTCGAGAAGCTCGTAGAATGCGGGGTTCTGGACGGCCACGGTCGTCCCAGAATGTCGTTGGAAGAGGGGTACCCGGTCATCACCCGAGCCTCTCGTTCCCAGGCGATCCGCGGCGACCATCGGAAGCACATCTGCGAGATGATCATGAGCTGGATCGATCTGCCGCAGGAGAGCTTTCTCTATCCGGTCGAGATCCTCATGGTGCCCATCGAGAACATCGTCAGCGTCATCGAAGACCCCGGACGACGCATCTGCTGTCGCCCCGCCCACTACGGTTTCGAAGTGACGCTGAATATGGCGAGTTTCATCAGCCGCGACACCATCAAGATCCAGGTCATCTACAACACCGATAGCAGTCACTACCAACTCGAGATCGGCATCGACGACATCATGAACCGGCCCGAGACCATTGTCATCGAGAGCAACACCGGCAACATGGACCGGTTTCTCCGAGACCTGCCGTCGGACGAACTGTCGACTCTCATCATCACCATCAGAAGGACACCGGAGTATCGGCGGCGCCAGAAGCGCATGCTGACGGTGTACCGTCCGAAACACCACGTCACGAATCCACAGGAGGCCGAAGATGATCATTCTGATTCCGAAAAAGTCATTTGACAAGAAAATCCAGAAGTGGGTCCGTCCGAAGGACTTCCTCATCTGCGACGCCACGAGCGCCTACGACGGATCCATGACCCAGTACGGCAACGTCATCGACTGCGACGACCTTGCCGGTACGCCGACGCTGCAGAAGATCGCGCTCGATCCGAACTCCGACGAGAGTCGTATCAAGCGGCAGCACCTCGGCAAGTATCTCGACACCTGGCTCGGCGACGAGAGCTTCAACCTGAAGATCTACCATCTGGCGAAGAATATACTGAAGCTCCACAGCGACACCGGTGAGGATCTCAACGTCTTCATCGTCTACACGGATCCGATGTTCTATGGACTCGGCTCCTACATCGTCGACCACATCAACGACACGTACGGCATCCCCATCGCCACGTCGATGACCCATAAACTGGACAAGCCCGTCATCAAAGAGATCCTGAACCGACAGTTCGATTCGGACTACTGGCGGGCCCTGAAGAAGGCACTGAAGCAGCAGGCCAAGGTGCTCCACATCAAGCAGGAGGCCAATCTCGACCTGATGTCGAAAGGCATCGAAGATTTCGAACCGTACTGATGAACCAAAACACCGTCGGACCACATCTAGGGTCCGACGGTTTTCATTATCTTCTGACAAGAAAGGATCATAAAAATGACAATCGTAAGAATTGGCGCACCGAGAAAGATGACTCCGGGCTACTCTAGGGGAGTCAAACAAATCTACGAAGACGCTCAGATCTCGCTGTTCGACCTGGTCCAGATGCTGACGCCGGTCTACCGCCGGTTCCAGACTTCCGCCGTGGCACCGCAGATGAGCTTCCATCACGCCAACGACGGCCGCCACAACTTCGGTGTCCAGGTCGAACTCAGCGGCCGCCAATGGAACATTGGCGACATGCTCGACGAACTGTCGAACCACAAGAATGACGGCCGCATGCAGCTCTGGCAGGACAACGTCATGGCGGTGGCCTTCCCGATGCCGGACCAGCACTACAAGGCCATCATCGAAGAGTTGGCCAGGAATGAGTTCCAGGGCCATCGCGACACCCGGCTGTTCCATCTCGATGGCCTGGCATCGATCACGACGCACGACTGTGACGACTATGTCGACTTCGTCGCCATTCTTCGGCCGACCGGAGACAGCATCGTCAACCTGAAGTCGACGCTGGTCCTCGTCGGTGTCGACGTCGCCCAACGAATCGACGACAGGACGTTCGACGAGCTCAGACGCAGCCGTGGACGATTCGAAAGTCCCGACGACAAATATAAAGGGTACACCATTGACGAAAGTCTCATGCCGGACCCGCACATCATCGCCATCGACGCCAGGAGCGTCCTGTGGGCGGAAGATCATAAACCCGAACCCAAGGAGTGATCCGGATTGCAGTACGTCAACGAAGGCATTCCATTCATGGTGAACTCGCTCATCACCGAGTACGACATTCGCCATGGAAACACCAGCATCATGCGACACTTCAAACTCAGACCACCGGATGTCATCGACCGACTCGACAGTCTGCCGAAGGGTGAACGGAATCGTCAGGTCGGCCTCATGGTCCGCGACGACCATGAGTTCGGTCGGCGTCTCGAGAAGGGCTTCAACGACGCCGTCGAGCAGTTTCTCAGTCAGAACGGGCTCGACATCGACGTCGACATCCAGGCCATTCGGCGCGACGCTGTCTTCGTGGTGAATCGACCGGTCCGGAAACCGACCATCGGCGACGCCATCGAGTTCATCCCGAAGAACCGGTACAACGCGCTGCTGAAACTGAAGCAGCTGGAGTTTTACTTCGACCACGACCGACTCGACATCAAGAACTTCGTCAGCGCAGAGGCCGACATCAACCACGCCATCGAGAAACTCCAGGCTGGCCCGATCGCCTTCGTCAGAGAGTTCATCGACGTCTGCGAGAGCAGCAACATGAACCGGCACCGAGTCTACACCTGGATTCGAGAGTTCGCCGAGTACTACAAGAAGAAGCAACTGGACTTCGAGTACTATCGAGAGTTCACACGGGACGCGCTGTTCCGTGTCAACATCGATGGCGAACCCATGTATCTCGACATCGTCACCGACGATGTGGCCGATGACATCGACATCAGCTTCAACTACCTGAACCTCTTTATCCCGCTGCTACAGGTGGTCATCTGATACAAAAAAGAAGAAACTGGACTCACGTCCAGTTTCTTTTTGCTATCGCCTGATGCCGAAGTGGCCAGCGATGTTCTGTATGTCTTTGTCGTACGGATAGATCTTGAATGCAATGATGAGACGCCGAATGGCTGAGAAGCCCTTCAGCAGACCAATGTGAGTTTCAATGACGTCGTTGTAGGTCTCCGCCAGCATCAACAGCATCTGCTGCTGACGGCGATACAATTCGAAGTCGTCGCCACGTCCAGTCCGGTCGTAGCCCCGATAGAGAACAGCTGCCAGCTCGAGCAGCCGATCGATCAGAGCGAAGTCCTCCTCCAGGATTCGCTGGAGACGACCCTCTTGGATCTGGGCTCGTTTGAAGAAGTGGGCGTATGCGCGTTGATAGCTGAAGTCTTCGGTGTTGTGGTACAGCGGAATGACGACGGAGTCGACGAGTTCCGAAGGATCTCGATTCAACTTGTCGAAGTTGCGAATTGCGGTCTCGAGTCTGTTGTCGAGATCACGTACTCTGGCGAGACGTTCTTTGGCATTGGTTTCGAGAGTCATCAGGTTTCGGCCGGTCATCTCTCGACCGCGGTCCCAGCCGATGACGTAGAGTTCGTAGTCGTCGACAATGTCCTTCAGGGACATGTAGTCGTCTTCGTTGAACTCCTTCCAGAGACGCAGGATCTGTCGGTAGGCACGGATGATGTCTCTGGAGTACCAGAGCTTCACGTGTCGACAGCTCCTCGACAGTTTCATTGTGCTGTAGTCTATCGAGAAAACCGATGCGTCGAGTTCCGTCAGAGTGGACACCGAATCGAGATGGCGACTGCGCAGCCGCTTCAGTTTCGCACACACCGCATCGTACAACGCTGTCAGTGCTGTACTGGTCATTAGTTCACCTCTCTTTTCATTAGAGAACGGTTCGACCGACCAAAAAAGAGAAGAGCCACATGGCTCCTCTCTTTCTTTTTGTCAGATGGTGTCCTGATCCGGCACCTTGTCGGCCAGATAGCTATAGACCTTCTGGGTGACGTAGGTCTCGAGAGACTCACGGCTCATGTAGAGTTCGCCCATTCGCCAGAGCTCCGACGACACAGCACGGAGACAGTGGTTCGACAAGTCTCGATAGATGTTGATGAACTCGGTGTTCGTCAGTGTGGTGTAGTCCGTCTGCTGGCCGTTGTTGGCCAGATAGGTCTCGTAGAGATCGGTCTCGACCTTGATGATGAACTCCAGCGTCACGAAGACATCGGTCAGTTCCATACGATACTGGACGTTGTGACGATGGATGACCCACTGGCCGAAGAGCCGATAGACGATCAGCATGACGACCAGTGTCACCAGAACGACGGTACCGCCAGCGAGCAGAATGTGTTGAGATGTCAGATCCATGACGATCCTCCTCTCGTGTCGACGGTCACCGATCGGGAACCGTAGCTCGACTGATCTGCCGGAATGACCGTGAGACAGTCGGCCGGCTCTTTGGACTGTCGGTAGATTTCGTGAATGAGCTCACTCGCCGTCGACGAATCGTTGGCAGAGACATAGTCGCGTTTCACTTCGCCGTGCATGTTGTACCAGATGCCGACGAATCTCATGGTGTTTCACCGTCCTTTTGAAACAGAACTTCAGTTGACGGGGTCTTCGGTGTCCGTCGTCGGCACCTCAGCTTCCGACTTAGCCTCGTGCTCGGCCTCAGCTTCAGCCGTCGTTTCGGCTTCATCTTCATCGTCAGGCACATCGGCGATACGGGCGTGGCCGCTGTCGATGAGCAGACACTCTTCGGCGTTCTGGTACAGCGTGTTCAACGAGCCGAAGTCTTCGGTCTCGATGAAGTTGTCGAGCGCCTCCCAGAGCTGGGTGATGAGCTGGTCGTCGATGGCGTCGCCGGCGTTGTAGGCACTGACGATGATGAACGAGCTGACGAAGAACTGGATCTGACGCATCGTCACCTTGGAGTCGTAGGCGCTCTTCCAGGTCATGGCCAGATACGGGTTCAGCCAGACGAATGGATGGGCACCGACGGGGCAGCGACGAACGGCGTTGCAGATGACCGTGTAGTCCTGGACGTCGAACGGGATGGTGGTGCAAATGTTGGCGATGGCATCGGCGGATTTCTCAGCCCAGACCTTTCCTTCGAAGAAGTGGAAAGCGAAGATGCCGTACTTCATGGTCGGGAATCCGGACACCTTACCTTCGAAACGGGCGTGGTCGACGAGCTCGTCCAGCATGATGCAGTGGGACTCGCTGTCGAAGATAGTCCGGAGCATGACGGTGCCGATGCCCTGGGGCACGTAGGCGTTCAGCAGATACTGGACGCTCTTGAAGAACTCACCACTGTTGATGGTGAAGATGGCGTTGGCGTTGGCCTTCTCTGCATCTCCCATGGGCACGGTGGTCGTGAAACGGAAATCGGCCTTGATGTCACGGAGATCGCGAATGCGGCAGGCGTCTTTCCAGAGTCGGGCCAGTGCAAACCAGATGCGGTTGTTTGTATTTTCGGACACCTCAAATGGGATGTCCCATTCGGCGACGGTTCTGTCGCTCGATGTCATGGCGACTTTCATCGTTTGATTCCCTCACTTTTCAGATAGATTACGATGTTCTCGGCGTCTTCCAGAAGAGAATCTGTCTGGGCGTCGGCGTCGAGAGCCAGGAAGGTTATGAGGCTCGACCAGAACTGGTGGCTGAGTAACGTCGTTACGAATCGGTCGTCAGCTCCTGCTAGGTCCGGATACAGTTCCAGATTTATTGCCGTCATCACTGTCATGAGCTGACAGTGGGCAATGGCGTTTTCGACACAGTCGTTGAACGGATCCGAGTCGAGTTGACCGCTGTGGAACAGCTCGTTTCCAGACTGGTATCCGGCAGCCATGATGAGTTCTTGGTTTGGAGAGATGGTCTCCATGTTTCTACAGCCCCACTTGAGGCCAGCCCAGATCTGTCGATAGATCTGGTCCATGGTGGTGAAGTTCCAGGACGACGGCGTCTGCCACTCCGGCAGAAGTGCCGACGCTCGACGGCGATGGTTCGCATGGGTCATCGCCGTACTGAAGATGGCGTCCCGCGTCAACTCGTCCGGTGTCAGACTGTCGACGATGTAGGGACGATGAATGCTGTCCCGGTAGACTCGGGCTCTCGCTGATCTGGCGCTGGCCCGAAGTTGAGACAGGGCAATGTCGTTGTGGACGAAGATGTCGTAGAGGGCGTCGCCTCCGAGCTGTCTCGGTACACCGGAATTCACCCAGTTGACGACGGTTCCAAAGAAGTTGAATACGTTCTCCCGACTGAACCAGACGTCTTCGAAGGCTGACAACTCTCGTTGGTTTCCCCAGTGGACGCCGTAGGTCAGGAGTCGCTCGCCTTTCGAGCGAAGGTCGCAGAGGTCATCCCAGACACTGCGAATCTGGCGAAAGACGTTGCCGTTGCCGATGTCGGATCGGTCGACGTCGATTCTGCGGCTTTCGAGTGGTGTGAACTTCGGACTAGAGTTCTGGTTCGGTCGATGGTACGTACCAATCTGAAGTTCAACCATCGTTGTCACTCCCTCCGGTCGTGATTTCGGTGTCCGGAGGAATGATGATGGATTCGGGGCGTTCGAAGCGCCCGACAGATCCCTGTGCGATCGGGATCGATTCGACACTGTTGTGGTCGACGGACTCGAGATCCGTCTGCTCGAGATTCTGGTCTCGAAGTGACTCCAGGTACTCGGCCTTCCGTTCCAGGAATGTCTTCAGGTTGCTGTCGGAGTAGGCGTTACGGTATGACTTCAGGTCTTCGTCATAGACCAACGTGTGGGCGACTCCGGTCAGCACATGTTTCGACTCGCTGAGCCACTTGAGAAGATTTTCCTTCGTGAAGGCCATCGGATCTTCCGGGTTGCAGCCTTCAGGCAGCTCCACAATGCTGTGGAGATAGTCGTTGCTCTGGTTCATGAGCACCGCATCGGAGCTGGAACGATAGGCCAGCAGCGCGATGAGGGCGTCGTCGATCGTCGGCTCTCCGGAAACCTCCGGCATGTTCGGCGGAATGGCGAAGACGAGCTTTTCGATGACGAGAATACGGTTCGTTGTCATGGTACGGTCTCCTTTCTTGTAAAAGGGACAAAACTCACGTCACGGGTGAGTCGTCGCATTTAAAAAGATGCTGTCGTCCATGTGTTTATGTGAGTTTCTACGGGTCGGGTTTCTCCACCAGAGGGCCTAAGCCCAAGCAGCCCGCATATCGGAACTGCTTGGGATTAGGAGAGCTGTGTCGTTAAAGTCCGTAAATCAAATGTTACAGACTGACGTGCCCCAGGGTCGAACGGGTCAGAGTGCCCTTATTCACCCAGACGACCTCTCTTTCGAAGGAACCGTCGGGATTGACTGGACCTTTGGGGAACGTGACTTCGTATGCATGTCTTGAGCCATCGCTGTGGTTCGTCACAACTCCATGGCGCATGCACGGTTCGAAGTTCAACCTGGTGGATATGCCACGCGTACTAAACAGATCGCCACCGGTAAAGAGTACGACGTCGCCGATCCCTATCTGTGACAACGGCGTTTCGACGGGTCGCATGGTTTCTCGATACAGTGTGGCCAACTGTCCCAGAGTCTGTTTCACCTCTGTTTTCAGAAGCGTCTCATTGACGTACTCATCGTCGCCCTCGGACGCAGCCTTCGCGGGTCTACCGAAATAAGCTTTGAAGGCACCGTAGGACTTGATGGACTCCGGTGCGATGATCTGGTTCTCAGAGGCCGTCCCAGCGAATTGGATAAGATCGCATACGTTCACGGGCTCAATAGCCCAATACCGGCATAGGAACACCAAGTACTGCACCAGATTACGCTTGATCAACTCTCTCGACGCACTGTAATCGCCGCGGCTGGTCGGTTCACAGACCATAACGGCGAGATACCTGTCGTTGGCGGTCTTTCTCATGCCGTGGTTCGCCTTGACATCAAGGGGAACCAACTGAGTCACACCGTCTTCGGCAATAAGGGCGTGCACCGAGGCTCGATATGTTTCACGGTCCATTGTGCGACGCATGAAGTCACGCGTCACAGGGAACCCGGATGAATAGATCAGCACACCTTTCGGTTTGATCTCTTCTTCGGCACGAAGCAGGACTTCGTTGCCGGTAATGAGTCGGCGTTCGAATTTCATGACGCTACTCCTCCTTCATTTCTAGTTTTCGTTTCGTCCGATTAGAGCGGGAGATCCCGACATAGATAACCGGGAGCCCGTCGCGAACTCGGAATTTACTAGAAAGTCAGGAGGCCGGAAATCTTACCCTGGGAACCGGTAGTGATCACCGGTAATCGTTTGATCCGTGGAGTTGGTAGCCACGGGGGTGGGCGGGTTCGAAATCCAGCCGTAGAGACGTTCTCTTAGCTGTTCCGCTGCGGCTTCTTGCGCGGCACCAGTTTCGCTTCCGGATAGTAGGCGTAGAAGGGATTGCCTTCGCTGACCTCAACGTCCTTCATGTTGAAGCGACGCATGGCCTTCAGGATGTTCTTCGCCAGCAGGCGCTGCTTCTCCTTCGGGCACCAGTGGAAGTGCTGGATCGCCGAGCGAACATGACTCTCGTCGTGCAGAGGCCACTTGCGTTCGTCGGGCAGACCGAAGTCGGAGTCCTTGAGAGCTGCCTTTTCTGCCGCGGAGAGGGAGGACTCGCATGCGCGGGCCGCGATCTCGCCGAGGCCGAGTTCGAGGGCATAGCTCTCGAGGGTCATGGATTCGGGAACCCTAATGGTGTCTCTCGTCTGCTCCGTCATGCACTGCTCACACGCAGCGATGAACGATTCAAAGGAGGGAGAGGGATCACCATCCACGCCGGGGCTGTCAGGGTTGCCGGTCTTGTCATCGGCGGCTTGATACTCGCTGTCGGGACGACCTTCGAGCTTATTCTCGCCGCTCTTTGAAACGGGATTACCGTTGTCACCAGTAGGGGATCCGGTGTTGCCAGAGGCATCGTAGCTGTCCTTGACTTCGGTGTCAAGGGGCTTCTCCTTGGACTCACCGGTGGTGGAAGCCGGAGTCGGAGTCTGGTTGTTGTCGGCAGGGTCGCCAGTGTTGCCGGAGGCATCGTTGGCATCCTTCTGCTGCTCCGTCAGCTTCTCGGTCGGGCTGTTCTCCGTCGCCACGTGCTGCTTGAACTCTTTGAAGTTGCCCTCGGCGGGACCGGTGACGGCGTTTCCGTTGGCATTCGGAGCCGCCGGCGCAGTGCCGTGGGCCTGCTCGATGGAGTTCACCGTCTCGGCCTCAGCAGCCGCAGACGGAGCGCCTGTGGGATTCGGATTGCCCTTGTCGTCGCCGGGCTGGCCGGCGTTGCCGTCGGGGTCATTGCCGTCCGTTTCGCCCGTCGTCCTTTCGGCGGTGCGATCGGGATCCGGCGTGCCAACGGGAGAGCCGTCGAGGTCGCCGACGTTATCGGTGTTGCCGGACGGATCGTCGGCCTTGTCCTGAGACGGCAGTCTGGGATCACCGACTGCCGGAGCCTTGTCCAGCATCTCGTCGGTGGGCTTGTCATTTTCCATGGCGGCCATCAGGCTGTCCAGGAAACGATTGGACTCACTCATTGTGATGTACCTCGCTTTCAAAAAATTGAGAACCTGCAAAAGCGAGTTTCAGGCCTGCAGATTCTAAGCTTAACACGCGAATTATCAAGTTGTGGTGGCTCTGAAAGCCACTTCGGCCCATTTCTATGGCTGTTGCCAGCTAAATCTTAGAGAAAGCAGGTGACCCGAAGTGGGAGACGCCATCTTGGTTCAGCAGGTCGTGCAAGGCGGAGGCCCGTCATCGATTCAGTTCTGTGGTGGGACTGCCAGCTCAAGTTCAACTGTGACTTTTTCGACCGGGACAGATTATGACTTGGTCTTTGGAACGTTTGGCGAATTTACCGCACTGAATGGCAATATTATGGCATTTGTGAATGAGCGGGACGTACCCGGTATATTCGGCATAACGGTAATTGTATTGGAAGTTAATGGATATATGTTAGACCATAGGACAGCCGAACGAAGCACCAACCCGAGTTCAACATACAGAAATAGACTCTTGACTATGCATGGCACAAAGAACTGGTCTAAGGTACTAGTATATGGGATGATGCTCTAAGAGCACTGTAGACAGACTCGCGCATCATGAGCAACGCAATACTGGTTCAGCAAGTAACATCTGGATCGGCCACACCATCGATGGCCGGCGGTTACAATTTTCTCAGCTACCCAGGAGGATCTTCTAGCCAGAACTGCACAATTACGATATCTAAAACCATAGTCGGCACAATACACGCAATCGTCGGCTGGTCAATGTCATATGAAGTGATTGGACCGTACACTAAGACGTTCTCCAGTTACACATTACAGTTCAACTATCTAACGGCTACTGTCACGCCCAATAAATCCGGCAGAACATTCACCATCAGCGGATCTTCATCAGTTGTAAACACATACTACTTCTGTGTGATATGTATGATCAACAGCTGATCTATCAAAGCTGACCCGAAAGATCGATGCGAAGGTAGCGAATATGACCACTCGAAATCTGCGAAACCGCCGGAGGGCGCGTGGGATTTGGACCATGTGGTCCAAATCCCAAATTTTGTCGCTCGCTACGCTTGCTCAGATTGGCTGTTGCCAGCTAAATCTTAGAGAAAGCAGGTGACCAGAAGTGGGAAATGCCATCTTGGTTCAACAGGTCGTACAAGGCGGAGATATGAGCTTCTTAAGCCATATGACAACACAAGAAGTGCGCGGCCTAGGCAACGCGTATACATCATACTATGAAAATTGGATCGCGAGCATATTTATCGTAGGCTTCATTGGCAGCTCATATGATTACTATGGATATGGATCCGTGTGTTTTATGGCGAATGAAATGCCATCGACAAAAACAACTGAACGCATATACTACGGATCGCCAAACTCCGGAAGTTCAGATCGTAAGCAATTTTCATTTAGATTCAATGGCGGCCGATCATTCAATTTAGTTACAACTGCAACTGGCGGAGACAGATCCACATCATTTACAATCGTAATTTGGGAAATTGGGAGCTGACAGCCGGTATAGTAAAAACGCGAAAGAGATTCCCACCGGGAATCTCTTAATACGCGCTCTGGTTCGCTCGCTACGCTCGTTCACCGTGGAAAGCCGGCGATCAATCGTAGTCCGGCCGATCGAGAATCGACACCATGGCCGGCATCTTCTGGGGTTTCTCCAGCATGGCCGTCACCTTTGGGGCATCGAGAATGCCGGTGTCGAAGGTTTCATTGCCCTTGCTGAAATTCAGGTACGACCAGATCTTGAACTTCTGCTCGTCGTCGAGAGCATGGGCATACTTCTTGATGAAGGCGTTGACGTTGCCGATGCCCTGATTGATGTTGAGAAACAGGTCACGATTGTCGATGGCCTCGTGGTTCGTCTTGGCCAGCATGACGACCTGGACTCGAAGAGCGAAGTGCTCCTCCAGAACCCGATCGGCGACCCGGAACGACGAGATCTTGTCGCCACGCATAATCATGTCGTTGAGAATGATGGCAACGTAGTCGTACAACGTGAAAATTGGTCCGTGGTGCATCTCGATGCTGGCGTCGCCATCGACGATACGAGACGACACCTGGCAGAAGTTGATGCCGAGCACGGACTTGATCCATTGAACGAACGCCTTGTAGTCGTCGGACTTCCGGACGACACGTTCGCAGTCTTTCACGAAACGAGTGTAGAAGGTCGAATCGTCGAAATAGTCCCGAGGTTTATACATCATGATGACGTCGGCGGTGTCGTCGGATGAGACGATTTTCTGGATGCCGCCCTCGTAGGTTATCCCTGGAAGATTCATACCCCACTCACCTCCTTAACAGTGGTATCAGAAGTGGAATTTTCCATTACCGGTGTGTTTCAGGCCCAGCAAATCCCGACGTCTGAGGAGAGGTATTCGACCCGAGGACACCAAAAAAGAACCATTGGGGTTGCCCAATGGTTCGATTTTCGACGCCGAATCTCCGACGCTCATCCACGGGCCGCAGCGATGTCACTGTAGCCCTTGAGCTTCGGATAAATGACGCCGTTGAAGTAGTAGTCGCCGGCATTCCACCAGCGCTCGTAGATGTCGTTCTCGAGGACCGAATCGCCGACGAGGCCGTAGAGCTTCTGGAAGCCCTGAGGTCTGTCTCGGTCGCCGGTCTGGTACGACAGCGACTGCAGCAATGTGACGCACTGGGACAGCGGTGCCGACATGCGCAGTGCGTACTTGATGTAGGCGTTGCCGAGTCGTCCAGTTCTGGGGTCGCCCACTTCGACACAGACGAGAAAGTTCGTCGACGAGAATTCGGTGCCCGGGTACTCTCCGAAGGACCGAGCCGGCGCCTTCATGATATTCAGCACGACGTAGCCGTACTGGACGATGGAACTCTTGCCAATGATGGCCGAATCCGGACCGGTTCTCTGGTGGCCATTGACGAAGATGTTCTTGACGGGAACGACCAGAGGACGTCCGGTCTCGGGATGCGGCAGAATGTCCGGGAAGCTCCAGTCTTCGAAGCTGTCGTGACGGAGCTGTTCGTATTCGGGATTTGTCAGAAATTCGAAGAACGTGATGCCGCGGTTCTGGAGATCACGGATCGGTCCTCCTTCTTTCTGGTAGTTTCGCCAGACGACCGGTCCGGCGTTCGGATTCAGTGGCTCCACATGGTCGGAGACGGCAACGGCGTTGCGCTGCTGCTCCATCGACTGTTTCGCCTCGGCACTCTGGAAAGCCATGGTCGTTTCTCCTTTCTGTCATAGCAGCGTCAGAACTGCGGCCAGGATTAACTCCGTTACGATGATGGTGACGGCCTGCTGATCAATGTCACTGCTGAAGTTGTCGAGCATGCCACTGACTCGGTTGCACTGCATCATGAGATTCAGCACCTCTTCGTGGTTCAGAATGGCCGACTGGAATTCGTTCGAGTACAGCATCTGCTCGACGCGGACGTTCGTCTGTTGGGACAGAATTCGTTTCAGTCGACGGTAGCGGCCGCCGTAGTGGACTGCCAGAACGGTCGGAACTGCGACGGCCATTGCGAAGTAGTTCGCCACCGGGATGACATTGCGGTAGAGTGTCCCAATCAGCAGGATGAGGCCGGCGCCGACAATGGTCAGAAACGACGTCCTCAGAAGATCCGTCAGGAACCGATGAACGACGGCTCGACTGAGGCGCTGCTGCTCGTCGTTCTGGTTTCGAAGCATGATGAAGTACGGGTGGGTTCGATTCTGTTGACTGATGCCGTCAGGAAGATTCGTCTTCATGGTTCAAATCCTCCGATCCGTTGACGTCGCCGAAGACATCTTCGTGCTTCCAGGTGTCGTTGCAACGGAATTCTTCGGTCTGGAGATTCTTTTCGGCTTCGGCGAAGACACCGTCGAGCTCCTGTTCGAGTTCTTTGATGTCACCGGGTTTCATTCCCATGAACTGGGGATTGATGAAGTCCCGCGCATTGACGGGCGGGGCATAGGTGTGGTCTAGGTTGGAGTCCGTCATTTTGTATCACCTCTTTTGGGTCATTGTCGAATCGCCGATGGATTCATAGATCGTACTTCGTGATGTCTTTCCAATCGGTCAGCAGCGTTGCGGCCAGCATGCCGAAGAGATCCATGACGATGCCGCTGCCCTCTTCCGGTTCCGGCAAGTCGAAGCAGGCTCGCTGCTCATAGTGTCGCATCGACAGCAGTTCGATGTCGATCTTGACCGGAAGTGAGCTCGAGAAGAGCGCCCGCTGAAAATCGAGAATCTGAGGCAGATAGAGGACCAGATATAGTATGTCGAGTTCCGAGTAGGCAGAGTACTCCCACTCTCCAACACTGTGGGTGACTTCGGCAACAGTTATGCCGTCGTAGTGCTGGTACTCTCCGTAGAGGACATCGATCTCACAACTCTGGAGCTTTTCGATTCTCATGGCGATGGGTTTCGTGGCAGCGTAGAGGAGTCCGGTGCCGTTGATGCAGGTGCCATAGATTTCGAGATCCTTCATGACCGGAAAGTCCGGTGGGATCAGCAGGACCTTGTCCCAACGGTTGCCACGGATGTGGAGACGATAGCGACGGTCGTGGATGTAGTAGCTCAGATGCTGGCTGCCGTCGTCATCCCGAACCATTTCGATTCGATAGTCGCCATTGGCCACCATCTCGGCTCTGGACATACGGGCATCGAGGAATTCATCGGTGTCCAGATGCATATCCTGGCGTCTGAGAAACTCGTCAAGGGACTCCGACGAGTCCATGGTCCAGGAGAAGGAGCCGCCCTTCAGACGAATCGTCACGCGCAGCAGCGTAATGATGATGTCGTAGAAGTGAAGCGCGTCGCAGAGCTCCCGGACCTTCGAAAACTGATACAGCAACGAGATGGAGTTGTAGTAGTCGTAGACATTATCGACGTCGATGGTTCTGGTCAGACTGTTGTCTTCGGAGATCGGCATGTCGGGTCCAGACATGGAAATGGTGTAGGTCATCTTGAAGGGTTTGATGTGAGAACGGAATCGGTCTCCTTTGACGACGACGTAGCAGTCGGAACGGAGCCGCGTCATGGACTCGATGAGCACCGCCTCGAGCCGGTCTGCGTACTTGCGATGGTACTTGGCCGTCTTGGCATCGTTGTACGGAGTCGGGTCCTGGACACGACAACTGCCGTCCTTCAGTAGAAATATCATTCGATGTAGTCCTCCTCTTCTTCAACCAGCAGGGCCGATGCGATGACGCTGCAGAAGTCGAGCCGGACACGACCGTCGTCGCTGCAGGGGATGTCGACGTCGCGGAAGATCAATCGGTCCTTCGTCTTGAGTCTCATCTTCAGAGCCACCGGCAGTGGATCATAGACGAGTCGATCGAAATCGATGATCTGGGGTAGATAGACCATGCCGTAGAAGACGTCGATGAGATCGAACATGCAGTATTCGATGCCGGACTCGCCATCGACGACTGGTACGACGACACCGTCGTCGAATTCGACATATCGACCATAACGAACGGTGGCGGTGCACGTCGATATCTTCTTCAGTTCATTTGCCAGTGGATGCATTGCCAGGTACATGAGCCCGGTGTCGTTGATGCAGAATCCATAGTAGTCATTGAGCTTGTCGTCGCTGCTGTTGTAGACCTTGCTTCTCAGATGCCAGAAGCCGTCTTCGAGTTGCAGCATAAGCCGACTCTCCTTCGGTCCGATGTGGAGATATTCTGTGCCGTCGGCGTTGCCGGTCACCAGAACACGTCCGGCATCGTAGCCATCGTCCCGAGGCAGCGTCGCCAGCCAGTCATCGGTATCAACGTACATGTCGAGATGCTTCGCCATGAACTTCCGAAGGGACTTCTTCGGTTTCCAGTCGACGACTCGGTCCGGCCAGATGACTCGGACTCCGACGAGTGAGATGTCGATGTCGTAGTAGTGGAGCAGATTCACCGTCGAGTAGTTCAGCGAATCCAGCATCGTCAGCAGCACTGCCGCATTGTAGAAGTCTTCAATGGACCGAACCCGGAACGTCTGGTCGATGACTCGGGCCTCTTTCATGCCACGGTCGACGAAGCCAATGGAGACGTCGATGTCGAAGGGCTTGACGTCGAGATTCAGATGGTGTCGTTTCACAATGGTGAAGCAGTCGGACCTCAGGTCGGATCTCGACTCGAAGG
>Ga0310695_10005992_pt1 | contig 20556 bp, 12 predicted proteins | sample RumenRJG_04DNA_FD_203882 | JGI IMG/M metagenome (GOLD analysis project Ga0310695, IMG submission 203882) | Bovine rumen microbial communities from Lethbridge, Alberta, Canada - RJG_04 (v2) (version 2) | ecosystem: Host-associated > Mammals > Digestive system > Stomach > Rumen | place: Canada...
ATTTTACTTGTTAATTATTTAATGTTATGTATATAAGTTCACACTTTGAGGGTGCAAAGGTACGAAGTTTTTTCTGATTATCCAAATCTTTTGCTATCTTTTTTGTTTTTATGGTTTCTTTCTTAAATACTCCGAAAGAAAATAATATTACTCCGAGAGTATTTTCCAATACTCCGTTCTTATTTTCCGATAAGGTGCGCTTATTTGAAAATTACCGTTCCTTATTGACTAGTAGACTTATACAAAAAAGGCTGCAAAGCCTTTCGGTCTTGCAGCCTTCTAATATTGCTTAGTTTTTATGGTTTTGTACCATATTCATTTGAATCTATTTTAGCATAAGATGTAGACTTTATACCTCCAACACTGAAGTACTTATCAATGTTTCCATAAAGCAGAATCTCCTTTTTGAAGTTTCCTGCATTTTCTTGGAGGTTAACACCATTACGTACAGCACCGGTTGGTAACTGAACAGGCATGCACTTTGTGGCATCAGTCTCGCTTGCAGATTCAGCGATAAGAATGTTACTCTTTACAGTTGCGTCTGCGTTGAATTTAACACCTTCTGCATAAGCCTGTCCTTCAACCCAACCAACAATATAAGCTTTAACATACACATTTTGTGTAGTACCTGCTTCTGCATATTTGGCAAGGGCTGCAGAAACTGTGTAGGGGTTGCTTTCCGTGCCAATATCACCACTAGGAGTGTCACCTCCACCGCCGCCAGAGCCACTACTCTTCAAAGAAACAAGATAGTTGCCTTGAGCCACTTCTGGAGTTACATTACCATCTTTGACATATTTTGTCAATTGACCATAGACAACAACTTCGTCACCAACATTAATCTGACCAGCAGCAGTAAAATCAGTATTGTCCAGATTCTTGCCACGGAAGACTGTTAATTCGTTTGTTCCATCTGTTATAATGTAGTCGATGTTCTTGTATTTGGCAATGTCTTCGTCCTTCGTCTTAATGGTTTTGATAGTGCCTTTTACAAACGCAAATTTGTCAGTCTTGGCATTGTCTTCCAAAGCGTTGATATATTCCAATGCTTTTGCTACATTCAGAGGACTGTCTTTTGTGCCGAGTGTTTCAGTTGGTGTGTCACCACCAGAATCGCTGGTCGGCTTACCATCAATCGTTACAATCTGAGCAGCGCTCTTGCCTGCAGTTTCAGGTGTGTTACCTTGATAGTTATAGATTGGACCATAGACAACAACCTCAGAACCTGCCTTAACCTCATAGCCGTCTTTCAGTTTCTCGCCATCAGTACCTGCAACTTGGAATGCCTTGAATATTGATGTTGCGTCTTTGGTGTCACCCAAATCAATAGATATGTTTCCATAACCACCAGAAGCTGTAGCATCCTTAACGGCAAATCCCTTTATGTAATATTTCTCAGTTGATGGATTAGTACCGATTTCCACACACTTTGCAATAGCGGCTGCGATGTTAAATGGATCGTCTTTTGTGCCAGTTCCCTTAGGATCTCCAGAAGGAGTTGGAGTGCCCCCCTTGGCAGTCGGCTCTCCATTGCGGCTTATTACCCAAGCAGCACCTTTACCTGCGGTTTCAGGGGTGTTGCCCTTATAGTTGTACATAGGACCATAGACAACTACAACGTCGCCAACATCGAAGCTATAGCCTTCTTCCATCTTCTTTCCATCAGTACCCAGTACCTGGAAGCATGTGAATTTTGCTGTGCTTCCCTCATCGGAGATGACGAAAGTGGCATTTCCGTATGAAGCATCAGCAGCACCTGCTGTTACTACAACACCTGTAACGTAGTATTTCTCAGTAGATTCCGTAGTACCAATCTCCTTGCATTTAGCAACAGCTGCCGTTACGTTAAAGGGATTGGTAGCAGTACCATCACCAGTAGGAATGACCTCTGATGGAGTGGGAGGAGGAGTTACGGTTCCATACGGACTTGGAACATCCTCACAACTGGCCATTGTGAAAACAGCTAAGGCCAGTGTCATAAGTCTTGCAATCTTTTTCATATCGTTTTCTTTTTTATTGTTCGTTGGTTTGTATGAATAGTTATTGGGCAGGTTGGATGTCGTCCTCAGTACGCATCAGTATCTGCCATGTATCGTTATAGCGTGAAGCAATACCCGTGATGTCAACCTTTCCAGTAGGCATGATGGTATTGGCAAAATCAGCATAGGTGCTGGTGCGGACAACAACATTCTTCATGTTCTTGATGTCGCGGTTAGCACAGTTGCTGGTTAGCGTTACGCTACCATCAGAAGGTGCAAATACGTTCTTTCCGTTTGCAGCAGTAATTTCCACATTCTTCAGGGTAATAAGCTTGCAGCAGTCCTTGTCCAAGTTGAGTTGGCTCATATTGGTCACTGCAAGAGGTGTTGGTGTCAATCCTGCAATGTCAATCAGCTTATAGTGCTGTTGCCACAGATAACGGCTCATACGTCCAACCTGAACATTGCCGTTCTTGGAATTCTCGTAGTAAGTGCCAATCTGGCCCTGTTTGCCATAACCACCAATATAGAGGTCTTTCAGTTCTATCAAGACACCCTGTCCAACAGAGAATGGACCATACAATCCAGCTTGTGAGATGCTAATGCTGATGGCTCCAGTGGCATCCTGAACATAGATGGACTGATAAATGTTGCCACCTTCGTCATTGCCCACTACGATACCTTGTATCTGCATGTACTCAGTCACTGGTGCCAGACCGCCATTTGCTATCTCGTTGGCAAACAACGCCTTCACTTCAGCAATGGTCTTGGGATTAGAGGCTACCAGATTCTGGTTACCATAGGACGACATGCCTACAACGGGGTCTACTACGTCCCAGTTGCCATTGTCGTGACACGAAGCAGTCAGTAGTGCAACCAGTGCGAAGAGAATATATTTCTTTATTTTCATAGTCGTAAGAGTTTTAGAATCTATAACCGATATTCAGCATTCCGTTAATTCCATAAGCATAGAACTTCTTAGGATTCTGGTCGAACTTGTAAAGACGGGCAGAACCTACGCTGAGGTTACCTTCAGCATCTCTGCTTCCTGAGAAGTTCATACGTCCTTGCTCGTAACCACCTGTACAGAGCTTGGTGTTATTGAGGATGTTGGACAATGAGAGGTTAATGCTGAGCATACCTTTCTTCATGCGGATGCTCTTACCGATAGAGAGGTCGAGCATGAAACCACCATTGCTCTTTTGCTGGTCAATAACATCAGGCAGCAACTGTCCTTCCTGTACGCTGGGATCCTGAGCAGCCTGTGCGGCAGTGTAATAAACCTGCTCACCGCAAACGATGTATTTGCTGGGATCGTTGCCCATGTTAGGTTGGTTGTGGTTAGCATCATAGAACTGTGTCCATGACAACTGGCGGGCCTCTAATGATGTTCCGTAACGGAAGACAGGTGAATAGCTCAGATAGATGCGATGATAGTAGTTACCCGCCAGGTCGATGAACCATCCCTTTGAGCTGTAGCTCAGCGTCAGATTGTAGGCAGACAGTGGAGTACCGCTCTCGCGCATGTTCTTATTATATACGATATCATCATGATAAGTTCCCTCGGTAGAGTTCATGAAGCGAACAGTTGAATTGTTTGTGTTCTTGGCTTCGCTGATGGTTCCGATGGTTCTGATGCTGAATGCAGAATTCAGCTTAATCTTAATACCCCATTCCAGACCGTAATATGCTTTCTTGATACCTGTCATGGAAACGTAGGTAAATGCTCCTGCAATATCATCGAAGTAGTTCTGCCATTCGGTGATATCGGTCAGATAGCTGTAGTAACCACTGACGTTAGCCTTCATCCAGCTGGTCTCAAACTGATAACCCAGTTCTGAACTGAATATCTTTTCGTTCTTCAGGTTGTCCACGAAGTCGTTGGTCATCTCAGGAGAAACGAAAGCTGCCTGAGCCTGTGGAGCCTTCAACTCGAAGCCTGCACCTACGGTAACGGTGTTGCCAGGAGCAAATTTGTAGGCCAGTCCAGCCTTTGCACCACCGTCTAAGAACTTAGCCTTATTACTCTTGCCGTAAGAGAAGTCTGCAACCATACCGTTGCGCATCTTACCGTCACGCTGGATGGTAGTACCACCAATGCGAGCGGCAATGAAGGAATGCAGGGCTCCCTTGTTGTAGCGCATGTTGGTCCAGAGTTGGGCCTTTTGAACCAAGAGGTTGTAGTCGTAATTCATGCGGTCACCTTCTTTAACTTCAGCATTGGGATTGTTTACATCATACTGAACGCGTGGATCTTCCGGAGCATATTTTCCCAAAGCATAGGTGTTGATGTTGTGGAAAGTCTTGGCACCCATCAGGTCTTCCATGGTCACGTAGTGCATACCTGTGTTGTGAGCCAGTTGCAATCCGACGTTCCATGTGGTGGTCTTGCTCAGTTCCTTCTTCAAAGATGAAGAAAGCGTAATGTTGAAATTGTTGTTATGTCTGGCCTGCATGTAGTAGGCTGCGTCACGACCTAAACGAGATGCTGCCTCGTTGGCATAGTACAGACGGTCCCAGTTAATCTGGCGATTAGCCTTGCTGTCCATCATGTAGATGCGGGCATAGTCCCAGTCAGCATAACCTTGTGGCGTGCGTCCCCAGAAGTCGTCCTCATTCCAAACATCATAGTAGCTCGACGGCATATTCTTCCAGTAGTCTGGAGCGGGATTCTCACCACCGTTGTAGTTGAGCTTGGTATTCTTGTACCATGAGTAACGACCTGCCAGTGAGGTAGTCAACTTGGTCTTTGTGTTGATGTCCCAGTCCCAAGTCAGCATGAGGGTAGGAGCAAAGTCATTGACTATGCGGGCGCTGCGCTTCTTGCCATTCTGGTAACCCCAGTTAGGATTGTAGAAGTTGCTGTTAGCCAACCAATACATCTCATCGGTACCTGCACCTTGTGTGGCACGCTCTGTTGGGTTACCCCAAGTGACGATACTCAGTGCATGGCCATTACCAAACTTTTTCTCTGCTCCCAAGAAGTAAGAAAGGGCATTGTAGAACGTACCATCTATATAAGAGGTGTTCATGTTAGCCCAACGATAGGTGACGTTGGCTGAAAATGCCCATCCGTCAGGACGCAGTCCCGTATTGTAGGTGTACATGGCGCGAACAGTATAGTTACGGTTGGCACCACTCAACGTGAGACGTTGTCCCGTTGCCATGTGGCTTGGACGGAAGTCGTAGTTGTTAGAACCACCCATGCCAGGCATAGAGAAGTTGTTGAACTCAAACGGAAGTGTGCTCTCCACATTGCGAGTCTGTTGGTTCAGACCGCCCACCAAAGCGTAGCGGAACTGACCACTCTCCATGTCGTTCATAGCGGCTCCGTTAATGTAAATCTCATTGTACTTTTGGTTAAAAGCACGGTAACGGAAGCGAACAGGACTGAACGTAAAGCCTACTTGTGAGGCAAAAACATTCTGATTCGACGAGATAATGCTCACATTCTGCGACATATCGTCGTCTTCACCTAACTGAGCTTCCGTGAAAGTGAAGGCTTGTTCGTTGACAACGGTGCTTTGTGCCTCTTGTTCCTCCTCAGTAGTTACGGGAACCTGGGCAAAAGCCATTGGCGCGAAACAGAGTGCGATCACGGCTAATTTCAGTTTCTTTTGCATAGTATAAGAGTTAGTTAATACTTATATGTTTGCTGCAAAGATAGCAAATAAAATGTAAAAATGTATCTCTTTTGGCGATTTTTTTTGTGAAAATTAGTTTTTTTCGAAAAAAATGCCTATCTTCGCAACATAAAACTTTAAGACTATGAAAAAATTATTATCCCTTATCGCTGTCATGTTCCTGGTAGGAACGATGAACGCACAAGCACAGGAGAAGAAGTTCTCAGTGTATGCCATCGGATTCTATAACCTTGAAAATCTGTTTGATACGTGTCATGATGCAGGCCATAATGACTATGAGTATCTGCCCGACGGACGTAACAAATGGTCGGGCCTGAAATATACCCATAAGTTGCGCAACATGGCTCGCGTGTTGGCTGAGATGGGTACAGACAGACTGCCACTTGTTGGGTGCGCTGCTATCGGTGTTTCGGAAGTTGAGAATGCCAAGTGTCTGACCGACCTTTGCAATCAGGAGCCATTGAAGGCCCGCAACATCCAGTTCTGCCACATCGAGGGTCCCGACTTCCGTGGTGTTGACTGTGGACTCCTTTATAATCCGGCATTGTTTACGGTTCGTAACGTAAAGCTCGTACCTTATATATATAAGAAGAAGGAGGATATCGAGAAGAATAGGGCTACCCGTGGTTTCTTGGTTGTCAGCGGAACATTGGCCGACGAGCATGTGACCATTATTGTTAATCACCTGCCTTCTCGTGGTGCCACTTCTTACTATCGTGAACTCGGTGGTGAGCAGATTCGTGCGGTGAAGGACTCGTTGATTAATGAAGACCCTAATGTGAAGCTCTTCATCATGGGTGATATGAACGACGACCCGAAGGATCCTTCAATGTCAGTAGCCCTGGGAGCCAAGCGTAAGATAGAAGAGGCAAAGAAAGTGAACGACCTCTACAATCCTTTCTGGGATATCCATGCAAGTGGAACAGGAACGCTAATGTATGATGGTGCTTGGAACCTGTTCGACCAGATTATCCTTTCTAACTCGCTATTGAACCAGAATGGAAAGAAAGACTATTCAACCTTGAAGTTCTGGCAACCACAGATTTTCCGTCGCGACTATCTGTTCCAACAGGAGGGTAAGTATAAGGGTGGTACCCTGCGTACTCATGCTGGTGGTGTATGGCTTGATGGCTATAGCGACCACTTGCCCACGCTGGTTTATATAGTAAAGGAACAGAAATGATAGAAAGTATCAATTAAGAATATGACCATTATTGGAATAGCAGGCGGTACAGGATCTGGAAAGACCACCGTCGTGAAGAAAATTGCTAATGTGCTGCCTCCTCATTGCGTAGCAGTTATTCCCCTTGATTCGTACTACAACGATACCACGGGACTTACTGATGAGGAGCGCAGAGCCATCAATTTCGACCATCCAGACGCTTTCGACTGGAAATTGCTGTCGGAACAAATCAAGATGTTGAAGAATGGACAGGCGATAGAACAGCCTACCTATTCATATATCATCTCCAACCGTCTGCCGGAAACTGTTCATGTGGAACCCAAACCTGTCATCATCTTAGAGGGCATCATGACGCTGCATTACAAGAAGTTGCGTGACATGATGGATTTGAAAATCTTTGTGGATACAGACGATGATGTCCGACTGATTCGTAATATCCGTCGTGATGTGGTAGAGCGTGGCCGTACGGTAGAGCAGGTGCTCGACCGTTACGAAAAAGTGCTCAAGCCGATGCATGAGCAGTTTATCGAACCTACTAAGAAGTTTGCGGATTTAATTATCCCTTGGGGGCACGAGAACAGAACCGGAATTCATATCCTCAAAACCTTTATCGAGGGAATCGTCACTAATGTGTGACGAGATTTCTTCCGCATTTTGAGCCTCTTCTGCAGACCGTTGGCGTTCCATCTCTTCACGCTGGCGGTCTGCTAGTTTTCTGATGCTGCGAATCTTAAGGGAGTTGATGATCTCCGTGATGCCATAGAGCAGGGAACACCATCCTAAGATAAGCAGAGGAATTTCTGCAGTCTCCATCGGCCTCAACACGACAAACAGTCCTGTAATCAGAATCAACGAGGGGGCAATCCAGAAGGTAAAGGGAACATCGCCCAAACGACGGGCGGAAACCAGTGCCATCAACTGGTTCAATCCTCCTAATATCATGATGGCTCCAAGAATATACATCAAGCCATGGATGAATACACCAGGGGTTAACGCCAATGTCAAACCTAAAATGACACTACCTGCTCCAACAATAGGGAAGGTGGGCTGGGAGCCAGAGATGATTCGCCCTTCCTGATCGGTAATCGTATATTCACTGGCATGTTTCCTGGCATTCACATAGGCTATCAAGGCAATGATACCTGACAATAGGAAAAGAATGCCAATGGCTACGGTCAGCCATGTTACACTATCGTCTGGATACTTAATCAGCAGTGCACCAACCACGATGGCACACAATGCACGGAAAAGGGAACTTTGAAATAGCTTCATTGTTACTTTTTATTTGGTTTCAATGTGCAAAGTTATAAATTTTTTGTAATTTTGCGCACATGGATACCATAATTTTTTTAGTACGACACGGTGAGACCGTTGACAATGCCCGCCAAATCATGCAGGGACAAACACAAGGAGAACTGAATGAGAAGGGTAGGGAACAAGCTCGTCAGGTATCAGAACGCTTGGCGAGTGAACAGATTGATGCTGTGATTGCCAGCGATTTGCATCGTGCTGTTCAGACAGCTGAATATATAGCACAGCCTCACCATTTGGAGGTTTCTACCACTGCTTTGATGAGAGAACGCAACTGGGGTTCGTTTACAGGCCGATTTATTCCAGAATTGAAAGGTGAGGTGTGGCCTGACGATATTGAGAGCGAGGAAGCTTTATTGCAGAGGGCTCGCGCGTTCCTATTATATATAATAGCCACCTACCCTGGGAAAAGGGTGGTGGCCGTTGGTCATGGAATCTTCAATAAAGCTGTTTTGGCAGTCTATGCAAAATGTCCGATGCGAGAAGTCCAGCGGATGATGAACGCTGAAGTACGTATCTTAACGGCCTCTGCTGAAACTACCGCCTCGGCTGCCGTGACTTCCGCCTTGGCTAGCCCCGCTGCTGTGGTGCCCACCGCTATGGCCTCCGCCAAAGGAACTTCCACTGCTACTACGGGTAGTGCCACCGCTGAATGAACCGCTGCTGTGCGATGAGTGTGTGGTAGAGTGGCTGCTTCCGAACGACCCCTGGTGTCTTGACGTACTTCCATTGTTGAGCGAACCACTACTTGGATGTGATGATCCATTGTTGAATGTTCCGCTGCTTGGACGTGAAGAGCCATTGTGGAATGTTCCACTCTGATGGCTGTGTGAACCATCGTGTCCGATGCGTCCCATGTTTTCATGACGGTTTACTGTGGTACGGGTTGAACTATTACGTACACCTCCGTTGAAGTCCCTGTGACGTACACCTCCGTTAACATCTCTATGGTGGGTTACACGTCCGTGGTCACGATGGAAGTCGCCACGATTCCAACGGTCATGCATTCCGAAGTGTGAACGTCCTGCTACAGGGCGGAAGTGGTCACGACGACCATAGTAATATCCGCGTCCACCTACTACGTGCCAAGCATGTCCACCGCGATAGCTAGCGTAGAACACTGGACGACCGAAGTAGAAGTAGTCGCGATGTGGATAGCGGGCATAAATGCCGAAGTGCCAGAAACCATCACGCCAGTAGAGTGGACGATAGAAATAGGTGGCTGCGCAGAAAGCCTGCCACTGCCAATCTAACAGAACATAGCTCATGTCTAGGTTACGACGCTCCCAGTAGTTGCCATAGACATCGTCGTAACTCGTCACACCCATCAGGTAGTCGAGGTTGATTTCATAGGCAGCTTCATATTGCTCATCCGTCAAGTTCAGCTCGTAAGCCATCTTGTCTGTCAGGAACAAAGCCTCGTTGCGTGCCTGTTCGTAGCTCATTGCCTTGCCCGTTGCTGCTATCGTCAGCATTGCTACCAGGGCTATCATCATCTTCTTCATATCACTTTATATTTTATATTGTTCTACATTTGATATCTTTTCACGGTGCAAAAGTAGGAAGAAAATAATGACTGTACAAAGGATTTTCCCTATGTTGAGAGGGGAATTTCCCTAAAAAGATATAAACATTTGGTATTATCATCAAAAAACACTATCTTTGTTCCAAAATTTATAGGATGAACAAGAAAGTCTTATTCTTATATTATATACTGACCTTTTGGGTGGGTATGTCGGTAGCTCAGAATGTGTTGACCGACCAATATAATATGACGTGTCTGGATCTTAGCACGGGACTTCCTCATAATAATGTAAATCAGGTGTTTGCTGATAGCCAAGGTTTTATGTGGATTTCAACCTATGGCGGTGGCGTCGTGAGGTATGACGGCTATTCGTTTATTCGCTTGGAGGCAAAAGACCTGATGGTCAGCAATTCCAGCAAGGGTTTTGCTGAGGATGGACATCACCGGCTATGGGTGGCTTTCGACGAGGGAACGCTGGTGATGGACTTACGCACCATGAGTCGTGTGACACCATCCTATGGTGACAGCCATATAGGGAACAGGCTCCGCCAGCAGTCTGTGAAGGTCTATTGCGACTCAAAAGGTGCCCTTTGGCAAATAACTCGTGACAGTGTGTTCCGTTACACCTTTGACAAGGATGGTCATGTGGCTCATATCAGCCGTTGCAGTTATTATGGTAATACTCCTGACATAACCATCTGTGATATTGAGCGCAATGGTACAGTGTGGATTAATATCGAGGACGGTATCTATCGGCTTGTAGAGGCTGGTGATAAACTTATCAAGAAAAATACCGCTCCGGCTATGCAACAGTTGCATGGCTTATATGTCACAGACCTGTTGAAACGGGATTGGATGGTTTGGATTACAACCAATTTGGGACTTTATGCCTATAATCTGAAACAGAAGACGCTCACGGCTTACCGACATACGTCTAATCCATACAGTCTGTCGCATGACCATGCTTCTTCTTTAGCAATTGCTCCCGATGGACGCCTGTTGGTGGGAACACTTCGTGGTATGGACGTTTTTGACGAACAACGCGGAGCCTTTGAACACTGGAATACTTCTACAGCCGGTGAGCCAATGCCTAGTGATTTTGTTCATAGCCTGTTGGTTCGTGAGGGGCAGATATGGATAGGTACAGAAACGGCCGGTGTGGTGAAGCTCTCCCCTAAACCGCTGATGCTGCAACATTACGCTCATCAGTCGGGCAAGACATCATCACTGTCGCATGGACCTGTGAACGCCATGTATGCAGCACCTGATGGCTCGCTTTGGGCTGGCACCGTGGAAGGCGGTCTGAACCGAAAGGAGGGCAGGGACGATTGCTTTACCCACTGGTCTTTGTTTGACTTGGGACTAAAATATAATTCCGTGTCAGTGTTGGAACCCGATGTTCATGGCAGGTTGTGGATTGGTACTTGGGGTGCAGGCCTTAACTGTATCTCTTTGTCGACCCATGACTTGGTACATCATGTGACAATGCCTGAAAGCATGGCTCCCCTGACCAATTATATAGGATCGTTGGCCTACGACAAGTATCACGATGCGTTGTGGATAGGAAGTAATGACGGCGTGTTCTATTACGACTTGAAATTAGGCATGCTGAAAGACCCCTTCCAGGGAAACCGCACAATTCGAGGTTGTATAGGCAGTCATATAGACCGTGAAGGGAATCTGTGGATAGGTTGTCTTCTTGGTGTTTTCGTGGTCGATTTGAAAAGTAAGGACTATTCTCATCGTCTTTTCCGTAATAAACTCAATAATCCCGAGTCTCCGGTTGTTGACAAAATTTGCTGTTTCTGTGAAGCTAGCGATGGAACCATGTGGTTGGGCTCTAATGGTTATGGATTGTACAAGAGGGTGGTTTCTGGCGACGGGAAATGGACCTTTGAAGTATTGACGACGGACGATGGCTTGGTCAATAACGCCGTAAAGGGAATTGTGGAAGACGAGCAAGGCAGGCTCTGGATAACCACTGATAATGGTCTGTCGGTGTATAACCCTCGTACGCGTACCTTTAATAATTACAGTCAACGTGATGGGCTTCCATGTCAGCGCTTTTATTGGAACTCCGTAGTGAAGGGGGCTGACGGTACGATTTATTTGGGTAGTTTGGAGGGCCTGAGTGAGATAAAAGGGGAGAATACCGATATCCGGTATCCCATTCATCTGACCTTTACCCGTCTGTTGGTGGATAATCAGGAAGTAACAGCAACCAATAGTGATATCTTGGATGCCGACATCTCTCAGGCTTCATGCATCAATCTTCATGAGTCGAATAAGTCGTTCTCCATTAGTTTCTCTACTTTGACCTATGGAGGCGAGTCGCAAGGACGTTACAGCTACCGCTTGAAAGGGTTTGACGACGAGTGGACAGTGTTGGTTCCTACAGAAAATTCGGTACGTTATACGACTCTAAAGCCTGGGAAATATACCTTTGAGGTGGAATATACAGATGGTATTGATGCTGAAAAAAGCATTATCAGTGTGCAAGTTGTGGTAGCTCCCTATTTCTGGAAGAGTTGGTGGTTTGTCCTTTTGCTTTTGCTGCTGCTAGCTGGAGTTGCAATTTGGATTTATCGCCAGAGAATTGATAAGTTGCGGCAACAGGAAGCTGAGAAACTGTTAAAGCCCATCCGGCGTGTTCTGGATGAGTCTGATAATCCGGAACAGTTGCAATCCCGTATTCAAAACATTCTGGACAATCATGAACGCCTCCAGAAAAGCTATCGTCGCACGGTGGAAGCTGATAAGCAGGAGGTTCTACGTACCAAAAAATCGTTTATGGAACGTGCTACGGAAGTGATGGAACGGAACTACATGAACAGTGAGTTTGGTATTGCCGAACTTGCAGAGGCTTTAGGTGTAAGCCGTACTCTCCTTTCTAAGCGTTTGAATGCTGAAACAGGACAAAGCACAGGACAGTTTATCAGGAACTATCGTTTGTCTGTTGCCAAGAGAATGATATTGGAAAACCAAGGCAACCGAAATATAACTGAGATAGCATATCGCGTAGGTTTTAATGATCCTAAGTATTTTACGCGGTGTTTTACCCATCGCTATGGAAATAGCCCGAGTTCTTATACGGGGGAGGATGCTTTAGTGGATGAAAAAGCACAAAGTTAGTGAAAAATTAGGTAAAAGGTGGGTAAAACGATGTTTTGTCCACCTTATTTGTTGTTTTGTCCACCTATTGAATTGCCGAAACAACTATCTTTGCGGTCATATTATTACTATTAATTAATTTTTAACTTTTAAAACAAATAACAATGAGAAAACAAACTTTATTCTCTGTTATGCTCGTGTTGGGACTGACGGGAGGACTGACAGTCTGTCCTCTGCCGGTAAACGCTACGGTGACCCAACAGACCATAAAAGTGAAGGGACAGGTTGTTGACCAGGACGGTGAACCGCTGATTGGTGCCACTGTCAGGGTTAAAGGTGTCCAGTCGGGTGTTGTTACTGATTTCGACGGTAACTTTGAAATTAGTGCTGCAGGTAATGCGACACTGGTGATTAGTTATGTGGGCTACAAAGACCGTGAGGTGGCTGTGCGCAATCGTGCCATTCTGGATGCCATCCAGCTGGAGTCCGATTCCCATCTACTCGATCAAGTAGTCGTTGTGGGTTACGGTACGCAGAAGAAGGCCGACTTGACCGGTTCTGTATCTATCGTTAACGCTGAAGAATTGAAGCGTGTTTCGAACTCCAACATTTCTACGATGTTGGAAGGTAAGGTAGCCGGTGTACAGATTACTTCAGATGGTCAGCCTGGTGCCGATCCTTCTGTACGTATCCGTGGTATTGGTTCTTTTGGAAGTACAGCGCCTTTGTATGTCATTGATGGTGTGCCTATGGGTACAACCATCCGTGATTTCTCTCCAAACGACATTGAGACCATTCAAGTGTTGAAGGATGCATCTGCAGGTGCTATCTACGGTTCTCGTGCAGCCAACGGTGTGGTAATTATTACGACCAAGAGCGGTAAGAAAGATCAGCCCTTAAAGGTGGACTATAAAGGATATTTTGGTGTTGACTGGATTCCAAGCAGTACTTATGACATTATGAATGCCGACCAGTATAGCAACTATCTTGGTCAAGCAGCTGCCAATTCCAATACGCCCCTGCCCAGTGGCTATAGTCTTAATCCAGCCACAGGCAAATATCAGTTCATGGATGCCACCAATACTGATTGGTTTAAGGAAGTGTTTAAGACCGGTACACGTCAGAACCACAATGTTAATCTGAGTGGTGGCGGTGCACACAATACTTATAATGTAGGTCTCGACTATTTCCAGCAGAAAGGTACATTGGAGGGTGCTGGTCCTAACTATAAGCGTTTTACTGCTCGTGTGAATAACATGATGGAGACTAAGTTCATCCAGTTCAACACCAGTATCGTTTATTCTCACTCTAATCAGGACGGTATGGGTCTTTCCAATGCCAATGAGTATGTACAAGGCCTCTATGGCGACGTGACCAACGTGCTGCGTGGTACACTGCTGATGCAGCCTACTATCAAGGCATACGATGAAAGTACATGGTATTTGGATGATTTGGTGCCTGCTGCCAAGAATTATAAATATGATGCCTATGGTTATGGTGTTTATTATAATGATATTCATGGCGACATCTCCGCTTCTAACCCCTTGCTGGTCAACAACATGCTGACCCGTAATACCATTGTAGATCGTGTTGTTGCTACAGGTTCGGCTGATGTGAATTTGCTGAAGATGATAGGTTTGGATAGCAAGAATCACAAGCTGAACTACAAACTCAATCTCTCATATAGCAAGACCAATGCTCAGGATAAGACATGGGTTGCTGCCTGGATTCAGAGCAATCGTGTATATCTGGACAAGAGCAACGAGCGTTTGACAGAGAACAAGCGTACCTATTCAGACTTCCTGGTTGAGAATACGCTGACATGGGATGGTAACTTCGGATTACACCATATTAATCTCTTAGGTGGTATCACTTACGAAGAGGAGAATTCCCATGTTCTGAACGGATGGGGTATTAATCTCACAGAGCCTTACTATCTCCATCCCCAGAAGGCCGAGACACGTGAGTCAGAGTCGTTTGAGACAAAACATGCCCTGACGTCTTTCATTGGTCGTCTGAACTATGATTACGATGGTAAGTATCTGCTCTCATTTGTTATCCGACGTGATGGTAGCTCACGTCTTACAAAGGACATCCGCTGGGGAACCTTTCCGTCAGTTTCTGTAGGTTGGCGTTTCGATAAGGAAAAGTTCTTCCCCATCGACCGTAACATCGTCAACATGTTCAAGGTTCGCGCTAGCTATGGTGAACTTGGTAACGAGAATATCGGTGAGTATGCTTATCAGTCAGTATATCGTCCTGGCTATATGAGCTATAGCTTTGGCAATAATGTTGTTTATGGTTCGTCTATTGAAGACTATGTGAACGATCAGCTTGCTTGGGAAAAGAAGTCAACGACCAATGTCGGTATCGACTTGGCTTTATTCAACAATCGCCTGGAGTTTACTGCCGAATGGTATAAAAATAAGTCAACAGACCTGTTGTACTCTGTTCCCGTTCCTGCCAACGCTGGTGTAAGAAACGAGACGGTAACTATGAATGCAGCCTCTATGGAGAACAGCGGTTTTGAGTTCTCTGCAACCTATCGTAACCGTGACCATGCTCTGAAATGGCAGGTAGCAGCCAACTTGAGCACTCTGAAAAACAAGGTAACCAAACTTGGTTTCGGTGAGGAGTCATATATCACAGGTGACTATGCTACCTTCGTAGGTCAGGAGGTAGGTCAGTTCTATGGCTATGTCTATGAGGGTATTGCTCGTACACAGGCCGATTTGGACGACCATACCAACGATTTAGGCAATCATGTCACTCAGACAGGAGCACAGATTGGTGACTGTCTCTACAAAGACGTGAACAACGATGGAATTATCAATGGTTCAGACCGCGTCGTTCTCGGCAGTGGTCTGCCTAAGGTGAATTTTGGTATCAGTGCTCATTTGGAGTACAAGAATTTTGATTTGAGCATCTCAACCTTTGGTGCCTTGAACTATCATGTTTCCGATGGCATCTATAACAGTCTGAACTCCAGCTACGGTTGGGCTAATAAGAGTGTTTCCGTTGGTGATGCCAACCGTTATTCTGAGGATGGCCTGACCTATATCTCGGGTGTTCCTCGTACTTATATAGTTGCTAACGGCGAGCCATGGAACGACTACTTCAGCGATCGTATGATTCAGAATGCTGCATATTGGAAGATTGCCAACATTGAATTGGGCTACAATTTCCCAGACAAGTGGTTCAAGGGTGTTGTCTCTGGTGTTCGTGCATACGTTTCTGCCCAGAACCTCCATACCTTTACAAAATATAAAGGCTACAATGTGGACTATGCTGGTGGCACATTCACTCCAGGTTTCAACTGGTGCTCATATCCTAGTGCACGCAGCTTCATGGCTGGTATTCTTTTCTCATTCTAATATATAAAGAGGTAATTATTATGAAACTATATAAATTTTCATTTGCCCTGATGTTGGGCATCGGTATGCTGACTTCGTGTAGCGATAAGTTGGAGCTGACCAACCCCAACGACCCGACTACAGGTACTTTCGGCAATACTACGCAAGACTTGGAGGACGCAGTCATTGCCTGTTATCATCATACCCGTATGGAGGGTACCTACGCTCGTGTAGGTTATACATTGGAGTGCTGTCGTGGTGACGAGGTCTGGAATGTAGCTCAGTCGTGGAACCACTTGTCAGCTGACAACCTGAATGTTTCTATTGATAATGGTGAGGTTGCATGGATTTGGCGCGACTGGTACTATGTCATTAACATTACTAATTTCGTAATCACCAAATGTGGCGAAGATGACAGTGTGCTCTCTGAAGCTATGAAGCGCATCAAGGGACAGGCCCTCTTCATCCGTGGTCTGGCATATTACAATCTTTCTAATTTCTATCAGAATCCTGCCATCATTCTGGATTATAACTCATACTCTTCTCTCGAAGGACTTTATGCAGCCAATCACGAGGATGGTGAGTCCGATCCTAATGCGCAGTATGACAGAGTGCTCGATCAGGTCGAGAAGGACTTCTCTGAGGCCATGACTCTGCTGCCTACCCGTGATGCAGGTGGCGAGTGGGCCAAAGGTCGTGCCACCAGCGGTGCTGCAGCTGGCTACTACGCCCGTGCGCTGATGCAGCGCCATAAGTACAGCCAAGCACTCTCCGTGCTGAAGGATATTATCGCTGGCACCTATGGTCACTATGAGCTGATGAAGAATTATGGTGACAACTTCCGCGAGGGCAGTGCCTACGAGAACAATGCCGAGAGCCTTTACGAGGTCCAGTTCCTCGACTATGGCACTCAGGGTTCAGATGATGAGTGGACGCCAGTGAACATTAGTAAGAATGCTTCTCAGGGAAATGCCTTAGAGGCTAACTTCGCACCTGCAAGTACAGGTAGCTGGCAGGACTTGGCAGCTGCTCCCTGGCTCTATTGGCTCTTTAAGGATGGTGATAAGACCAAGGATGGTAAGCTCGATCCTCGTCTGTATTGGACTCTTGGTACTTATGAGACTGACTGGGAAACCTATTCAGACGGTTTGGGAAATATGTGTTACACAGAAAAGATGTCTGATGATGCCCCTGTTGTTGTTAACATAGTTAATGGTGGTCTGCCCGTTGCCAAATACACCAATTTCCGTACAGGTCTTTATGCCTCAGTGGTTACAGGTCTGAAGTGTGGTATCAATATCCGTCTCATGCGTTATTCTGACGTATTGCTGCGTGCTGCCGAGTGCGAAAACGAGGTAAATGGTCCTACCCAGCAGGCTATTGACTGGATTAATCTGGTACGTCGTCGTGCCAACCTGAACGATTTGGCACTTGCCGACTTCAATACTGCCGACAAACTGTTCGAGCAGATAGCCAACGTTGAGCGTCCCAAGGAGTTCGGTTGTGAGGCAGGTCGTTGCTACGACCTTATCCGTTGGGGCTTCTTCCATGATGCCAACCGCCTGCAGCAGTTGAAGGAGCATGGTGCTTACAAGCTCGCTGCTGATGTGAAGGAAAAGATTATTTATGGTACTTCTGGCGTTGAGAGTACTTTCGACAAATACCAGAAGGGTCATGAGTATTTCCCCATATATCAGAACTATCTGAATGTGAACTCTAGCCTCGTGGGTAACTCTGCAAATAAAAATATAGATAACTCAGTGTACTTTACCAAGAATGGTTGGACTGTTCATCCTGTAGTTGATTTGAGCAAATAACAATGAACCCTTTAATAGATAAAGATTATGAAATATCTCAATAAATTAGTTTCAGCTCTTTTTGTTGCCACACTTGGCATCTTGACGTTGGCAAGTTGTGAAGGTGCTGATCTTTACAAGATAAATGCTCCTGACTGGCTTTCAGAAATGGGCGGCGAAGAAGAAGAGGAGGAGCAGGAAGAGCTCGTTGGCCAGATGGAAGATGTGTATAACATCGGTAAAGAGGACCTCAGTTCAGGATTCTGGACGCTGGGTAAGACCACCGTTGTTCCTGCTGGTGCAAAATGGCAGTGTCAGTTTAAACTGACTGTCAATCCAGATAATAAATATTATAAGAACTTCTATGTTGTTCTGAACGCATGTACTAATGCAGAGACAGGAGAACTCGGTGATGAATATGGTGTTATCCGTTATGATAACGACCCTTCTAAGAACTCAGAGTGGAATACGACAGGAACTGAGATTGACCGTAGTCTCGTTAGTGGCAACTTTGTCAATTCGTCAGGAGATGACGATATTGATGCCTCCGTACAGAAGATGAACGGAACGATTACACTGACTGTTGACCGTACTGATGGTGGTCTCTTCATCAAGATGACCAATGGCACGTTGACAAAGACATATACTCAGACCACTTCATTCCCATCAACAGGGGCTGACGCACCCGTCGCGTGCCGAATCGGTGTTGAGGGTTCATTGGTTAGCTTTATTTCTACCAATATTGAGCCTATCGGTGGCCGTACCTCTGCTAATGATAAGCAGCCTGTTTCTATGGAGTTGACTGGCGTTCCAAGCGAGGTGCTTGTTGGTACGACTTTGGAGGAGGCTATGGCTAATGTGACAGCTACTGTAACCTTCGAAGAGGATGTTACTGCAACTGTAACTGCAGAGAATCTCCAGTTTGAAGCTATTCCTAATATGGAAGATCTGGGCCAGAAGATTCTTGTTGTACTCTATAACAAGACATTCAAGGGTGCAAATGCAGACAAGCCTATTATGGCCAGCAAGACCTTCGCCGTTGTTAAGGAGCTTTCAGCATTCACGCAGACTGTTGTTGTTCCTACTCCACTCATTTTGGGTGCTGAAGATAATACTACTGGCTGGTGGGGCGCTCATACCGAGAATATCAAGATTGCTCCAAAGGAGACAAAGGTGGCAACTTTCACCAATTATAGCTCATGTGCCAATAACTGGAACAACTTTGTCATCGTGCTCTGCAAAGCTAGCAATGCTGAATATGCAGTCGTTCGTTCCGACAACTTCGGATGGGGTGACGGCTACGCAGCTTGCACACCGGTAATGGAGGAAGGAAGAGACTGGGATGTCTGGCGTCCTGCCATGGATGGTGCCAAGGTGACGACCTATGTCACTAACAATGGCGATGGAACTGCTGACGTGAAGGCTGTGATGGTTGGCAACAATGGTGTTACATACACTCAGGAGTACAAAGGCATCAACACCGTTGATCCTGACGACTTCTACTTCCGTTATACCGTGGATGGATGTCACCTTGTCTTCGACCAAGAGGTAGGTGCTTCTGACTGTTCTACAGGTTGGTGGGGAGCACACTCTACGAATATTCAGGTGATAGGTCATCAAGAGTGTACTGTCAACCTCACGAACTATTCTTCATGTGCAAACAACTGGAACAACTTCGTCATCGTGCTCTGTAAGGCAGACAATACTGAATATGCAGTAGTTCGTGCTGACAACTTCGGCTGGGGTGATGGCTATGCAGCATGTACTCCAAGTATGGAGGCTGGCAGAGACTGGGATGTTTGGCGTCCTGCGATGAATGGTGCTAAAGTTTCTGCCAAGATCGTGAATAATGGCGACGGCACTGCTGACATCAAGGTTGTGATGCATGGCAACAATGGTGTTGACTATACTCAGGATTATATCGGCATCAATACCATTGATCCTGATAACTTCTACTTCCGCTTCACTGTCGACAGCAGTTATCTGGTATTCGAATAATCATTTAAAAGAATCGTATTATGAAATATATCTCTAAACTATTAGCGCTGTTTGCCATCGTAATGATGGCAACAGCCTGTAAGGACGACGTCAATGAGGTAAACCTTCCTCTGACGGTTACTGTCCCCACGGTGACTTCAGTTTCTGGTAGCTCAGCCATTGTGACAGCAACAGCTACAGGTTCGCACATCATCCATCGTGGTGTATGTTACTCAACTTCACCCAATCCTACTGTTAGTGATGATAAGGTGTATTCTACCAGTAAGGATATGGTTCTGACCATTGGTGGTCTTGTCAAGAACACGACCTACTACGTTCGTGGTTTTGTTCAGACAAGTTATGACGTAGTTTATTCTGATGAAGTATCTTTTACAACTTCATCTTCAGAATCTACTGAAGACGATCCTCAGACAGAGGGACCATCAGCATTGAAGCGTGTCAGTGTTCATGATCCAAGTGTAGTTTGGGATCCAACAACTCGCACCTATTATATTTTCGGTTCGCACCGAGCTGCCGCTAAGTGTAACAATATGATGTCATGGGAGGCATTCACGGCTCCATGGGCTACGGCTACGAGCACGAATGCTGCCAACGCCGACGCATTTACCACACCTGAGGTGACCAAGGTGAAGAAGGGTGGCAAGGAGTACGACCTG
>Ga0310695_10005995_pt1 | contig 20545 bp, 16 predicted proteins | sample RumenRJG_04DNA_FD_203882 | JGI IMG/M metagenome (GOLD analysis project Ga0310695, IMG submission 203882) | Bovine rumen microbial communities from Lethbridge, Alberta, Canada - RJG_04 (v2) (version 2) | ecosystem: Host-associated > Mammals > Digestive system > Stomach > Rumen | place: Canada...
TATAACGTTGAATTTCTGTTTCATAATTTGAAATTTAGAAAATGAGATAATGAGAAAATGAGATATTATTTCCCAATATCCATATTTTCTTTTGTTTTCTTTATAATTTTTACTAATGTTCCTATGATGATATTTAAATCATTCTGAATAGATTCATATTCTTTCTCTGAGATTGTCTGAGATTTATAGAGAAGTTTCAACCAAAATTCAGTCTCACCTGCTTCTTTTAATGCAATGCTTAACTTACTAACAAAGTCTGGTTTACTTTGAGCATTCTTACTTTCAGAGATATTTGCACCAATACTTGTTCCTGAACGATAAATCTGCAAAGACATAACATCCTCATGCTTTTCTTTCCGTAAATATCGATACATTTCAATAATACGTAAAGCAAAATTCTCAGTCATATCTGCAATCAAGTTATCTTTTAACATAATTGTGCGCAGCTAAATTTCTCATTTTCTCATTTTCTCATTTTCTACATCTCCCTAGGGTCGGTTATTACTCCTGTGACAGCAGCTGCGGCAGCTACCAAGGGCGAGCAGAGAATGGTGCGTGAACCTGGTCCCTGACGACCTTCGAAGTTACGGTTGGATGTCGAAACGGCATACTTGCCGGCAGGCACCTTGTCGTCGTTCATGGCCAGACAGGCCGAGCAACCAGGCTGACGAATCTCAAAGCCTGCAGCTTCAAACACCTTGTCAAGTCCTTCCTCACGAATCTGACGATCGACAGCCCATGAGCCAGGCACCAGCCAAGCCACCACGTTGTCGGCCTTCCTGCGACCCTTAACAATGGAGGCAAAAGCACGGAAGTCCTCGATGCGCCCGTTGGTGCAGGCACCCAGGAATACATAGTCTATCTTCTTGCCCAACAGCTTCTCGCCAGCCTTGAAGCCCATGTAATTTAAGGCTTTCTGGAAACCCTGCTCGGGCGACTTGGCATCCTTTGCATTGGCGGGAATAGCCTCAGTAATGCCGATGCCCATACCGGGATTGGTGCCATAGGTCACACGGGGTTCTATATCTTTGGCGTCGAAGGTGAGTTCCTTGTCGAACACGGCATCATCGCCACTCTTCAGCGTCTTCCAGTAAGCCACGGCCTTGTCCCACGCCTCACCCTTGGGCGCAAACTCCTTATCTTTCAGGTATTCGAAGGTCACCTCGTCGGGAGCCACGAAACCGCCACGGGCACCCATCTCTATCGACAGGTTACAGAGTGTCAGGCGGCCTTCCATCGACATGTCCTTCACCACATCGCCGGAATATTCCACGAAATAACCCGTAGCACCAGAAGTGGTCAACTGTGACATCAGGTAGAGGGCGACATCCTTGGCAGTCACGCCCTTCTGCAACTTTCCGTTGATGTTGATGCGCATCGACTTCGGCTTCTGTTGCAGGATACATTGTGAAGCCATCACCATCTCGACCTCAGAAGTACCGATACCAAAGGCTACTGCACCCATAGCGCCATGTGTAGAGGTGTGCGAGTCGCCACAAACAATGGTCATACCCGGCAACGACAGGCCTTTCTCGGGACCTACCACATGGATGATGCCATTAGAGGGGTTCATCATGCCATAATGCGTCAGCCCGAACTCCTTGGCATTCTGAGCCAAGGCAGAAACCTGCTTGGCTGACACGGGGTCCTCAATGGGTTTGTCCTGATCGTGCGTCGGGGTATTATGATCGGGCATACAATAGATATGGTCGGGACGGAAGCACTTCAGTCCACGGGCACGCATCCCGTCAAAAGCCTGAGGCGATGTTACCTCGTGACAGTAGAGGCGGTCAATATATAGCTGAGTGGGACCGTCTTCTACGACCTGCACCACGTGCTTGTCCCAGATTTTGTCGAATAATGTATTCATGGTGGGTCTATTTCTTAAATTTGTTAATACAGTCAATATAAGCCTCGACAGAAGCGGTCACGATATCGGTATTGGCACCAAAACCATAATACAGGCTACCATCGTATTCCACCTGCATGTGCACCTTACCCACATCGTCCGAGCCCTTCGAGATAGCCTGAATGGTGAACTCCTTCAGCGTCATCTGCTTCATGATAATCTTCTTCAATGCCTTAATGGCAGCATCCACAGGGCCATTACCAGAGGCAGCAGCCTCGAACTTCTGGTTCGAGATATCCAGTCCGATAGAAGCGACACTCTTCACGCCCTTACCAGTAGTAACCTGCAGGAATTCCAACTTAACAGCATGAGCCTCAGCGGTATCTGCACCAGCCAGCATCAGCACGTCGGCATCGTTCACCTCCTTCTTCTGGTCGGCCAACTGCAGGAACTTCTCGTAAATCTTATCCAGCTTCTGCTCGTCCACCTCCACGCCGTTCACTTGCAGGCGATGCTTCAGGGCAGCACGACCAGAACGGGCTGTCAATACAATGGAGTTGTCGTCGATACCTACGTCCTTGGGGTCCATAATCTCATAGGTCTGCACATTCTTCAGCACGCCGTCCTGATGAATACCACTGGAATGGGCAAAGGCATTACGGCCCACAATAGCCTTGTTGGGCTGAACGGGCATGTTCATCAGGCTTGACACCATTCTCGATGTAGGATAGATCTTGGTGGTATTGATATTGGTATCGATGCCCAGACCCTTGTGGCATTTCAGAATCATAGCAATCTCCTCGAGTGAGGTATTACCTGCACGCTCACCAATACCATTGATGGTTACCTCCACCTGACGGGCACCACCCATCACACCATTGAAGGTGTTGGCTGTTGCCATACCCAGGTCGTTGTGGCAATGGGTAGAGATGATGGCCTTGTCGATGTTGGACACATGCTCCTTCAGATACTTGATTTTCTCGAAATACTCCTGTGGCAGACAATAACCCGTTGTATCCGGAATGTTCACCACGGTGGCGCCAGCGGCGATCACAGCCTCGACGACACGGGCCAGATACTCGTTCTCGGTACGACCGGCATCCTCGCAGTAGAACTCAACATCCTCCACGAACTTCTTGGCATATTTCACAGCGGCAACACCACGCTCTATAATCTCCTCGCGATTAGAATTGAACTTGTACTTGATGTGCGAGTCCGAGGTTCCGATACCTGTATGGATACGCTTGCGCTTGGCATACTGCAAAGCCTCGGCAGCCACGTCGATATCCTTCTGGACGGCACGAGTCAGCGCACAAATAGTAGGCCATGTCACAGCTTTTGAAATCTCAATCACCGAGTTAAAGTCACCTGGCGAGCTGATGGGGAAACCAGCCTCAATCACATCTACACCCAACTGCTCCAGCGCCTTGGCCACCTGAATCTTCTCAACGGTGTTCAACTGGCATCCAGGCACCTGTTCGCCATCGCGAAGCGTAGTGTCGAAAATAAACAATCTGTCACTCATAATGCTATATCTTTTTTATTGTTCAACTTCTCATTAAAGGATTAATACAAAATAAGCCTTTCACACCCGGAAGTGAGAAAGGCTCATATATCACAATCTTCATACCTTATTTTATTATCATATACACACCTTATCACCTCCGGCCACGCTACGCAGTCGAATAATAATTAGGTTGCTAATGAGGTTTAGATTCATCATTTCTTCTCCATTTTTCTTAATTTCGGCTGCAAAATTACATATTTTCAGCGAAATCAGCAAACAAATTGCTACTTTTTTGCGTGAAAAAATAATAAAAAGCAGGACTTACATATAAAAACATGCAAGTCCTGTTATTTGAAAAGCGACATCAGTTTACAATCCGCGAGCCTTGAGGAGGCTGGAGGCATCAGGCTGTTGCATGCCCGTGAAGTCGGTAAACATCTGCATGAGGTCGCCGGTATTGCCACGACTCAGTATCTTGTCGCGCATGTCCTGACCCGTTTCGGGCTTCAAGGCCCCACGCTGGGCAAAGACATCGGCAATGTTGACAGCCAGCACCTCGGTCCACAGATAGCTGTAATAGCCGGCAGCATAGCCCCCACCCCATACATGGTTGAAGTAGCTGGTGCTATAGCGAGGTGGAATCTGTGGGTTCAGCAGTCCGATTTGCTGCAGGGCAGCGGTCTCGAAAGCGGCAGCCTTGTCGGGTGTAGGAACATCCTTGGCAGGCAACATGTGCCAGGCCAGGTCAAGGCAGGTAGCCGCCAGGTTCTCGCCCAGGGCATAAGCCGTCTGGAACGTGATGCTCTTCAGCATGCGTTCCTTCAGTTCGGCAGGCATCTGCTCGCCCGTCTTGTAATGGCGTGCAAAGTGGTCGAACACCTCAGGGATGGCTGCAAACGACTCGTTGAACTGCGAGGGCATCTCGACGAAGTCGCGCGCCACATTGGTGCCTGCCAACGTCTGATACTCGCAATTAGAAAGCATGCCGTGGAGGGCGTGACCAAACTCATGGAACATGGTGGTTACCTCGTCCCACGTCAGCAAGGAAGGCTGACCCTCTGGGGCCTTAGCCGTGTTACAGACATTGAAGATGATGGGCATGAGGTTCCAGCGATGGGTCTGCTCCTGGAAGGCATCCATCCACGCACCACCGCGCTTGGTGGGACGACGATAGTAGTCGCCATAGAACAGAGCCATAGGCTTGCCGTCCTTGTCAATCACCTCGAACACGCGCATATCGGGATGATAGGTCGGAATGTCAGTACGCTCCTTGAAGGTGAGTCCATAGACCAGATTGGCGGCATAGAACACGCCATTGACCAACACGCTATCTACATTAAAATAAGGCTTCACCTCGTCGTCAGAGATATTCAGCATCACCTTCTTCATCTTGGCAGAATAGTAGAAGCGGTCGTAGGGCTGCAGTTGGAAATCGGCACCCTCACTCTGGCGGGCAAAGTCCTCAATGGCCTTTGTCTCGGCATCCGCCTTTGGCGAATATTCCTTGATAAGGCTCTTCAGGAAAGCATAGACATTCTCAGGCGTCTTGGCCATCGTCTTCTCCAGCGAGTAAGCGGCATAGTTGGGATAGCCCATTATCTCTGCCTGCTCAGCACGAAGCTTGGCAATCTCACTGACAATCGGGAAAGTGTTATACTTGGGATTGGTGCCGTCAGCACGATGAATGCTGGCCTCGAAGACCTTCTTGCGCAGGTCGCGATTGTCAAGACTGGCTAGCAAGGGTTGCTGAGTGGTGTTGACGATGACAATAGCATAAGGTGCCTTGCCACCACGACTCTCGGCATCCTTCTGACACTGGGCAATATCTGCTTCGCTCAAGCCAGCCAGGTCTTCCTTCTTATCGACCCAAACCACTGCATTGTTGGTGGCGTCCTGAAGCTGGTCGCCCCATTGCTGCTGGAGGTCGCTGATGCGCAGGTTAATCTCCTTCATGCGCTCCATCTTATCCTCTGGCAACAGAGCACCCTTGCGAACGAAACTCTTGTAGATTTCCTCCAACAGCTTCTGGTCTTCACCCTTCAGCGAGTCGTGCTCTTTATCATAGACCTGACAGATACGCTCGAAGAGTGCCTTGTTGAACGAGATTTCATTCTCCAAGTCGGTCAGCATGGGCTGTACCTTTTTCTCAATTTCTCCAATCTCAGGAGTCTTGTCGGCATCTACCAAAGGGAAGAACGTGCGACAGACACGGTCGAGCAACTTACCACTATCCTCGAAAGGCAGAATGGTATTCTCGAAAGTAGCCGAATCAGGGCAATCTACAATTTTCTGGATATTCTCACGTTTGTCCTTGATAGCAGCCTCGAAGGCAGGAAGATAGTCAGAAGTCTGAATCTTACTGAAATCGGGAGCACCAAAGGGCAAAGAACTCTCTGCCAGCAGAGGGTTCTCGCGAGAATTCTGCTGGCAGGAGTTTAATGTTAGCATCGTTATGGAAGTCATTCCGATAGCTAATAAAGTTCTTGTGTTCATTAATTATCAACTATCAACTATCAATTTTCAACTAGCGAATGCGCTTACTGGTGCTGTTCACGCAACAGGTCGTTAACGGTCTTTACTGGATTGAAAGTAGAGAGAGGAACCTCGACGAAGATGGTTGACCAGTCGCTCATGGCACCATTCCAAAGTCCTGGCAATTCAAGAGCCTGAAGCTCCTTGCCACTCTTCGACTTCTGAGAAATGAAGCCTGTTGTCGGGTCAACGAACTTTGGCAGGTCAAAAGCATTACCCTTATAATCCTTCACCGCACAAACAAGGTCAACAGGATTGAAGTGGGTGCCCTTGGTGAACATCTCCATATACTCCTTGTTAGACTTGTCTATCTGGCTGGACTCCAAAATCTGCAGGCTGACAGTACCATCCTGATTATAGGTCAGGAACGGACCACCACCAGGCTCGCCGACATTCTTAACGACACCACAAACACGCATAGGACGGTTGAGCTTCTTGCGAAGATAGATAACCAAGTCGGCATCTTCCAACTGTTTGATATCAGCCTTGCGACAGCAAAGGTCTTGCTGCACGAAGCGGATTATCTCTTCAATCTGCTCGTGGGTGTACTTACCGGTATCCAGCAGTTCAAGATACTCGAACGCTTTCTTCTGCAAGGTAACCAGCACACCAGCAATGATTTGTTTCCACAATACGGTGTCGCCCTTCAGACGATCAGGCACCACGTTGTCAATGTTCTTCACAAAGATAACATCAGCATCTATTTCGTTCAAGTTCTCAATCAGCGCACCGTGTCCACCTGGACGGAACAACAAGGAACCATCAGCATTGCGGAATGGAGTACCGTCAGGATTAGCTGCTACAGTATCCGTAGAAGGCTTCTGCTCAGAGAAAGTGATATCGTAAGCAATACCATATTTCTTGGCATACATGTCTGCTTTCTGAGCTACCTTCTGCTTGAAGAGCTCCATGTGCTCATGAGAAACGGTGAAGTGTACATGCGCCTCACCATTGGAAGCTGCATAGAGCGCACCTTCTACCAAGTGTTCCTCCATAGGAGTACGAGGACCTTCCGGATAGTTGTGGAACAAGAGCAAGCCCTTGGGCAACTGTCCGTAGTTCAGTCCTTCTGCCTTCAGCATATTAGCAGCAACAGCCTTGAAATTACCCTCTTGAATCAAAGCCTTGATACCCTTGCCATTGTTTTTCTGACAAGCTGCATCGAGCTCACCATAGAAGGCGAACTTTTCGATATTATCAAAATATTTCTTCTCAAAGTCCGTTGTGGGCTTGTCGTAATCGGCATCCACAAAAGCGAACATGTCCTTAAACATGCGGCTGGCTGCACCTGATGCGGGTACAAACTTTACCACACGTTTGCCTGCAGCCTTATATTTCTGCCAAGCATCTACATACTTCCTTCCTTCATCTGAGTTAGGTGCCACGATGCCATGTCCAATAGCAGCAGCAGCTTCCAGTTTCAGGAATGGGAAACCAGTCTTAAACTGTCCCAGTTGGGTCTCGATTTGCTGCTCAGAGATTCCCTTTTGAGCAAGCTGTTTTAGGTCTTGTTGTGTTAGCATATTGGTTCTTATATTTAATTATATAAATAATGTACGCGCGATATCCTATTTTATTAATTCTCCATCAGAAAGGCAGATCGTCTGTGCTACCCTCACCTGCTGGCTCCTGGGCAGGAGGGAAAGGAGAATTGGCATCCTGTGGCGGGAAAGGAGTGCCCTCGGCAGGAGCTGCTGTTACGGGAGCCTGGCCACGACTGACATTATAGGCACGTATATCGTTAAACCAACGTCCATTATATTCATGAGCGTCAATATCGAAGCTGACTGTCAGTTCTTCACCCATCTGAATATTAAACTGGTTGATTCGATCTTCGCCAAAAACTGTAAACACACACTTCTTGGGATATTGACCAGGTACCTCAATGACGAAATCCTGAGATTTCCAGTTGTTACCAGTTCTGTTTGAAACACCTCCTCTTGGTTCGAGGACTGCAATAATTTTTCCTGTTAAATCCATAATACTTTATACGTTCTTTTTGAATTGATTTATTGTTTCAGATTGCGAAATTACGGAAAATAATTCTAAAATGAGAATTTTTCGGCGAATATTTTTGTTATTGAGCCAGACTTTTTGTATTTTTGTGCTCAATTAAGAATAATGAACGAAACTAACAATAAAAATACTCATGAGATTTACCTTATCAAGCACTGCGCTTAGCAGCAGACTCAACGCTCTTTCGAGAGTTATCAACAGCAAGAATTCATTGCCTATCTTGGCTGATTTCCTGTTTGACATTCACGACAACGTACTCTACCTGACTGCTTCTGACAGCGAAAACGTCATGAAGACACAACTTGACCTGACAGAAAGTGACGGCAACGGACGCTTCGCCATTGGTAACCACGATTTGCTGGAAGCCGTAAAGGGCTTCTCAGAGCAGCCCATCACCTTCGATGTGGACATGACTACCAACCTGGCTAAGATTTCATATCAAAACGGTCTGTTCTCCCTGCCTATCGAGAATGCCGATGAATATCCACAGCCTCAGGGGATGGAGTTTGCAGCCCACGAGATTGTTATTCCCAACATATTGCTGGCAGAGAACATCAACCGCACTTTGTTTGCTACAGCCCAGGACGAACTTCGCCCTGTCATGAATGGTATTTATTTCGACCTGACTCCAGAAAGTCTGGCTATTGTGGCCTCTGACGGACATAAGCTTGTACGCAACAGGCTGATGACCATTCGTAGTGAGCAGCCTGCATCCTTCATTCTGCCTAAGAAACCAGCCTCGTTGCTGAAGAATCTGTTGGGCAAGGATGGTGGTGACGTAGTGATTCGTTTCGACGAGCGCAATGCACAAATCAACTATGGCGAGGGAGAGATAATCTGTCGTCTGATTGAGGGACGTTATCCCAACTACAACTCTGTTATTCCGCAGAACAATCCTAACCTCCTGACAGTTGACCGCCTTGGCCTGCTGGCTGCCCTGCGCCGTGTTCAACCCTTTGCCAACGACTCGAGCAACCTTATCCGTTTCCACGTGGAAGGTGGCACCTTGCAGTTGGATGCAGAGGACTACGACTTCTCAAAGACAGCAACGGAGCGCATCGCTTGCGAGTACAACGGCCAGCCCATAAGCATCGGATTCAAGGGAGCTTCGTTCATTGAGATTCTTAGCAACTTCGATTGTCCTGATGTTATCATCAAGTTGGCTGATGCCAGTCGTGCCGGATTGGTTCTGCCTTCTGAGCAGCCTGAGAATCAGGATGTGGTGATGCTGATGATGCCCATGTTGATTAATGACTAAACACATTCGCTAATTTATAATTGATAATTTGTTGTGAAACTGAATCTTAAGAAACCACTCGTGATTTTTGACTTGGAGACTACGGGCCTGGACCTAGTCAAGGACCGTGTTATCCAATTGTCATATATTAAGGTATTTCCTGACGGAAAGGAAGTGCGCGGCGATGAACTCATCAACCCAGAGAAGACGATTCCAGAATTAGTCGTACAGTTAACAGGCATCACCAATGAAGACGTAAAAGACAAACCCACCTTCAAGCAGCTGGCTTCGAAGCTGAATGATGTCTTCACAGGCTCTGACATAGCAGGATTCAACTCCAACAATTTCGATGTACCCCTGTTGGCTGAGGAGTTCCTGCGTGCCGGCATTGACTTCGACTTTTCGAAGTGTCGGCTCATTGACGCCTGCACCATCTTTAAGAAAATGGAGCGCAGAAATCTGGCTGCTGCCTATAAGTTCTACTGTGGACGAAAGATGGAGGAAGATTTCGAGGCACATCGTGCCGACCAGGATACGGAGGCTACCTATCGTGTATTGATGGGCGAACTGGACAAGTATGCCCCTGGTGCCAACGAAGACCCAGAGAAGGTGTTGGAGAACGATATGGACAGTTTGGCAGAATTCTCCAAGACAAGCGATAATGTTGACTTTGCAGGTCGCATCGTATGGGCAGATGTCAAGGGACAACGCACTGAGGTGTTCAACTTTGGAAAACACAAGGGATTACCCGTTGCCGAAGTACTGCGCTTCGACCCAGGATATTACAGTTGGATACTGGCCGGTGACTTCACCTATAACACCAAGCAAGTGCTGACACGCATCAGACTGCGTGAAGCCAATAAGTAAACAATGCTGAAAGGAAAGAAAATCGTATTAGGTATTACGGGCTCCATAGCTGCCTACAAGGCTTGTTATATTATCAGAGGACTGGTAAAAGCAGGTGCCGAGGTGCAGGTAGTCATTACCCCTGCAGGCAAGGAGTTCATTACCCCCATTACCCTATCAACGCTCACCCAGAAACCTGTGGTGAGCGAGTTCTTCTCACAACGTGACGGTACTTGGAACTCACATGTCAAACTGGGCTTGTGGGCAGATGCCATGCTAATAGCTCCCTGCACAGCCTCAACGCTGGGCAAGATGGCAAATGGAGTGGCTGACAATATGCTGGTGACCACCTATCTGTCAATGAAAGCTCCCGTGTTCATTGCACCTGCTATGGACCTCGACATGTATCAGCATCCCACCACCCAGGCTAACATGGACCGTCTGCGCTCATATGGCAACCTGATCATTGAGCCTCAAAGCGGTTTCCTTGCATCTGGATTGGAAGGCAAAGGACGCATGGAGGAGCCAGAAAACATCGTGGCTTATCTAGATCGTTATTTCTCCGAGATCTCTGAGAAAAGCCTGGCCTCAAAGAAAATCATGATTACCGCAGGGCCTACCTACGAGAAAATCGACCCCGTAAGATTTATCGGCAATTATAGCAGCGGCAAGATGGGCTTCGCACTGGCTGAGGAGTGTGCCCGTCGTGGTGCTGAGGTAACGCTGATTGCAGGTCCTGTCAGTATGATGTGCTCTCCCAATATCAGGCGCATAGATGTCGAGAGCTGTGAGGAGATGTATCAAGTTGCAACCACACACTACCCGAACATGGATGCTGCTATCCTTTGTGCTGCAGTAGCCGACTTCCGTCCTGAAAACATTGCCACTGAGAAAATCAAGCGTGAGAAGGATGATCTAGTCATCCGACTGAAGCCTACGCACGACATTGCAGCCCAATTGGGAAAGATGAAGCAGCCAGGACAGTTGCTGGTGGGGTTCGCCTTGGAGACAAACGACGAGGAGGCGAATGCACAGAAGAAATTGCAGAAGAAGAATCTCGACTTCATCGTATTGAACTCGCTACAACGCAAGGGCACTTGTTTCCAATCTGACGACAATCAAATCACTATCCTTTCGGCCAATGGACAAACAGCCTTTGACAAGAAGCCCAAGACAGAAGTGGCTAAGGATATAGTAGATGAATTGAGCAAACGACTATAAGCCAAGGATGAAAAAAAAGGTGCTGACATATAGGTTGATGACCACCATTATCCTGGTGCTTTGGGGTATGATGACCTCGGCACAGGAGTTACAGGTGAAAATCAACATCAATACGCAACAGGTGGAACGCACAGACAAGGCGATATTTGAAAACCTGAAACAGACATTGGAACAATGGATGAACGAACGCCAATGGACGGAGTTACAGTTCCAAAAGCACGAACGAATCGTCTGCAGTTTCAACCTGACCGTAACGAAATATGATGCCTCTTCAAACCTTTTTGAGTGTTCGGCCATGATTCAGGCCAACCGCCCAGTCTTCAACTCGTCCTATACCACCACCTTATATAATAATAAGGATGGAGATTTCAACTTCCAGTATGCACAGTTCGAACAGTTGAACTACAATGACGAGACTGTAGATAACCAGTTGACAGCCCTGATGGCGTATTATGCCTACCTCATTATCGGACTCGACCTTGACAGTTTTTCGCCCTTTGGTGGAACGGACATCCTTCAACGTTGTATGCAATTGGTAAACAATGCGCAGGACTTAGGCTTCTCCGGATGGAAATCGTTCGAAGACAGGCGTAACCGCTTTGCCATCATCAACGACTATCTGGACGAACAGATGAAACCTTTCAGACAATTTCAATACGACTACTATCGTACTGGATTGGATGAGATGTCCAACAATGTGGAGCGTGGACGCACCAATATTTCAGATGCCATAGAAAAGGGGCTGAAAGTGGCTCATGAACAAAAGCCACTAAGCCTGTTGCCACAAATCTGGACAGACTATAAACGTGACGAGATAGCCAACATCTACGAAGGAATGGGTACACAAAAAGAGAAACAGACTGTTTACGATATACTGTCGAACATAAACGCAGCACAAAATAACGCCTGGGAGAAAATAAGAAAATAAGGAGAAATGCTACAACATTTATATATTAAGAACTTTACGCTGATTGATGAACTCAATATCGAGTTACATCCAGGCTTTTCCGTGATTACGGGTGAGACTGGTGCAGGAAAATCTATTATCCTGGGAGCCATTGGACTCTTATTGGGGCAGCGAGCAGACTCGAAGAGCATCAAACAGGGAGCCGACCGTTGTGTGATAGAAGCACACTTCGACTTGTCGCGCTATGACCTGAAACCGTTCTTCGACGAAAACGACATTGAATATGACGACCACGACACCATCATCCGTCGCGAACTGACAGCAGCAGGCAAAAGCCGTGCTTTCATCAACGACACTCCTGTGGCACTCACCATGTTGAAGGAATTGGGAGACCAGCTGATGGATGTCCACTCGCAACACCAGAACTTGTTATTAAATAAACAAGACTTCCAGTTGAATGTGGTCGATATTCTGGCCAATGACAGCAAGGAACTGGATATTTATCGACAGAGCTTTGTCAACTATCAGCAGAAGACCAAAGAGTTAAACCAATTACGCGAAGAAATTGAGCACAACAAGCAGAATGCCGATTTCCTGCAATTTCAATTCGAGGAACTGGAAGCTGCACACTTAGTTGAAGGCGAACAAGAAGAACTGGAACAGCGAAGTGATACTATGTCACATGCTGAGGATATCAAGACAGCTCTCTACGAAGCAGACAATGCGTTGAATGGCGATGAATATAGTGTTATTTCACTAGTAAAATCTGCCTATAACGCGCTGAATGATATCAGTAAGGTGATGCCAAAGACTGCAGACCTGACAGAACGCCTGGATTCCTGTCGCATAGAATTAAAGGATATCGCTGAAGAGGTTAGCCAGTTGTTAGAGCGAACTGATTTCGACCCAGCAGAACTGGAGAATATCAACAATCGATTGGACCGTCTGTATGAGTTGGAGAAGAAATATCACGCTGAGAGTGTGGAGGAGTTGATTAAGCAACGCGAAAGCTTGAAACAACAATTATCACACATCGAGAACAGCGACGAAGCTTTGAATGAAAAGGAAAAGGAGGTGGAACAACTTAGGAACCAATGTGCACAACATGCCGAGACTATCAGCAAGATGCGTCAAGCTACAGCACAGCAGATGAGGAGCCAGTTAGCACAACGGCTCGAAGCACTCGGTATGCCCCACGCACGCTTTGATATCAGTATCACTCAGGCAGAGCTAGGTAAGAACGGACAAGACAACGTATCGTTCCTCTTCTCTGCCAACACGTCCACCCCACTCCAACCTGTTTCGCAAGTTGCATCAGGTGGTGAGATTGCCCGTGTGATGCTATCACTCAAAGCCATGATTAGCGGAGCTGTAAAACTACCAACTATTATTTTCGATGAAATAGATACTGGCGTGAGTGGCAAAATAGCAGAAAAGATGGCACAGATTATGCAGGAGATGGGACGCACAGAGCGCCAGGTTATCTCCATCACCCACTTGCCTCAGATAGCTGCCTTAGGTAGTCACCACTATCGGGTATCGAAAGAAGAAACCAAGAATGGTACTATCAGTCATATGACAGAACTGACCAGCGAAGAGCGCATCACGGAAATAGCCCAGATGCTGAGTGGTAGCGACATTACCCAGGCAGCTATCGATAATGCGAAACAACTGTTGAAAATATAATCATGAAAAATAGGAAAAGATAACAAGATGGAAAAGACAATCATAACAAAGATTCTCAAAAGAGTATTAGGAATACTGCCTTTACTTTTTTTTACCACACTTCCCATAGCTGCTCAGAACCCCTCATGGGCTAAAAGAGCAGCCAACGCCGTGTTTACCCTCAAGACATTCAATAACGATGGCTCACTATTGGCGAGCGTCAATGGTTTCTTCATTAATGAGCAAGGTATGGCAGTCAGCAGTTTTGCACCTTTTAAGAATGCACAGCATGCTGTGATTATCGATGCTCAGGGCAAGGAGATGGAAGTAGACTGTCTGACAGGATATAACGATATGTATGATGTCGCTAAGTTTCAGGTTCTTGCTAAGAAAACACAAGCCCTGAATATCGCCCAAAATCCTGCCGACAAAGGTGCCAAACTATGGCTTATGCCATATGCTGTTAAGAAGGTGCCCGTATGCACCCAAGGAACGGTGAATAGTGCGGAACAGTTCGGCGAAGGCTATACTTACTATACCCTAGACATGGCGACAACCGACCAACAAGTGGGCTGTCCCATCCTGAACGAACAAGGTGAAGTGGTAGGAATCCTTCAACCTTCAGCCAGTGAAAATTCAACTACCGCTTATGCTGTTAGTTCCCGTTTTGCCAATAGTCTGCATATGGCCGGACTAAGTCAAAATGACCCCGTGCTACGTAATATAAAGATTGCCAAGGCACTGCCCGATGACTTGAGCGAAGCTACGCTTTCTCTCTATATATCTGCTTCTACGATGGATACTGAAGAGTATGACCGACTCATTGACCGATTCATAGAGAAGTTCCCACAAGCTACTGACGGATATGTGTACAGAGCTCGCCAAAAGATGGGAAAAGAAGATTTTCAGGGAGCTGACGACGACATGAAGCAAGCCTTGAAAGTAGCTGATACCAAGGATGATGCACACTATCAATATGCACAGCTCATTTTCCAGAAAATCGTATATCAGAACGATAAGCCATACGACCCTTGGACGCTCGACTTAGCCTTGAAAGAATCGCAGACAGCTTTTGAGCTGAATCCACAACCCCTCTATCGACAACAACAAGCTCAGATCCTGTATGCCCAACAGCAGTACGACACAGCTTACGACCTGTATATGGAACTGGCTAAGACAGACATGATGAAGGCAGAATCCTACTATGCAGCAGCCCAATGCAAGATACAGAAAGGTGACAAGGAGGCGGGACTTACTTTACTTGACAGCGCTGTCAACACGTTTACCAAACCTTATATCAAGACAGCAGCTCCTTATCTGTTAGCTCGTGCCCAGGCACTTTATGAGGTCCAAAAATATCGTCCTGCCGTCAATGACTATAATGACTATGAGACGCTGATGACAGCACAACTGAATGCCAGATTCTATTTCCTTCGCGAGCAGGCTGAGTTTGCCGGTCATCTATACCAGCAGGCCCTAAATGATATCCGTCGGGCTGTTGAGATGGAGCCCAACGAATTAGTATATTGTGCAGAGAAAGCCAATGTCGAACTACGTGTAGCAATGACAGACGACGCTATCGAGTCTGCAAAGAAATGCATCAGCATAGCCCCCCAGGAAAGCGACGGTTATCTTCTGCTCGGACTGGCTCAATGTGTGAAAGGCCAGAAGACAGAAGGTCTGGCGAACCTCACTAAAGCAAAAGAGCTCGGCAACAGCCAAGCTCAATCGTTGATAGGTAAGTATTCTAAATAATCTAATAGAGACAAACCATATAGGAATTAGAACGGCAGCGGGCCTGCTGGTTCCTCAAAACCTCCGAATGGTGATTCACCAGCAGACGGCTGTGAGTCGCCATTCATTTTACTACCCAGTATCTCTCCACCATTATCTGAACGTTTGGAATTCAGACGACGATCTTCAGGATTCTCGAAACGGGTAAACTCACCTCGGAATGTCAACAGCACATCGCCTGTAGCTCCCTTACGATGCTTGGCAATGATAATCTGTGCCATTCCGTGCAGGTCTCGACCATTATCATCCTGATAGATATGGTAATACTCTGGACGATGCACAAATAGTACCATATCAGCATCCTGCTCAATGGCTCCCGACTCACGCAAGTCAGACAACTGCGGACGCTTTCCTTCCAAACCTTCACGGCTTTCAACACCACGATTCAACTGTGAGAGTGCCAGAATGGGTACATCCAACTCCTTGGCCAGTCCCTTCAACGATCGGGAGATGGTTGACACCTCCTCCTGACGAGAAGAGAAGCGCATACCGTTGGCATTCATCAACTGCAGATAGTCGATCATTATAATCTTCACACCATGCTCACGAACCAGTCGGCGAGCCTTCGTGCGCAGTTCGAAAACGGAAAGACCTGGGGTATCGTCCACATACAGCGGAGCACCCAGCAAACCATTCAGTCGTTTGTCCAGTCTGTCCCACTCATCAGGCTGCAATTGTCCGTTCAATATTTTCGAACCTTGAATCTCACAGCAGTTTGAGATAAGTCGGTTCACCAACTGGACATTCGACATTTCCAGTGAGAAGAAAGCCATCGGCACTTGATAGTCTGCTGCAATATTCTTTGCCATCGAGAGTGCAAACGAGGTCTTACCCATAGCCGGACGTCCAGCTATAATCACTAAGTCGGAAGGTTGCCAACCTGATGTGATATCATCCAACTTATGATAACCTGTAGGCACACCCGTTAAACCGTCTTTGTTAGCAGCAGCCTTTTGTATTACGTCTACTGCATTTTTAATCACAGGATCAATCTGCGTATAGTCCTTCTTCATGTTTCGCTGACCCAGCTCAAAGAGCGAACCCTCGGCCTCCTGCATCAGGTCGTCAACATCTATCGTCTCATCGAAAGCTTTCGTCTGGATGTTGCTTGAGAAGGAAATCAACTGACGAGCCAACGACTTTTGGGCAATGATACGGGCGTGATATTCGATATTGGCTGAAGAGGCTACTCTTGATGACAGTTCCGTCACATAACCAGGACCACCAATATCCTCCAGGTCGCCTTGTTTGGCCAGTTGTTCTGTTACCGTCCACACGTCCACGGGCAACTCATGCATGGAAAGCTCCATGATGGCACGATATACTTTCTGGTTGCGGGGCTCATAGAAACTTTCTGGTACCAGCATCTCGCACACCACGGCGTAGGCGTCCTTGTCAATCATCAAGGCACCCAATACCGCACGCTCTACCTCCGTAGCCTGCGGCTGTACGTGAGCATAGGTATTGTCAACCGGCTGTTGTCTGCGTCGACGCTGTCCTCCATTATTATTTGTTTGTTCGGGCATAGCTTTAAATTGTTTTCGGGTGACAAAAGTACAAAAAAAAAATGAGAGCACTATCATTCATACTCCCAAACTTTTCGTCATTTTATGATTTTTTGGAAAACTTCCTATTTGTCATTGCCTAGCAACTGGGCAACAGACACCTTCGGGTTGCTCTTCATATAATTGGCAACCTCCGTCACATGTTCATTGCGGAACACCATTCGCTCCGTCATTTGGTTCACCACCCATTGAATCTTTCCCATGTGGTGATCACGCTCATGCTGCAACTGCTGATACTTATATGGCAAGGGATACAGACTGAGAATATAGAAGGCCAGACAGTCAGGCACTATCATGGAGCGAACCATCAACTGGCGCTGTTCTTCTGAATAGTGTGTCACATAGAATGGATAATCAGTGCCCAGGTATTTATCCAGACTAATACCCAAAGAGTTGTTTCCCACCACGATACTTTGGTCAAAAGAACCAATCTGCGTATAAATTACAGGAACTTCCATGTCAGGCAATTCCTCTTTCAATCGCTCAAACGATGCGGTTAGTTCCTGATTCACATCGTCCATATCTGCAAACTCATGCTGCACGTCAGACAGCATCATCTGCAACGTGGAATCCTGGAAGAAAAACAAGAACTTGCTATTGATATCCCGATCATTAACCTTTCCCAACTGTAAAACGTCTTCCAGTAGCATACGGGTCTGTGTAGGATAAACAGTATTCATCTGCTGTAGGGCAGAATAGTCGCCTGTAGTCAGATAAAGACTTTCAATACGGTCATAACGTTGAATGCTGACATGTTGTTCCTCTGCGTCAGCATCATTGGGCTTCAATTGCCACTGACAACTGATACACAACAGCATTAAAGCCACTAATAATCCGTATATTTTACCCATTTTGACGTGGATGAGTCTTTAAATAATTTTAAATTTCTCTGCAAAAATACTAAAAATTGTTGTAAAAACCAAATTTTAAACTAAAAAAAACAAAAATAACGAGCATTTTTAGCACAAATTCGTTTATTTGTGTGAAATTTGCACAAAACAAAACTACTTTTTAGCACAATGAAAAGAATCATCTCACTCCTCACGCTGACCACTATCAGCAGTTTGGCTTTTGCCAGCAGAACACTCATCGTTAGTGTTACCAATCCCAGCAATGTTGCCCGTACCGATGTACCCGTCGTACTCTCATTAGCCTCCTATGGCGAAGTGCGCTCCGCCCTCGTCACCCTTTCCGGCAAGGAGATTCCTTGTCAGTTGGACGACCTGAATCAGGACGATGCCTTCGATGAGCTCTGTTTTCTGGCTGATCTTGGCAAGAAGGAGCAAAAAGAATACACCATCACGCTGATGGATGAAGGTGAGCCACGAACCTACCCTGCTCGCACTTATGCTGAGATGGTACTGGCCAATACAAAGGACAAGAAACTAAAGAAACACCAGCAGAATAACTATATCGAATCGTTGACAGCTCGTGGCGATGCGGCCTATACCTATAATGTACAGCATCATCACGGTGTAGATTTTGAGAGTGAACTCAATGGTATCCGCATTTACTTCGATGCCCGTCAGACGCTTGATCTCTATGGCAAGTTCAAGAAACAGCTGGAGTTGAAAGAAACTCAGTTCTATACTCCTGACGATCTCAAGGCAAAGGGGTATGGCGACGATGTACTATGGGTTGGGCAGACCTTCGGACTAGGAGCTTTCCGAGGATGGGATGGTCAGAAACCCACACTTGTAGAGCCTGTCAAGACACGAACTCAACAGGTTATCAGCTATGGGCCCCTGCGTGCGATTGTTGAGATTATTGATCGTGGATGGAAGGCAGATGCCAGCAAGTCACCTGTCACAATGACCCTTCGTTATACCCAATATGCCGGACATCGTGATACAGATGTAGATGTGATCTTCAACAAGGATGTAAGCGACTATCGTTTCTCTACCGGCATCATCAACGTGAAGGGTTCTGAGGAGTTTTCCGACAAGAAAGGACTACGTGCTTGCTGGGGCACAGACTACCCTGCTGCCGATACTACCAAGTGGAAGCGCGAGACCGTTGGACTAGCCGTTCTTGTACCCCAAAAGAACATTGTCAGCGAGGAAGCTGCCAACAAAGACAACTATGCCTATGTCCTCAAAGTCGATGGGAAAAGAATGAGTTATAAAGTACTATACACTTCTGATAACGAGAGCTTTGGATATCACTCTGCAAAGGATTGGTTCAACTACTTGAAGACCTGGAAGAAAGAGGTGGAGCAACCTGTCAAGGTCACCATCCGATAACACAGATGACAAAGGATTAAAGTTCTATGATAACCTCTTCGAACTTTCCTTCCTTATTGATTATATAGCGGCGAGTCTCCTCCAGTTCGGGGCTCGTCGCTTCATGTGACAGGTAGTACTTCATCAGCGTAATTTCCCAGTTGCTGGTGATATAATAGTCCATGGATGTCTTACCGAAATCGGTAGGCCTATCCTCGGCCTTTTCCTCATAGATGCACAACTGGTCTACCATCTGGTGACGTCCATCCAGTGTGTAAAGAAAAAGTGTCGGTGTTATAGAATCCGGCATTTCCAACAGCATGATTACATGATGCCTTCCCGCGCGAGGCATTGACAGCACCTGCAGCTCCGCATTCGACAGATAACCAAAATGCTCATTCAGCACGCGAGGTACTTTGGTAAACTCCCCTAACCTCTCCCACTTTCTGCCTTCCGACTGCAAGGGGAGTGTGCGCAGACTCAGACTCAGGAAGAATTCCTCCAGCGGGTCACCATCCGTAATACCCGCCTGGCGGCGTATCTCTTTCACCTGCTCCGCCTTTCTGATGCTGTCCACCATGAGTTCGTAGTAGGCTGCATCTTTCTTCTTCTGTCCGCATGATGCCATCAGCATCACGAGGATACTTATCGTCAGAACTGCAATCTTTCTCATAACTGTTTGCAAAGATACGAAAATTTTCACTATCTTTGCACCATGAAGTTACGAATTTTGTTCTTCCTGCTTCTCATGGCTACCTGCGGATGGGCATCCAACCGCATCTTCTCGCCAAGGATTAAGTCGCTGACCAGTATCGTCAACGGCGACTGGCTCAATCGTCCTGTCATGACACTCAACAGCCGGGATCAACTCGTTGTTGGTTTCGACGAACTTTCTCACGATTCCCACCGGCTCATTTACCACTTAGAACACTGTGAAGCTGACTGGAGCACTTCTGAGGATATTTTTGAAAGCGATTGGCTCAATGGATTCAACAATAATCCCATCGAAAATTATCGCAACTCCATCAATACCACCGTGCTCTATACCCACTATCAGTTCAGTATTCCCAACGAGCGGTGCCAATTAAAGATGAGCGGCAACTACCGACTTACCGTTTATGATGAGGACGCTGATAATGAGAGACTGCTCGAAGTCGAATTTTACGTGGTCGAACCCCTAATGG
>Ga0310695_10005998_pt1 | contig 20536 bp, 21 predicted proteins | sample RumenRJG_04DNA_FD_203882 | JGI IMG/M metagenome (GOLD analysis project Ga0310695, IMG submission 203882) | Bovine rumen microbial communities from Lethbridge, Alberta, Canada - RJG_04 (v2) (version 2) | ecosystem: Host-associated > Mammals > Digestive system > Stomach > Rumen | place: Canada...
TATTAAAATAAATAACGATTGATTTAATTAAAATAAATAAAAATTAGATGTTTTCAATATTGAAAACATAGTTAAAAATAAGTTAAATCCTTAAGTTTCTAGGAATGATTAACATTAAAATTTTAATAATTTAAAAAAAAATAATTAATATTATGAAAGCTTTAATATCTAATGATGATGGAATTAATGCATCCGGAATATTTGCCGCTAAAAAAGCAGTTGAAAATTTATGTGATACTGTTATAGTCGCACCCAAAACACAACAAAGTGGAATTGGTCATGCATTAACATTAAATGAACCATTAAGAGTTAGCGAACGGATTTTAAAAGATGGAAGTTTGGGCTATGAAGTTAATGGAACACCAACCGATTCAGTAGTCATAGGATTGTTTCAAATACTTGAAGAAAAACCGGATTTAATGATATCCGGAATTAATACTGGTTTTAATTTAGGACAATCAGAATTAACTACTTCAGGTACTGTTGGCGCAGCAATAGAATCTGCTACTTATGGAATACCTACAATAGCCATTTCACAGGAAGTTACAAGAGAAGATGTGAAATTTGAAAGTGAAGAAATAGACGTTGATTTTAACTTTGCAGGAAAAATGCTAAATAAGTTAGCCAAAATAGTGCTGAAAAAAGGATTGCCTGATGGAATAGATTTGTTGAATGTGAATGTTCCTGCAAATCCTGTAGATGATAAATTTGAAGTTGTTAAATTAGGAAAAAGAATGTACGTTCCACAAATGGAAAAAAGATTGGATCCAAGAGGTCATCCCTATTACTGGATAGGTGGTGAACCTTACAACTCTGATGAAAAAGGAAGTGACTGCTACGAATTAAAAGTTTCACAAAAAACTACAATAACACCATTAAAAATAGATTTAACCGGGGATTTAAAAGTATTAATAGATTATTTGGATATGCAGTAATATTGTTTTGATTTAAAAGATATAATGAAATAATTATTACATTAATACAACCAAAAGTTAAAAAAAGTAGCTGATGATGGATTCATTATAAAGTGAATTGAAAAAAGTAAAATACAACATTAACCAAGATAAATTAAAGATTTAAATCTTTAAGAATCTTTTCACGTTCTTCACGAAGTTCTCTTAAAAGTTTCTCATCAGTACAGCCATCTTTTTTAAGTTGTGCTATTGTTCTGGTAATAGCTTCCAAATTGCTTTCTAATTGATTAATTGACATAGTATTATATTAAAACATTAAAGTATATAAATTTAAAAAATAAATTAATTATATAAAACCAAATGGAATGAAAAATATGACAGATAAAGACCAAATAAATAAATTATTTAACCAATTTAAAAATAAAAATGTAATCGTTGAATTAAGAGACAATAATCAGGCTGAAGGAAAAGTAATAGCTATTGATAATTATTTAAATATTGTTTTAGAAAATGAGAACGGTATTGAAACCTTAAAAGGTGGAAATATAGTTTTTGTTAGTTTAAAAAATTAACACCACCCCAACCATTAACCTAACAATCAAAATCAAAATGACTATCTGATAAGTCAACATCAATACCTAATATATTATTTTTACCGTTGTAAACATCATGGGCAATTTGAGCTGCTCCGATTGCTCCGGATTCTTTAGAAATAACTTTTAGTTCATATTTATTTTTAAAGTATTTATTTATTTCATTTTCAAAGTTAAACGGTTCTGTTGCACTGCCTATAGAACCTGTAAGAACAATACCTTCAATTTCATTTTCACAGACTACAGCCAATCCTGCTATTTCCATTGCAACAGTCATTATTAAAGTGTCTATTGATAATTTAGCTTTTTCGTCCCCATTCCTATAGTTTTCGAGAAGCTGGTCTTTCATGTCCGCCACTTTTCCACCTATGTCTGCAATTTTTATTGCACCCGCATGTGAAAAGCATTCATTAGCTGTTTTTCTACCTTCATCAATGTCACGTATCATTTCTAAATCTATTGGTCCGTGAACAATCCCCATTGCACCTATACATGCATCAATTGCTCCTTTAATTTTAGAATCTTCAAGCAATATGTTAACACTATTAGATGATATATCTGCTACGATAAAATTTTGCCAATTTGTTTCTTTTATTGCATTATATGAAATACTCACCTTCTCAGGACTAGCCTGATGAGAGTAAGCTGCATTAAATAAATCGTTTAGTGAAGTAGAATTCTTATGAAGACCGGGTATCATGATACTTGGAATATTTGAATTTTCCAATTCTGAAAATACGGAGGTTCCGCCACCGGTAACTTTACCTGCACCGCCAATAGATAAAATTCCCCTATCTTCAACTTTGTCAATAGGTAAAATATCACTGATACCATCACCCATTGCATAAGTGATGGCCATTAATTTAACAGAATCCAAATCACATCTTTTAGATAATTCTTCAATAGCTGAAACTTTACCGTTTTTAGAATCTTCACGACCTATTTTAAAAATATCAAAAATTTTTTCATCTTCATCCATTAAACAAAAAGAAATACCTGTAGTGCCGTGATCCATTCCGATAAAAACCATGCCAAACTCCTCAAGTATTAAAAAGTAAAAAAAGTAAAAAAATTAAAAGATGAATTTAATCATCTTTTTCTAATCCACAAGCTTTTCTTAATCTGGTACCAACAATTTCAATGTCCAATTTCTCTTCAGCTGCTCTCATTTCTTTTAAGTTAGCACCATCAGTAGCGTTTTCATCAGCCCATTGTTTTTTAAAGGTTCCGTCTTGGATTTCTGTTAAAACTTGTTTCATACCGTCTTTTGCTTCTTGAGTAATAATTCTTTTTCCTCTGGTTAAGCCACCATATTCAGCAGTGTTACTTACGTCATGCCACATTCCTTTGAAACCTTTTTCATAGATTAAATCTACGATGAGTTTTACTTCATGACAGGTTTCAAAGTAAGCGATTTCAGGTTGATAACCTGCTTCAACCAAAGTAGTGAATCCTGCATTAATCAATTCAGTGATTCCTCCACACAATACAGTTTGTTCACCGAATAAATCAGTTTCAGTTTCTTCTTTGAAAGTGGTTTCTAAAACTCCAGCTTTAGTTAAACCACATGCTTTTGCCATACCTAATGCTAATTGCATAGCATCACCAGTAGCATCTCTTTCAACTGCTACTAAACCAGGAATACCGAATCCTTCTTCGTAAGTTCTTCTTACCATAGATCCTGGTCCTTTTGGTGCAAACATGACGATATTTACATCTTCAGCAGGGTCAATTAAGCCAAAGTGAATGTTGTATCCATGTGAAAATGAAATAGTGTTTCCGCCTTCAACATAAGGTGCAATCTGTTCGTTATATACTTTTTCTTGGATTTCGTCAGGAAGTAAAATATGGATAATATCTGCTTCCTTAGCTGCATCTTCAATAGTTTTTACAGTCATTCCATCTTCTTTTACTAAATTCCAAGAACTACCATTTTCACGAACACCAACAATTACATTGGCACCACTATCAGCCATGTTTCTTGATTGTGCTCTACCTTGTGAACCATAACCGATTACAGCGATGGTTTTTCCTTCAAGTGCATCAGTATTTACATCTGCATCATAATACATTTTCATTTTAAAACATCTCCTATAAAAAAATATTCGATAAAATTTATCAATTAATAATATGCCTTTTAATATTATAAATAACTAACTAGTTTAAATAGATTATAACACACAAAATAATTTGTATTATTTTTCCAAATAATAATTAATTTAATAGCCCCAAATATTAATTAAATAAGATAATAACTCTATAAGAAACAATAAAATGGTTAACTTTTTTTAAGATAATTTAAATATATAATAACTGTAATGTTATTTTTAGACATTACTATAGATCTATAGTGGAAATAATTAATATAAATCTAAAATTAGGAGACTTTTATGAAACATGGCATGACCATGGTTGTTTCATTAATTTTAGTATTATGTTTAATGGGTGTTGTCTCAGCAAATGAAGACATAGCTCTAAATTACGGCAATGCCCAATTAGAAATAAATGAAGGAGATATTCAAATGGAATCAATTGAAAATAATTTAGAATATGATTATTCTAATTTTAACGAAGAAATTGATTATAATTCCAATTGTAATATCAACGAAGATAATTTTGATGACGGAAATGATTTAGAATATCTGAGTTCAGATGATTCTGATAATTTAGAAATTCCAAATAAATTAGAAATATTTAATTCAAATGATTTAAACAATCAAATAACCCTAAACAAATTTGATATAAGCAAATCAAATGATTTAAACAATTTATTTTTAAATTCAGAATATATTAAAATTAATGATGAAACCACTACAAATATTTTAAATAAAAATTCTTCTAATGGATATATAACTTATAATGATGCTAATCTTTTGAGTTTACCTTTAATTGAATTAGATTTAAACTACGAATCTATTATGGTTAATTTTGAAGAAGTAAACAGACTTGAAAATATACTATTTTCTGGTAATGCTGGTCTAAATACCGTTAATCTTTGGAACGAAACTTCTTGGATTAATGGACTTTCAAGTAACGATAAAAATGCTACTTTAATTAAAAGACCTCTTTTAACTGGATTTATAAGTAATAAAACAATTTATAATAATTATCCACAAAAAGATTTACCTCTTGAATATACCACAAATAACATATTAGGTGTTTCAAGGGACTTTGATGACGATGCATTTATTTGGTACAATCAAAATCCAGATGAAAAGGCGTTGATCACTGTTGATATGGTAAATAAGTCTACGGATGAAACTCTAGATTTAAGCCTTAATGAAGATTTAAATTCACCATACCAAATTGGTGTTGATGCAAGTTTAAAAGCTCTAGACTATTTCAAAAGTCAAGGTATTAATATTCAAAAAGGTTATCCATATCTATATGTTTTAACCTCTGCAGGTTATGTGAGAATTAATAATTCAAGTACTTATGAAGCCATAAATGGAATTTCAGACGTGTTTGGATTGGAATTGAACAAAAATATATTTGCTATACAAAATCCATTATGGAAGGATTTAGTATTTTATTATTTATGGGTAAACAGCACTAATATTGAAGATACACTGTCCTATGGTCTAAAATATGATATGAAGTTATCTCAATTAGTAGAATCTGATGAAGTAAAAAAACAAGGAGACTGTATTTTTTATATGCTAATCCCGCATGAAAAATATTATCCCGAACAGAATTATTATTTAACTGGTAAACATTTAGTTATTAATAACTTTTTAAATGAAACCAATGTTAATTCAACTAATAAGACAACCAACAGTACTAATTCAAGCATTGAAAAGAATGTAGATAATATTGTTAAAAATTCAGTGTCTTTTAAAGGGAATCCTTATAATATACTTTATGCAATAGTTGCAATAGCAATTTTAGCCATATTATTTAGTGTTGTTCACAGAAAACGAGATTAAATTATATTTCACATTTTATGTGAAATATTCTTACTTTTTTTGAGTCTTTAAAATTTTATATATTTAAAATAATAAAAATTATAAATGATTTAAATGAATACGAATTTTTTACGATTTTTAACCGTGAATTTTATAACATCTTTAATTATAACATATGCCGCCTGTTTTACATTAGTAACGATAGGACTTAATGATGTTTTAGTTATAGGAAATTTATTTGGATTATACTTTTTAGTAATATACGGGCAAAATATAGCTGTAGAAGAAGGATATATTGAAAATAATAAGGAAAGAGGAATTTTTACTCTTTGTCATATAATTATATTTGATATAATCTTTATTATTCTAATGCCGATATTATTTAATTATAACCTCTTTTTACCTGGAGATTACATAAATTTTGCATTTAATGGCTTTGAATTTAAATTTATGTTAAATTCATTCTTTTATATGTTTATTTTTGCTATAGTCATAATTATTTTTAATTATATACTGTATAAAGCAGAACTTATTAAATAGCATTTTCATGCTTTAAAAGAAATATTTTTTTATCCAAACCCGCAGCATAACCTGTTAATTTTCCGTTTGATGCGATGACTCTATGGCAAGGAATGATAATTGAAAGTGGATTGTGTCCAACTGCTCCCCCAATAGCCTGAGCAGACATTTGTTCAATGCCCCGATTTTTTGCTATTTTTGATGCGATATCCTTGTATGTGGTGGTTTCACCATATGGAATCTCACAAAGAATTTTCCATACTTCACGCCTGAAGCTTGTGCCTTTAGGTGCTAAATCCAATTCATTAATTAAAGGTTTTTCACCATCAAAATATCTATCAAGCCAATCTTTCGTTTTAGATAGAATATCATCTTCTTTTTCAACAAGGTCTCCGGATATGTTATCTAAAAAATATTTTTGTCCTTCAAACCATGCTCCGATTAGCTTTTCATTTTCACAAACAAGTAAAATATCTCCCAATGGGGAAATATAGTTTAATGTATTTATCATTTTAAAAAAAAATAAGAGAAATAGATGATTAGTAACCATCTACTAAAACTTTCAATTCACCGGTTACAATATCAATTATTAAACCGTGTACAGGTACATCAGGAATTAATGGGTGGTTTTTGATTTTTTCTACAACATCTTTAACATTTTGTTCTTCAGATTCGAACCCGCCAATCCACTGAGCTAAATCATATTGAGCAATATCTTCTTCTTTAATGCCTCTTTCAAGCATTTTTTCTTTTAAAGCTTCAGCGTCAGCACCGGCCATACCACATTCAGTGTGACCAACAACCATCACTTCTTCAGCTCCAAGATTATATAATGCTGCGCCAATTGATCTTATTGCATCCTCACCGACAATTGAGTTACCGGCATTTCTAACGATTTTTGCATCTCCTCTTTTTAAACCTAATGCCGGTTCAAAAAAATCAATTAATCTACAATCCATACAGGTTAAAATAGCTAATTTTTTAGCTGCATGGTGTGACATTTCAGTGCCTTCAAAGTTTTCTACAAATTCCTTATTGTCTTTTAATACATTTTCCAAAATTGTCATTTTAAACTCCCCTTGCCATTGCGGTAAGACCAGTTCTTGAAATCTTTTTGATTCCATTAGTTTTTAATAAAGATATAAATGCATTATTCTTTTCAATATCTCCAGTTATTTCTACTATTAATGTTTCTTCAGTAACATCAACAATTTTTGCTCTGAAAATATTAACATATTGAATTATTTCAGCTCGTGCTTTTTCATTAGGAATATTAACCTTTATAAGACATAATTCCCTTTTAACTGCATTTTTAGTAATATCTTTAATCTTGATAACATCAACTAATTTATTTAGTTGCTTTGTAACTTGTTCTAATACAGCATCTTCGGCTTTAACAGTGATTATCATTCTTGCAAGACCATCAACTTCTGATTCGCCTACAGTAATACTGTCAATATTAAAATCTCTTCTTGTGAATAATCCAGAAACTTTTTGTAAAACTCCAGGTTTATTTTCTACTAGTGTACTTATAACATGATATTTAACATCCATTTAAATCACATCTTTTTCAAGTTTATATTCACCAATCATTTCATTGATACCTGCACCTGGAGGTAACATTGGAAGTGCTTCTTCTGAATCTACAACAATATCAATTAATAGGGCTTCATTATCTTTAATTGCAGTTTTTAAGGCTTCTTTAGTTTCACCTGGTTTTTCAACACGCACTGCATTAACACCGAAACTTTCTGCTAATTTAACAAAGTCCGGACTATCTTTAAATTCAGTTTGAGAATGTCTTCCATCATATAATAAACTTTGCCATTGATAAACCATTCCCAATGTCCTGTTTTCAAGTACAACTGCAATAACAGGCAAATCATAATCATGAACAGTAGCAAGTTCTTGACAAACCATTAAAAATCCGCCATCACCATTAACAGAAACAACTACATCTTCAGGACATGCGACTTTAGCTCCTATTGCTGAAGGAAATCCGAATCCCATGGTTCCAAGTCCGCCGGAAGATATGAATTTACGAGGTTTTTGAGTATTATAAAAATGAGCTGCCCACATCTGATTTTGACCAACATCTGTTGTCAATATGGAATCAGCGGTTAAAACCTCACTAATTTCTTTAATAACTGATTGAGGCTTAAGTGGAACATCATCATATGTTACTCTTGGCAATAAATCAATTTTTCTTTGTTTGATTTTATTTGTCCAGTCATTTACATCTTTATTAGGAGCATATCCTTTAAAACAATTAATTAATGATTTTAAAACGTTTTTAGCATCTCCAACAATTGGCAAATCCACACATACATTTTTACCAATTTCAGCCGGATCAATATCAATATGAATAACTTTACTATCCGGAACAAAGCTGTCTAATCTTCCTGTTGTTCTATCTGAAAATCTTATACCAATAGCTATTAATAAATCACATTCATTAACAGAATCGTTGGAAACTTTTCTTCCATGCATTCCAAGCATACCCAATGACAAATCATCAGTTTCATCAAAAGCCCCTTTACCTAAAAGTGAAGTTATTACCGGCGCATTAATCAAATGTGCAAATTCATTCAATTTCTCACAGGCATTTGCTAATATAACCCCAGCACCAGAAAGTATTAAAGGTCTTTTAGATTGTTTAATTAATTCACTGGCCTTTTTAATTTGCCTAACATTGCCTTTTATCGTTGGATTATAACCTGGTGTTTGAATTAAATTTTCGGTAAATGAAGTAAGTTCACCCTCTTGCACTTCTTTTGGAACATCAATTAATACTGGCCCAGGTCTTCCACTAGCAGCTATATCAAAACTAGTTTTAATTATTGAAGGTAGTGAATTTGGATCTTTTGGTTGAAAACTATGCTTGACAATAGGCATAGTAATACCCATAATATCCGCTTCTTGAAATGCATCATTTCCAATTAAATGAGTTGGAACTTGTCCTGTTATAGCTACAATAGGAGAAGAATCCATAAAAGAAGTAGCAATACCAGTGACCAAGTTAGTTGCACCTGGTCCGGAAGTAGCCAAACACACACCCACCTTACCTGAAGCCCTTGCAAAACCGTCAGCTGCATGAGCCGCTGCTTGTTCGTGTCTAACTAAGATATGGTTGATGTCTGAATCATATAACATATCATAGAAAGGTATGGTTTGTCCTCCAGGATAACCGAATATCGTTTCTACTCCCATATTTTTAAGAGATTCAATTATTGCTTCTCCGCCTCTCATTTCTAAAACCTTTATTAAATCTTTTATTATAAATTAATTTATGTATAGTTGAGTATATATAATTATCTTAGTTGAAAATTTTCGACTTAAAAAATAGGAAAAATATATTTAAAAAAATTAATATAATTAAAATTAAAATAAAGTAAACACAAATAACTAACTTAGATTATTATGAAATACTCAAAATTCCTGTGCCATAGAATACCTGAAAGAAGCTTTTATTATAAGAATCACCAATTTCCAGTTTGTGCAAGATGTACAGGCTTTTATACAGGTTTAATAGTATTTTTAATATACAATTACTTCTATCCAATTAATTATACATTAAATATATTCATAATGTCAGTGATACTTCTTATTCCTGCAGGGGTCGATGGTTTTACCCAATTATTGGGTTTAAGGAAAAGCAATAACAATTTAAGATTCGTCACAGGAGTAATTGGTGGAATCGGTTTAATAATTCTTATGAAAATAGCTGTTAGAATCTTTTATAATTTAGTGGGTGCATATTTATGATTTGTCCGGAATGTGGGGAAGAAAACCCTCAAGGAAGTAAATTCTGTAGAAAATGCGGTGTCAATCTAGTTTATGAGGAGCCGAAAGTTGAAGAAGAACCTGCCAAAAAGGTTACAGTTGAAACTAATCAGGGTCCGGTTAGGTCAAGATCCCATACCACTTCATCCAATACGAATAATAACAATGATGGTATCAGTTGGAGTTGGTGCTGTATCTGTCTGGTCTTTATATTCATAATATTTGCAATCTTTGGTCATTGAATTATTTTAAATAATGATAAAGGATAGCTTTTTGTGCATGAAGTCTGTTTTCAGCTTCATCATAAATAACTGATTGAGGACCGTCAATAACATCAGCTGAAACTTCCTGACCTCTGACTGCAGGCAGACAATGCATAAAAATTGCATCATCATTTGCAATATCCATTAATTCTTTATTGACTTGATAAGGTTTAAGATCTTTAAGTCTTTTTGCTTTTTCAGCTTCATCACCCATACTTACCCAGACATCAGTATAAACAATATCCACATTATCAAGGGCAATATTAATATCACTTGAGATGGTTATTTCAGTATTGTTGTCTTTTGCAAAGTTTTTAGAAATTTTTAAAATATTTTCATCAGGTTCATAACCTTCAGGACAAGCTACAGACATGTCCATTCCTAAAAGAGGTGCAATCAATAAAAGGGAATTGCATACATTGTTTCCATCACCTACGAAACAAATTTTTTTACCTTTAAATGAACCAAAATGTTCTTTGATAGTTAACATATCCGCTAATGCTTGGCAAGGATGTTCTAAATTAGTTAATCCACTTATAACAGGCACATTAGAATATTTGGCTAGTTCAACTACATCTTCATGTTCAATAGCCCTAATCATTATTCCATCAACAAAGCGGCTTAATACCTTAGCAGTGTCTGAAATTGGTTCTCCCCTACCCATCTGTAAGTCATTGGATGATAGGAAAATTGCTCTTCCACCTAATTGATACATTCCAACATCAAATGAAACTCTAGTACGGGTTGATGATTTTTGAAAAATCATTGCTAGAGTCTTACCTTCCAATGGCATATCTTCAATTTCGCCTGCTTTAATTTTAATAGCTAAATCAATAATATATGAAACATCCTCTTTAATATCACAAACAGATAATAAACTATCCATTATAATCCCTCTCAGAAAATAAAATATTTATTATTTATATATATTAAATTTTATGTTTGATTTTAAACTGTATATCACGAACAGTGGAAACTACTGGAACCAGCAGGTATAAGTAGATAAAGTTTTGTGGAGTATTAAAATCCAGAACAATTACAATCACAGTTAAAATCATCATAATTGTAAAAGTCCTATAAGTGTATTTTTTTTCTTCAATGGAAATTTCATTTGCCATGAATCCTCTCTTATTAGCATACCAATACATTATAACCATGAAAATTATTGTAAAGAAGATATTAAAACCGAATATTAGAGCCGATATGATATAATTTGAAAATGTGCCTATTAATGATGTAGTGAATGGAATGAATGAAATTAAAATTAAAAAGAAAATATTTATCCATAAATAAGGTAAATTAAGGGTTTTGAGTTTGAAAAATTCATGATGATAAATCCAAATGGAACCCAGTAAAATAAAACTAATAATTGTAATTCCTATATTTGGGATTAAGGATTCAATAGCATATGAAAGGTCAGTGTCAGTTAATATATTAAAGTTAGGAAGTGCCAAACCGAAAATAAGCAAGGTCATTACCATTCCGAAAATACCGTCAGTAATGCCCATTAACCTTCCAGGGTCAATATCCAAATTCAATTGAACAGCCTTTGAAAAACGCTCATAAAAAGATAAAACCTTAAAAGCTTTATTAGCTCCTTTTAATTGTGAATCAACGGTAGTTTTACTATATTTTTTATTTAAATGGGCTTTTAATTTCTGAATCCTTTTATAAGTATTCTCATCAACATTATTTTTTATATTTTCAAGCTGATTATCAATTTCATACCTCATATGTAATAATTCTTCATATTTATCATAATCGTCCTTGTCCATTACTTCACCAGAAAATTTATTATTAGTAGTTAATTTATTTTTTAAATAATATATAATATAACATTTAAAACTATGAAATTACATATTTATATAATGGTAGGCGATTAAATGAAAAGTGATAATATTAAAAAAGGAATTCAACGGGCCCCGCACAGGTCTCTTTTAAGGGCCTGCGGTCTTGAAGATGATGATTTTAAAAAACCGTTCATTGGAATAGCTAACAGTTTTACTGAAATTGTTCCGGGACATATTCATCTTAAAGATTTAGTTGAATTTGTAAAAGAAGGAATTATAGCTGCTGGAGGAGTTCCTTTTGAATTTGATACAATGGCTGTTTGTGATGGAATCAGCATGAATCATGAAGGAATGAAATATTCCCTTCCTTCAAGAGAAATCATAGCTGCTACGGTTGAAAGCATGGCCAAAGGACATTCTTTCGACGGTCTGGTGTTGATTCCAAGCTGCGATAAAGTTGTTCCAGGTATGATTATGGGCGCATGCCGCGTAAATATTCCAAGTATTGTTGTTACAGGCGGACCAATGGTTGCAGGCAGTTATAATGGAAAAAATGCTGATTTAATTACTGTTTTTGAAGCAGTAGGTGAACATTCCGCAGGCAAAATATCTGAAAATGAAGTCTATGAAATGGAAAAATGTGCCTGTCCGGGACCGGGAAGCTGTTCAGGATTATTTACCGCAAATACAATGGCGTGTATTACAGAAACATTAGGTTTATCCCTCCCATTATGTGCTACAACACATGCCGATACCGAAGAAAATAATCAAATGGCATATGAATCTGGAAAACAGATTATTGAACTTTTTGAAAAGGATATAAAACCATCAGATATATTAACACAGGAATCCTTTAATAATGCCATTGCAATAGATATGGCCTTAGGCGGTTCATCAAATACTGCCCTGCACATTCCTGCGATTGCAAGTGAAGTTGAGGGTATTGATGTAGATTTAGAATTATTTGATAAAATCAGTCGTGAAGTACCCCACATAACATTAATATCACCTGCAGGTGAAGACACTATGATGGATTTACATTTAGCCGGAGGAATTCCCGCTGTTTTAAAAACATTAGAAGATAAGATTAACACTTCACAATTAACTGTTACCGGCAAAAGTATTGAAGAAAATCTTAAAGATGTTGAAAATAAAAACACTGATGTTATCCATCCATTGGATAATCCGGTTCATACCGATGGTGGAATAGCTATTCTTAAAGGAAATATAGCGCCAAACGGAAGTGTGGTTAAAAAAGGTGCAGTTGCAGAAGAACTGATGTATCTTAAAGGACCTGCAAAAGTATTTCACTCCGAAGAGGAAGTTACAGAAGCCATATTTAACCATGAAATAGAGGAAAGGGACATTGTCGTCATTATTTATGAAGGTCCTAAAGGCGGTCCTGGAATGAGGGAAATGTTAAATTCCACGTCTGCCCTTGCGGGAATGGGCATTAAAGATGTTGGTCTCATTACCGACGGCAGATTTTCAGGAGGAACACGCGGCCCATGTATTGGACATGTATCACCTGAAGCAATGGCATCAGGACCTATTGCAGCTGTTCAAAATGGAGATATAATTGAAATTGATATTAAAAACAGATCCATTAATGTAGAGCTGACTGATGAAGAAATAGCTAAAAGATTAGAAAATGTTAAACATCCGAAAAAGGATATTGACGGTTGGTTAAGCATATATCAGAAATTAGTTCAATCTGCAGATAGTGGAGCTATTTTAAGGTAGTGTTTATAATGGAAATATTAAAATACTCAGAAATTGACTTGGTTGAAACAATTAAAAGATCAGAACAGGATGTAAATAATGTCCTAGATACTGTATCTGAAATTTTAAATAATGTTAAAAAGAATGGGGATGCGGCATTAAAATCATATACTGAGAAATTTGATGGGGTTTTAATTGATGATTTAAAGGTAACAGATGATGAAATAAAAGAAGCTTATGACAGTTTAGATGAAACATTATTAATTGCTTTAAAACAGGCCGCAGCAAACATCGAAAAATTCCACAAAAAACAAATCCCTAAAGACTGGGAAATGGAAGTAAATCCCGGAATTAAAGCCGGTCAGATTGTAAGAGCAATAAACTCAGCAGGCTGTTATATTCCCGGAGGAAGGGCAGCTTATCCTTCATCCATATTAATGACAGTGATTCCGGCTAAAATCGCAGGAGTTGATAAGGTAGTATGTGTAACGCCCCCACAAAAGGACGGGAAAATATTAGATGCTATTCTGGTTGCGGCAGATATTGCAGGCGCTGATGAAATCTATAAAGTAGGTGGAGCACAGGCTATTGCTGCACTGGCTTATGGAACAGAATCTGTGCCTAAAGTTGAAAAAATAGTTGGACCCGGAAATATTTTTGTAACGGCAGCTAAAAAACTGGTTTACGGACAGGTTGACATTGAGTTTCCTGCAGGCCCATCAGAAGTATTGATCCTTGCTGATGAAAGTGCAGAACCTGAATTTTTAGCAACAGATATTTTAGCGCAGGCAGAACATGACCCTAATGCATCATGCTTTTTAGTAACAGATTCACAAGATTTAGCTGAAAAGACTAATGAATTTGTTTTAAAATTAACTGAAATCGCCCCTAGACGTGAAATAATAGAAGAATCATTATCTAAAAGTGGAAAAATTATTATCACTGACACTTTTGATGAAGCTGTTTATGTAACAAATGAATATGCTCCGGAACATTTAATCATAACCACAAAAGATGATGATAAAACACTTGGTAAGATTAAAAATGCAGGGTCAATATTTTTAGGTGCATATTCTCCGGTAGCAGCAGGAGATTATGGATCTGGAACAAATCACGTTTTACCAACAGGCGGCGGGGCTAAAATGTATTCTGGTCTTTCAACTGAAAGCTTTATTAAAAAACCTACAGTTCAAAGAATTACAAAAGAAGGTTTGGCTGAACTTGCAAAGACTTCAGTTCCAATAGCAGAATATGAAGGATTTTTCGCTCATTCAAATTCATTTAAAAGAAGATTAGAAAAATAATCTTCGACTTTTACTTTTTTTTATAGGGGTGTCCGCCAAAATTGATTTTGGGATTGAGGGCCAATTTTCATTAAAATATTGTTGCTGTGAGTTGTAATTGATTTTTAATGGATGTACTTTCACAGAAATCTTCTAAATCTTCTGTTGTATTTTTTATTTCTTGTTTTATGTTGTACAATCTGATTAGATTGTATGCTAGTGCGTCTAAGTTTATTCTTTCTTCTGTTTTAATCATTCCGATGACTACTTCTTTTTCTAGTTGGAATTGTTCTTTGAATATTCCAAAGGGTCCTTCAACACTTGATCTTTTTGAGTATTCGTCTTTATATTCTTGTTTTTCCATTTTGTGGTTCATTGCTTTTTGTAATTCTGAACCATATTCTGTGATTGTTTTATGTGTTTGTGAGGATGCACAGCATTTTGTTCGTGCATTACAGTTTTTACATGCATTATAATTGTTATATATTCTTTTTATTTTTTCTGGTTTTTCTGGATCTTTGTGTTGTTCTGTGTATTTTCCATAGAAGTGTAAATATTGGTTTTCTGGGCATTTGAATGCATCTAGTTCGTAATCATATTCAAAATGGTCTTTATGGTATGGATTGTTATTTAATTTTCCTATTTTTTCTTTGGATTGTTTTCTTGTTGGTATTAATCCTTCTATTTTTTCATCTGCAAGATATGATAATGATATTTGATTTAAGTATATTGTATCTGCACTTATGTATTTTGGTTTGGTGTTTATGTTTTGTATTGCTTTTTTGGCGATTGCTGGTAGTTCATAATGGTCTGTTGGGTTTTGTGTGACGTTTATTGCGCAGATTAATTTAGTATCGTAATCGACTGCAGATTGGATATTATATGCAACCATGTAATTTCCTTTCTTTCCTTTCATGAAACGTGCTTCAATATCATTTACTGGTATTCTATCTTGTCCAGTGAATGTAAATTGTGTTTCTATGCCATATAATAGTTCTAATTTATCTTCGTCATCCATGTCTTTCTTTTCCAATATTCTTTTGGCAGGTTTATGGAGTTTTTCAAGGCTTTCAGGACTAATTGAACGTCCTTCGTAATAATCGACCAATATTTGAGTTTCTTTTTTGGTGATTGTGTTGTTGTTAGAATTATATGCTTTTTTGATGGTTCCATCAATGGCAACGTGATTAAATTCTGTAAAACCTTCATCAAATGCCTTTTTTAAGGTCATTTGCAATAATAGTTCAAAATAACGACCATATTCTCTTCGATACCTTTGAATTGAACGTTCGGAAGGTCGAATATCATCACAAACATATCTAAAAATGTCATGATACCTTGCCATGTCTGCAATTATTGATGTTCTATCAATATGTTGAATTTTAGCATAAACAAGCAATTTTAACATAGAATCAATAGGTAAAGAGTCACGTCCTTTCTTTTTCTTAGGCTCACCAATTTCCAAAAGAGGAAAAACATCTTCAATAAAATCAACAACAAAACGAGAAATATGATCTTTTGGAATATTCCAATCCAAAGTCTTAATACCCAATTTGCTCTGATTCTTATCAAACTTTCTTTTAACCATAAATAACAACACCAAAATAACTTATACTTAATATAACATATGTATAACAAAGTATATAAACTTAACTGTTTAAAAAACAGTTAAATTAAAAATAAAAACTTGTTACAAATTAAAAAATGATAAAACAAAAAAATAAATCATATAATAAAAATCTAATGATATATGATTAAAATATTTTAAAAATAGTGAAAAATAAGTCTAAAATTTTTTTCGCCAAACTTCAAAATTTAATTTTGGCGGACACCCATAGGTAGAATTAATTAAAAAAATAGAAAAAAGTGATGAAATCACTTTAAATATTTACTGATGCCGGTAAATTATGTGAATTTCCATAATTCAATAGAATATTTACACAGATATCCAACATCCTTGCTGGTGAAATATCCGGAACGCCTCCGGTATAAATACCAACATAATTTGGAATAGCATTATTGCTTTCGGTCCATGATGAGAATCTGTTACACATATCTACATAATTTGCACGTTTAATGGATTGTGAACTATCACTGCCACTAGGGTTAGAAGCATATGAATAATCTTTAACAGATATTGTTGCATCAGGATGACCGCTATCAATTTGACCAATAGATTTAGATAAAATATACAAACATTGTGCTTTTGACAATGAAAGTGATTTGAAATTTACCGGGAAATTACCATTAGCATTTTTGACAGCTTGAGCAAGAGCTGGAGCTTCACTTACAGGAAAGCTGCTTAAGGAAACAGGTTTAGAACTTGAAACATTAGCTTGCGGTTGGGCATTGGAATTTGTATTGGTATTATGTGAATTGCCATTGAACAGTCCTGTTCCGAAAGCTACAAAAACAATAGCTAAAATAACAATGGCTGCAACCAAAACACCGATAATAATCTTTTTGGTTTTCTCATCCCCACCGGATTGAGCATTATCAACTTTATTAGGCACTGAAGTTCCATTTTTATTCTTTTTAATTTCACTTCCACAATGCTTACAAAATTTTGAACCATCCTTTATTTCTTTCCCACATTTAGGACAAAACATAAAATACCTCTTGATAATAATAACTTAAAAAAATATAAAATGTGAAATTTTATTTCACATTTCCCATTATTTGACCAGTATACGAATATTCAACTTTATTGATTTTACCATGTGAATCTTTAATAGTAACTAAATAACCTTTTCCATTATCTTCAATTTGAGATATAGAAGATCCAGAAGGAAGAGATTTTTCAATAGCATCTCTTAACTCCGTTTTAGACATTTTTTGTGGTTGATTATTAGATGCAGGAGCATCATTTCCTGAAGATGATGCACTACTTCCAGAAGAAAAAACTGAATTGATAGGATTAGAGTTAACACTTGAAGCTGGTGCATTTCCACCACCAGAATTTGCAGAACTACTAGCTACTGCACCAGAGTCTCCACCAGCAGAATTACGATGATATGGGTCATCAGAACTTATAGAATCCACTATATTAGATACATCTTTATTATTTAAAAGTGAAGTATTTTGTTGATTATTATTTGAAGGTGAATTTTGCTGTAATGTATTATTTTTAACAGCATCATTATGCTGATTAATTGCCTCATTAAGACCCTGATTAACTGTTGTATTATTAATTACTATTGTATTTGTTTCTTTTGTCAAATTTACAATATAATTAAAATCACCCATATCCAAATAAGGTTGAGGAAAGATAATCGGAATAATTGGATTTGGTTTAGCACTTTTTTGATGGTTTGAGAAAACAACGGTGTTAGCCATGTCTGAAACTAAACCCTGATCTTTGGCTCCAATTGCAATTGCTTCACCACCATTAGTAACAAAAACCTTAGTATCATCACCCTGTGCAAATGCAACTGATTGAGGCGGCTGATTTTTCAAAGGAATAACTGATGCTCCAGATATACCTTTTAAAAAATTAACCATCGAATCCTTATTTTTAAATGTATGGATGGTAATACCATATTTACTGTCAGCATAACCATCAGCCGTTTTTACAAAATTTGAGTCAGCAGGAACACTAACCTTAATTCCATCAAAATCCGTTTGTTTCATAGCTCCGTTGTTCAATATAGTAGCACCCACAACACCTGCAGCTATAATTCCAACGATGGCTATGAGAAATATAACATGAGAATTGAGCTTCATGACAAATAAATCCCCCTAAAATATATATAATTTAAACACAATTATGATTTTTATATTTAATGATATATAAAATTTTATCAATGTCGTCAACTTGAACTAAAATTTTTTTCTTAATTTCCATATGGTGTTAATATCTTATACTATTTATACTTGTATATTGTGTTTAATTCAATTTTTTTAAAATCGGCAAATTACAGAAAGTTACACTTCAATTAAATGAAATAATGCTTCATGAATAATTGAAGTTTGCGTCAACCTGTATCATTTCCCAAATTTTCACTTTAATTTAGTCAAAGCAAACTAATTCATTTTAATATAGGAATATTCATAGATTCATATGGATAATAGATATTTAAACATTTATAACAATTTTTTTAGCAAAAATAGAGGCTTTAGCAAGCTTTAAATGGTAAGAGGGGCCATAATATTATATATGTACTCAAAAAAGACCCCAATTAGATATTGGTTTTCATGTCAAATTAATTTTTCGGTTGAAAAATTATTTATGTATTTTGTTGTTAAATGCTTTGATTTTAAAATAAAGGATTATACTTCCTTTGATTTTATATGTTTATATAAAAGGAAGGGGGTTTTTAATTAATGTCATTTGCTATTTCTGATCTGGATTTGGATTTTAATAATGTTAATAATGAGTTGCCTTGTGAGTTATTTGATGTTATTAATGATACAATTAATGAAACTTCTGTTGTTTGTCCGGAATATGTTATTGGCAATCATTTCACTAGTAATAGTCAAATGAGTTTAGCAGATTTTGGATTTTTCTTTACTTTTAGAAATGGAAAAACATTACAGAGTGATATTGAAAATTATATGTCCAATTTTAAAATGAGCATTGATTCATTTAGTAAACAATATTTAAGCAAACAGCGCATGTTTATTAAACCAGAATATTTCAAAAGTTTAAATCGAAATTTTTTATGCAATATTGATTATTCTATCCACAATCCTTCTTTTAAAACATATAAAGGTTTTTTCTTGTTGGGTTGTGATGGTTCGGATGAAAAATTACCTGATTTTCCCCAAATACGAGAAGAATTCAATATTCACAACACTCCACGATACACCAAACCATGCATGGGCAAATTTTCATCAATACAAGATGTACTCAACGGATTCTTATTAGATGGAATATTGGGCAACTATAAAGAAGGAGAATTACCATTAATTCAAGAAAATTTATCCAATGTTGAAAATATGATATGTCCTGAAAAATCAATTTTTATTTTTGATAGAAATTATAATGCAATGGAATTATACGCTCGAATCATAGAAATGAACTCATATTTTCTAGTTAGATTAAAAAATGACTTCTACAAAAAAGAAAGAAACAAAATAAGAACAAATGATTCTCCAATTCAATTAGAACTCACATCAGATAGACTTAAAAAATTCCATAATCCAGATTTGAAAGAAAAATACTCAAAAATGTGGACAATTGACTTAAGAATAGTGACAATAACTCTTAAAAATGGAAAAACAGAAACATTACTAACTAATTTACCTCAAGAAATCATGACAATAGATGATTTAGAATATATCTATAGTAAACGATGGGGAATTGAAACCAATTACAACACTTTGAAAAATAGATTTTACATTGAAAATTACAGCAGCAAAAAAAGAATAGGCATCGAGCAGGACCTATACTCCAAATTCCTCATATTCAACATATTCAATTACCTAAAACTAGCATTCAACATGCTAATAATGATGGATAAATACTTACAATGCATCTATGAAGAATATCGAGTTGATCAAGCCAATCTAATTAGAAATATAAATGATCATTTGCCTTTTATTGTACTGTCACCATTTGAGAAATTAAGAAAATCTAAACTAGATTTGTTTTACAAATCGTGTATGCGATCGCCAATCAAAGTTGTAAAACATGAAACAACACCCAGAAAAACAAATTGTAACTTAAGATTCCCAATATCCTATGCAAAAACATGAATAAAACAATAATTAAAGACAAATACTCGGAGAAAAAAATATGAAATTAATCAAGTTGACGACATTG